>ERZ1047821.1238-NODE-1238-length-16791-cov-35.102593_pt1 | contig 16791 bp, 28 predicted proteins | sample MGYA00383096_ERZ1047821 | MGnify/ENA primary metagenome ERZ1047821 (study PRJEB29581, sample SAMEA5548366) | metagenome | biome: marine; feature: coastal; material: water | depth 25 m | study: Short-term variability in the microbial, nano- and picoplankton... | reverse complement strand
AAGCACGTTAACTATGTTGCTGATTACTTAGGATTAACTTTAATAAAATAGAAATTATGTATATAAAAGTAAACAAGTGGGGTTTTATTAGCGCGATATGCAATGATAAATACAATAGTATGCCGGCACAGGCTGCTGGTCACCTTTTTGAATATCTTGAAGACTATGAGAAAATGTTTGATACAAAAGATATATATAACCAAAGGTTTTCACAGGAGCTTGACGTCGTGGCAATCCGATTGACCTGGGATTTCTTTGAGTGCGCGGAGGATTTTGTTGAACATTATGGTGAAGACTATGGTACAACTTACGCTGAAATTGCTGAAAATCACCCCTTTTCCTTTATTCCGTGCGATGGTGTCTCCTTTATTTCCGAGGTGTTTTGAGGGCCGAGGAGCGTAGAGACTGGTGGGTCATTTTTGGTGCGCTATTCGTAATCATGCTACTTGCTATACACTCGATGGAGAGAGAGCGAGTGAAACATATAAAAGAATACCACCCGGAATGGTATGAGGAAATGATAGAGGAAGGCCCTGAGCCTTACGACGACCCTTTGGCATACTACAAGAAAGTACGCCATTATTGATACAGTCTTAATACGAACAAGAATGGATATACAAACGGAACAACAAACAACTTTTGAATTAAATGTTGAGTATGTCGAACACGCACTACGCATATATAATAGTGCACGACATTCTGACCATTCAAAAGATGCTGCCGGTGAATACCTACTAAAAGTGCACAACGCTTTTGGAACAGTGGACATCAAACTATTAACTAAATTAAAAAACAAATAATGAATACTAAAAAATATAAATGTCTGACAAGTGACGAGATCGATGTTGCTATCAGTGGTCTAAAAGGTAAATTTTTTACTATAGCCTTCTACAAAAAGAGTGGCGATATACGTGAATTAACTGGTCGCTTTGGTGTGACTAAAGGATTGAACGGTAAAGGATTGAAATACGACGCTAAAGCGGTGGGTAATATGATTGTCTACGACATGATTAACCGTGGGTATCGCACTATTAATCGTAAGCATGTCATTGCTATTCAAAGCAGAGGTAAAATTTACAGCTTTAATAAGGTAACAAACGCATGAATCGTAAAAAACAATTAGTGTTAGAACATTACAATCTCCAAGAAGTGAAGGTTGTTGACTACCGTAAGCCGATGGTTAGTGTGGATTATTCACATGATTCCATCAACAACAAAAATGTAATCGACGTGGCTGTGTCATTGGGTGCTAATCATGTAGACCATCAGTTCTTTGGTGCTATACACAACGCCTTACACTCCATGCAGGGGCATATAATGTACGAGCCTGGGTTGGAATACTATTTCATAGCCGAAGAGTTTCAGGAGGAGTCTGAGAAGCTGTGGGAGCGTTTATATGAACACATCAAACCTGAAAATTTTTCAGAGTTGTCTAATGCACTTAAATAATGAAAAAATTAAGAAAAGTCCGGGCGGACGTTAAAGTAGCTCACGATTTGTACCACGAAAATTTAAGTTTCAACAACGATAAATCACGGAAAAATAAAGTAGTGTTTGCTCGTGCCGCGTTTATGAATGTTATGTTGAGAAAGTATACTACCACTGCGGTGGGTGAGTTTTACGGCTTAGACCACTCAACGGTATGTTACCATCAGAAGCACCACTTATTGAGAACTAATTGGGATGACTATATGTACTATTTTGAGGAGGCTGAGGCGGCTTTCAAATATGCTAGCCACCCAGACAGAAATCCAAATCGTGGCCATACGGCGATCCAACTTGCTTTGCAACAGATTAACGCTTTCAAAGGACCGGTTGTGTCCCTGGAGGCTGTCCAAGGACTTCTGTTGTTGCTTCTCGAGAAGGAGCAGAAACTAATAATGTCCTTTGGAGACCAATTTGCCTCCAACACTAGAGTGCAAAGGCGCTACATTGAGACATTTAAAGAGACGTTTTAGTAGACGTGTTATTTGTTATTCACGGGGTGGCCAGCAGTAATGTTGGTCGCCCTTACTAAACCACTAATCATAATACTAAACCACAATAATGACAAATATATATCAACTACTAGCAAAGCTGAAGCACTTTGATTTCAGTGAGGAGAACGAAGATGGCTCCCTACAAGATGGTCTTTGGACCTTATCATATAAGATTGAAATGTGTGATGACAGGTATAAAGAGAGTTCCTACCAACCCACTCTATTAACCGCCTACGTATACTATTTAGACGAAGAGGTGGCAGCATGGACATGCACTAACGACGACGAAACAAGAACATTTGTTGAGTTTTTTATCACCCAGCGCGACGGGGTACGCATAAGTGCGTATTCTACGGGTAGCCGTGGACGAGAGATGTGGCAATTTGTGGGTAAAAAAAGTATCACACAAGATATCTTCAATGAGTATTTCAGCAGTGAAATTATGCCCCACGTCTTAAAGAACTTCGAAAGTGATGGCACAGTAAACATGGAGGCCCGCTTCAACGCTTATGAAGTAACTATAAATATGTTTGTAGACAACAAACTACTTGATCCCAAAGATGTTGGGAGTTGGAAATTTCCACCAGAATTAGATGAAAACCTATTATAATGAAAAAGTATTTTAGAAAACGAAAGCATATATCCTATATGCAAAACAGAATTATGGAATTGCACGTAGATATTATAAATCTATCCATCAACTCTATTGATTCTCAGCGAGATTACGAAGAAACCGTGTGGCAGCTATCGCACCACGCAGTGTTGTTAAAGAAATATCACCGACGTATAAATCTTGTCCGCTTGTAATAAAAAATTCCATTTTTTAATTTGACTGAAAGGAAAACGCGACATTAGCTCCTTATAGTATATTGAATAAGGGGCTATTGTCACAGTTTTGCATTAGCAGGCTAACGTCACGTTTATGAAAGAGGAAATAGAAAGAGATATAGAATACCTTAACCGGAACAAGATAGTGTACAGATTAGCACCTTGGACTGATATACCTTCTAAGGTATATAAGTGGGGTATGTATTTTGAAGATGGTACTCATCAGTGTTACGAGTTGTTTAGGACTAAAGCTAAGATAAGATCTTACAAGAGTTTCAAGTGGCATTTGATTGTTCTGTTGTATCTAAATCCGCAGTTATCGCAAGACGAATTTGTAGAGGTAGCTCAACATGTTAGAAACAAATCTAGTGGGTTCGTAGCATTTAAGACACCAGACGGTATATTTGATACCATTATATATGATGTTTTTTGTGTGGACATGGAAATAGCTCCAACTAATTCACGTAGAAAGATTATATTTAACGACGGATGTGGATTGAATGTAGGAGAGAAGCTATCTATAGTAGGTTCTATCATAGGTCGGTCCAGAAAGGTTACTGAGCAGGATGTCTATGAAACTATGCTATACCTTAACGACTTGGGTAATAAGATTACCATCAGCAAACTTGCTGAGGCACTAAAATGCACTGCAAGAACTATACACAGAAACATGGGGTATGATTTAAAGAAGGAAAAAATCAGTCTCAATAATTCTTTAAAATAAATACAACGCTGCTACGGCAGCACATGGATATAAACTACGGATATGAAAAACTATAATGTACCAAACTACATAAGATATAGAGAAGATTTAAGAGATGCCTTATCAAGGGTAGACCTTGAATCTAGGGAAAGAGACGATGTGATCATACAATATATGCCATTAGCCGAAAACATAGCCAAGCGATTTCCCACTGGTGTACAAGCAATCGGAACACTAAGTATCAACGATCTTATTCAAGAGGGTCTTGGCGGTTTAGTATCCGCGGTAGATAAAATTGATTGGGAAGTTATTGATCTGTCCACCGACCCAGAGAAAACTCTAAAAGCCTTTTTAAGTAAACGAATTAAGGGGGCTATTAGAAGAGGCATCGATAAGTATAGAGGCAACATTAAGATTCCTGAACATAAACTAGCCCAAATCAGAAAGAGTGATAACAAGGATGATAAAATAGTACAGATGTTTTTTAATAGTATATTCCTATCTATTGATGATAGGCCCGCTAGCTTTGAGGACGATGACTCATATAGCTTCCAGATTGAAGATAAATCTGAGCCTTATAATGTTGCCATCCTTAATACATACCTAATGGGGCTAATGAAACAACACCTAAAAGGACATGAATACGAGGTGCTTCGCAGAAGCTACGGCTTGGACTGTGAAAAACAAACAGCTTTAGAAATTGCTAAAGCCTTGGAAATTACTGTGGATACCGCCCAAGTGCGTGTTTCACAGATTAAAAGAAGTGCAGTTAACACATTAGTAGAGAGGACCGACCGCTCACAAGTGCTTGATTTTCTGTAAGTTAGTGGTTAACAATCACGAAAAACACGTAATTATATAATATAAACCCAAACCAATTATGACCAATACAATAAACGAAAAATTAAGTGCTATACAAATAGGTCTGAAGGTAAAGAAGTCCAGCTTCAACGCTTTTGGTAAATACTATTTCAGAAATGCCGAATCTATTTTAGAGGCTTTGAAGCCTTTACTAAAAACACAGAATTGCACAGTAACTCTCAATGAGGAGTTGATTCTATCGGATCCCCCTATCTTATCTTCCACAGCTACCATATCAGATGGTGTAAAAGAAATCAGCGCAGTAGCAATAGTAGGTGTAGATATGATGCAGAAAGGTATGCAAGTGCCTCAGAAGTTTGGTTCCGCGAGCTCTTATGGTAAAAAATATGCATTAGGCAATCTATTTCTTATTGATGACACAGCGGACGCCGATGCATCTAACACCCACGGGAAGAGTGCACAGTTACAACCGCAAGCTCAACCAGCGGCGGCAAAGGTATCTATCAAACAAGGTGATGAGGCATTTAATAAAGCTAAAGACTATATTAAGGCCGGCGGAAGTATTGAAGCTATCAAAACTAAATATGTTATGACAGCGGCTGTGGAAAAAGCACTGAAGGATGCATAAAGATAAAATTATAGAAATGCTCCGAGAGGATGAGCATTACTATGGTGAGTTCGGTAAGAACTATCGTAGTAACTCAGATATTGGTAAGCTATTCGAAAATCCCTTATCATTAGGACAGGACCAAGGACCAAACATTAACTTTCTGGTTGGTGGGTACTTTCATACAGCTGTGCTAGAGCCTGAGAAATTAGAGAAGTACAAAATACTGAATTGCAAAACCCGCAGCAGTAAGGATTACAAAGCTAAATCAAAAGGCGAAATGTGTATGCTTACTAAAGACGTAGAGAACATTGATGCTATGATAGAAGCTATGATGGGTAACGATGCTTGCCGTGAGCTTGTGAGAGGTGCTGGAAAATCTCCAAATATCGAATACGAGCTACCGGGCATCACAGAGCTTGAAGGACTAATGTGGAAAGGTAAAGCTGATATTGTAAATCATGATCTAAAACTTATAATTGATCTAAAAACTACCTCTAGCATTAACTCCTTTCAATGGAGTGCCAACAAATATAACTATGATTCACAGGCTTATGTCTATTCAAAGTTATTTGGATACGACTTTATGTTCATTGTAGTGGACAAGAAAACACATCAAGTAGGAATATTTGATTGCTCTCAGGAATTTCTTGAGAGAGGAGCAGAGAAGGTTAAACGCGCAAGCGATATCTTCAGGCTGTTCTACGAGGATGAGTCATTTGACGCTTCCCAATATTTTATTAACAAGACCCTTTAAAACCAAGGAAATTATGAAGACATGTAGTGTCACCGGAATCCGTACTAAGGATTCCAACTTCTACAGCAATCAAGGTCACTTGAAAGCCGTGGACAACTTTCGCCGCTCTAGCGGTGTTCCGACTTCAGCAATGAAGTCATTGTTTAACCAACTTAATGCACTTTAATCATGGCAGGTATTGTAAGAGCTAGTATTAATCTAGACAAAATCCCTAAGGATAAGATCTACCAGGGAAAGAAAGGTAAATATCTTTCTATCACTTTCACTGTAAACGACGAAGTAGATAACTACGGAAATCAAGGACCGGTAATTGTTGACCAGACCAAAGAAGAGCGCACTGCTAAGGCCGATAAGGTTTACTTAGGCAACGTAAAGGTGGTATGGACAAATGGTACATTCCCAAATCCCGCTCCTCGCGAAGATGGTGGTGTGCCTCAACAAGCTGCAGCTCCCCAACCAGTAGCTGACGACCTACCGTTCTAAGCATTTAATTAAAAAATCGTTATTACGAAAAAGATATGGAAACAAATGAAATAAACGGTTTCATTATTGATAGCTTTAATCAGCACGGATTAAAAGAAGGAGCATCACAAGGTACATGCCCGCTTTGTTCAGCAGACCGCAAGACAGAGCACCGCAAGTCCAAGTGTGCATCATATGATTGGGATAGAGGCTTAGGCACCTGTCACAACTGTGATAGTTCTTTTCAACTTCACACGTACCAAAGAAAAGGTAAGGCAAGCAAAGTATATGTTCGCCCCACCGACCCAGGACCCATTGCACCTGTATCTACCAAGATAGAGGAGTGGTTTGGTACACGTGGTATTGAATCTGAGACCTTAGCTGACCTTCGGGTTGGCGAAGGCTCAGAATTCATGCCTCAAACAGGTAAATCCGAGAACACTATACAATTTAATTACTTTATGGGTGATCAACTCATCAACGTAAAGTATAGAGATGGCCGGAAGAACTTTAAAATGTTCAAAGGTGGTGAGAAGGTATTTTATAATATTAACAGTATCGTTGGTTACAACGAGTGTTATATAGTAGAAGGAGAAATGGACGCTTTAGCGTTACACCAAGTGGGTATAACAAATGTTGTGTCCGTGCCTAATGGAGCCACACTTAATTCCAATAACTTAGACTACTTAGATAACTGTATTGATTATTTCACTGACAAAGAAAAGATCATTATTGCAGTAGACTCAGACGAGGCGGGGCAAGCTTTACAAAAGGAACTTATTCGCAGGTTAGGTGCCGAGGTATGTTACATTGCTTCTTTTGGAGATCAAAAGGATGCTAATGACTACCTAATGGCTCACGGTAAGGATAAACTACGTGAAGCGGCCTTAAAGTTTAAACCAGTACCATTAGAGAATGTTCTTACATTCAATGATGTAGAGGGCGATGTTGAAGACTTTGTAAAGAACGGATTCAAACCAGGATATCAGATTGGGTTAAAAAACTTCGATGATATTTTTAGTACATATACTGGACAGTTCATTACCGTAACAGGTATACCTTCTAGTGGTAAGTCTGACTTTGTGGACCAAATGTGTATTGGGTATAATGTTAACTATGGTTGGAAGACTGCTTATGCATCTCCCGAAAATGCACCTGCGTATTTACATGCTCATAAACTTATGCGTAAAGTATGGGGTGGCATGCCATCTCACTTAGATGTAGGTACACCTAAATGGAAAGAGGTAGCGGAGCATGTCAACGACAACTTCTACTTTATTGATATGGAACGTTATACACTGGAATCTGTTCTACGTAAAGGGGCAGAGCTTGTTAAGCGGAAGGGTATAAAATGTTTAGTCATTGATCCATTCAATAAGGTTAGGTCTAAGGACCCCAGTGGTGATGTCAATGTATATACGTTAGAGTACCTAACTATGATTGAAATGTTTGCTAAGAAGCATGACGTTCTAGTTATTGTGGTTGCTCACCCAACTAAAATGTACAAAGGACAGAACGGCAAGATTGAAGAGCCTACTATGTATTCAATTAAAGGAGGTGGTGAATGGTACGATGCTAGTTACCACGGACTATTGGTTCATAGAGACTACGAAGCTAAAACCGTTAAGGTGAAAGTTCTTAAGGTTAAGTTCCAGAACTTAGGTGAGAACCAAGCTGAAGCTTTCTTTAAGTGGGACACGTCATCAGGTAGATACGTGCCTCATATAGAAGCTGCAGTTGATGACGGACCAATGCCCTGGGAATAATGGCTAAAGCAAAACCATTACCTATGGGAAAGTACAGCCCCACCACGGCGGAGTTAGATGCCCGTGAGTGGTGTATGCAAAAGAGAATTATGGTTTACGCTTGGCCCGCTGAGGGCGGAAGGTGGAAAACCGGTGTTACCTTAGGAGGTAAAGACGTATTAGGACCAAAAACCTATGGCAAAGGAGATATTCTGAAAAAGATATACGAATATTACCTATATTACTTTAATAAATACAAAGACCAATTATGAAACCTACAAAACCAAAATATTATATATACCACATCCCCGGTAAAAAGATTGGGGTAACAACAGACTTAGGCAAGCGTGTCACTGAGGCACAAGGCTATAAGGAAAACGAATTCCAAATCATGGATCAGAGTGAGGATATCAATTATATCTCAGCAAGAGAACATGAGCTACAAACCAAATACGGCTACAAAGTGGATATACGTTTATATAAAGATCTATTCAAAAAATCAGAAGGTATGGTATCATCATCCGAACAAACATCAACATTTCCTTGTTCTAAAGCAGATTTAGACAGCTGGTTAGAGAGTAATAAGGGCGTTCAGTGGACAACACCACATGGTGAATTTTCCATAACGGACACGACGATTCCCTGGTTAGTGGCAAACGCAAGGACCTCCCAGTTCAGTAATATGAAGTGTTATATATACAACAAAGCATTGATGGAGGCAATGAAAACTATGCCTACAGAACGTGTAGTGGCTAAGTGCCAGTGCTATACACCTTCACCTTCCCCATTCGATCTCATCCGTACTTGGGCTGACGAAAGAGGTATATATGAAAGCGGCGATCCTAAGACACAAGTCATTAAATTATACGAAGAGGTTGGCGAATTATCACGCGCTATCCTTAAGAAGGATGATTTTGAAATAAAGGATGCTATTGGCGATGCCGTGGTTGTGCTAACAAATTTGGCTGTGTTATGTAATGTACCAATCGAAGATTGCATAGAACAAGCTTATAATGTTATCGCAAAACGTCAAGGTAAGATGGTTAACGGAACTTTTGTAAAAACTGAGTCATTATGAAGAATAATAACGTTCATGAAATATTTGAGAGTCAGTACCGTCGTGCGTTGGAAAAAGCAACTGCGGAAGGTGTTCATCGATATGATAGGACAGGCGTTGGATGCAAAAGTATATTTGGCATCACATTAGAGGCGGATGTAAGTAAGTACTTCCCTATCCTTACAGGTAAAGCTATGTTTCCGAAGACATTCAATACGGAATTCCTCTGGTTTATAAATGGAGAGACTAACATTAAAAGGTTTCAAGACAAAGGTGTATCTATATGGGATGCTTGGGCTGATGAGAATGGCGATTTAGGTCCCGTCTATGGCCATCAAATGCTCAACTATAATGATCAGGGCGTGAACCAACTAGAAAACCTCATAGAGGCGCTTAAAATGGATCCTGACAGCCGTAGACATATCATTCTATTGTGGAATCCAGTACAGATTGACAAAATGGCATTGCCTCCGTGTTATTTGTACTTTCAGTTTTTCGTAGAAGGTGAAAACTTAAATATGTTTGCCTTACAAAGGTCAGGAGACTTATTTTTAGGGGTACCTTATGATATGGCGCTATTCACAATGATCCTAAACTATGTAGCCGCGGCCGTAGGTCTGAAACCTAAAACGGTTAAGATGGAAGTTGTTGACGCTCACATATATGACAACGCAACAGAACAAGTTAAAACCTATCTCGCCCGCCCATTATTTCATCAACCAACCTACAGATTTGTAGACGACCAAATTATACTGGCCGACTATAAACGTGGGAAATCAATTAAATGCAGCGTTGCTGTTTAGTATTATGAAAGTAGAAACAACAGACCCCGTAGTCCAAAAAGTAATTAAAATGCTCGACGAGCGTAGCACAGTCGGGTTCAAAAAGTACGGCGTCACATTACGTGATGACGACACTCGCAACTTTGCAGGGTGGATTGATATGGCTATTGAAGAGATGCTAGATCAATGCAACTACCTTATGAAGATCAAAGAAGAGTGGGAAGAAATGAACCCATGAGAAAGCGTAGGCGGTCACGTAAAAGCGGTCCAGTAAGAGCTAAAAAGGTAGAGCATGATGGTATCAAGTTTGCCTCCGGGCTGGAAAGGTACATGTACAAAGCCCTTAAGGAAGCAGGTATACCCAACGAGTACGAAGGGTGTACCTATGTTCTTCAAGAAGGGTTCTTGTTTGAGAGCCAAGCTTATGAAAAGCAAGCCAACGGCAAAGGTGCTATGATTAACCGTGGCGAAAAGAAAATACTGCCTATAAAGTACACACCTGACTTTATTGGTGAAGGGTTCATCATAGAAACCAAAGGCAGAGCTAACGAATCCTTTCCGCTCAGATGGAAGATGTTCAAGAGATGGATCCAGGAAAACGAACCTGGGACATTACTAATCAAACCACAAAACCAAAAAGATTGTGATGAGACTATTAAAATATTGAAGGCATTTATCAAGCCTGCAAAGGCAAAACCTAAAACCAAAAAAACCAAACCATGAAACATTTAGAAGATCATAAATTAAACTACTTCCAACACCTTAGAATGGCCCTAAAGTACGCGATATTATTAAGCGCCCTATCCGTAGTCGCGCTTGTGCACGGTCTTTTCCCGTTCGCATTTAAAACAGTCGTCAGTAAAAACCTAACTAAATTAAGCAAGAAGAAATGAGCCTACTAAGCAACAATATCTTATCAGATATCACCGTACACATGAAGTACGCTAAGTATTTACCGGAAGTAAATCGGAGGGAGACCTGGGAGGAGCTAGTTACACGTAACAAAGCTATGCACATCAAACGCTATCCAGCGCTCGAAAAGGAGATTGATAAAACCTATGAGTTAGTATACAAAAAGAAGGTTTTGCCTTCGATGCGCAGCTTGCAATTTAGTGGTAAGCCTATCGAAATATCCCCGAACAGATTATATAATTGTGCGTTTTTACCTGTAGATCATATCGACGCGTTCAGCGAAGTTATGTTCTTACTCCTATCAGGTTGCGGAGTTGGGTACTCTGTACAGCAACACAATATCAAGAAACTACCTGGCATTATCAAGCCGCACAATAAACGTGTTCGCAGGTTTGTAGTAGGTGATAGCATTGAAGGATGGGCTGATAGCGTTAAGGTGCTAGTTAAGTCTTACTTAGGTTCAAAGAGAGCATCGCGGGTTAACTTTGATTTCTCTGATATCCGCCCTAAAGGCGCGTTACTTGTAACCTCTGGAGGTAAGGCTCCTGGACCTCAGCCACTAAAAGAGTGCTTAGTTAAGATAAAAGGTGTTCTAGATAATAAGGTGGATGGTGATCAGCTATCCTCACTGGAGGTGCATGATATTATTTGCCATATTGCAGATGCTGTACTAGCCGGCGGCATCCGCCGCGCTGCGCTTATATCCTTGTTCTCAGCTACCGACTCAGAGATGATTTCGTGCAAAGCTGGATCATGGTGGGAGTCAAACCCACAGCGCGGTCGCGCGAATAACTCAGCAGTCTTAGTACGACATAAGATTACTAAGGATTTCTTTATGGACCTATGGAAGCGTATTGAACTTTCCGGTGCTGGAGAGCCCGGTGTTTACTTTAATAACGATAAGGATTGGGGTACCAACCCTTGTTGTGAGATTGCCTTGCGCCCGTTTCAGTTTTGTAACCTATGTGAGGTCAATGTAAGCAACGTGACGGACCAGGAAGATCTGAATGAGCGAGTACGAGCTGCGGCATTTATTGGCACACTACAGGCTGGTTATACTGAGTTCCACTACTTACGTGAGGTTTGGCAAGAGACCACAGAGAAAGACGCATTGATTGGGGTATCCATGACTGGTATTGCCTCAGGAGCGGTACTCGAGCTGGACATGACTGCAGCAGCAGAAGAAGTTAATAAGGTCAATGCTCGCATTGCTAAGAAGATCGGTATTCGCAAAGCAGCAAGAACTACTACGGTTAAGCCCGCGGGAACTACCTCGTTGGTATTAGGTACCTCTTCGGGTATTCATGCGTGGCACAACCGTTATTATATTCGTCGTTTACGTGTGGGTAAGAACGAAAGTATCTACGCATACCTTCAAGCCAATCACCCTGAGCTGATTGAGGATGACTATTTTCGCGCACACGACACAGCAGTACTTAGTATTCCACAGGAGGCACCTAAAGGTTCTATAATGAGAAAGGAGTCCCCTATGGATCTCCTCGAGCGGATTAAGAAAGTAGCGAATGAGTGGGTACAGCCTGGTCATCGTACGGGATCGAATTCTCATAATGTTTCAGCCACAGTCTCTATTAAAGAGAACGAATGGAGTGACGTCGGAGAATGGATGTGGGAAAACCGTGAGCACTATAATGGATTATCCTGTCTTCCTTATGATGGAGGCTCATATATACAAGCTCCTTTTGAAGACATCACCAAACAGCGTTATGACGAAATGGTAGGAACACTACATACAATCGACTTAACACAAATAGTAGAGACAGACGACCAGACAGACCTTTCAGGGGAACTTGCCTGTGCCGGTGGTAGCTGCGACATAACCTCAATTTAATCAACTATGAAACCTAAGACAACAAAAAAAGCCACCAAAAAGGTGACTAAGAAAACAACTAAGAAAAAGCAAGTCGATTTAACACCAGAGGATAATGCGGCATGGGAATTTTCCATGGGCACCTACTGGGGAGTGCTGCTTGGTATTCGCACATACGAAGCGGAGGATGTAAACATCCACGTATTATATATTCCATTTGTAGACTTTGTTCTACGTGTAGCTAAATAATGAAAAAAGAAAAAGAAGATGAAAGAACACACACTAGTGGAGATGAAAAACAAGATCGAGACACTCGGACAAGTAATTCAGAAACTCCACGCGGAGATGAGGGGCCTATTAGATTTATCTATTGGGACTCATGAATTAGTGAAACGGTTTGATGGCTATGATGCCGCAATAGAGAAACTAAAGGAAGAGATGGCTAAAGCGGAGGAACCCAAAGATGGTTTAATCGAGTAAGCAATTTTATGCAAATAAAGAAGGGGCCGCAAAGCCCCTTTTTTTATACTCTAAAATTTATCAAGTAAGATACCTTGTATGGCCTCTTGTATTTCATCTGCTGTCACTTCAAGTTCAAGCATGATGTTGGCCTTCCACGTTTCTTCTTTCACCCCGTTATTAAACAGCATGATAGTGGGTATTGATCGCACACGGTATTCCTTTTTAACATCTGGGTATTTACCGATGTCCAAACGGTAATATCTACAGTCTGCTACTTTTGCCCAATCCGCAAATGGCGTAGCAAATTCAGCCCCAAACTCTACAACCACTACACCTGTGTTTATAGACTCCGCAATAGTTTGGCCAGTCAACTGTTTCGGCTGTCCATACAATAGCATGCTTGCCGTTACTAACAATAAAGTTATAGCTTTTTTCATAGTCCGTTTTTTGTTTGCATTTCATACAATCGGCCGTCAATTTTATCCAGGGTTTCTTTGATGTCGTCGACGTCATCCTGGGTATCCATGATTGTTTGCCGGATGAGCTCATCTTTAAGATCGTATTCCGTTCTTGATATATTAGGAGCGGGTAACTCTTTTGCTTCCTGGATATCCGCCTGTAAGGCGAACCACATAGAAATAGCTGTAACCATCGCTGCACCGATACCTATCAAGGTTTTTATACTAAGGTTGAAACCGGTGTTCTCGTTTATACTTTTTGCCATCTTATCTAAATTGGTAGTTTAATCCTAGTTTCAAATAGTAAACGTTTCTATCCCAGTATCTCTGGTTTGAACACTCAACGAATACGCCTAGGCTTTTAGTTACGTGAGCACCGGCCACTAGACCTACTTTATAGTCTACCCATTGTGCATTTTGTGCGGATGCTGCGGTGTCAACGTAATATTGATAAGAAAACTCTTTAGGACCTGCAACATGACGATGCATGACTATAGCACTACCGTAGGCATGCAGCCAGAAATCTTTAGCATAATGATAGTAGTCCAGCCCAACTACCATCGAAGCGGAAGTAAGCTGCCCCACTCCTGAAAGCAAGGAATCGTTGTACTCGTTTACAATGTCCTTAAATACGTTTCTCCTAAAGTCCAGATCTGTGTCAGCCACTCTTTCCCCGTCAGGGTTAGTCCACCACCAATCGTGGTTATCGACCACATCATCGTTGTCGTTGTCTATACCATAGTAGTTATCACCGTAGCCATAGGCATAAGCTAAATTCCACCACGGGTTAACGCTTAGATATTCCTCTATAGGATTATACCCGTACGCTTGGTGTGTTCGGATCACGCCGCCCACAGACAGATTTAACTTTTTACCGATAGGTAATCTAAATCTCAAATCCGCGGATGAATAAGCTAGGTCAGCAATCCCATTTTCTATGTACTCACCCTTAGCAATAAAACGCTTTCCTAGGTACCGCAGGAAGTATTGCTGGTTCATATATCTATTGCCTTGCAAGCAAGCTTTTTCCCCTTGAAACAGATACTCCCAACCACTGACTGGCCCAATATTGGATTCTGTGGTTACGTTATCCTCATGCCCCGTGTAGAACCTACCTGGTCGGTTCTCGTAATCAAATCGTGCTACCTTCCTAATTCCTACGGAAATAGAATAGTCAGCAGGATAAACCTCTGTAACATCGAATACATCTCCGCTTTGGGTTACAAAGTAATCCTTAGTGGCTTCCTGCATGGGTTGAGACAGGATGCCGGAAGAGTAAAAAGTAGAATACTTAAAGAACTTTTTAATAGATGGTTGTCCCGCAAGGTTTAAACTTAAGATTGCGGAGAGGAGGATGATTATGTTTTTCATTTCCAGAAGGAGTATATAGATTTACCGTTTTTACGAATTACCTTTAGTGCTTGATTTCTGTTTTCTTCAATGGAAACGTAGCTGACATGCACCCAATCAGGGTTTTTGTCGTCACCAAACTCCCATATAATTTGGTCATAATCCAAATTGTCATGTATGTAATGAAACATATCAGCGTTCGTAGCTGAGCCATAGGTGTCATCAATGTCAATCGCCTGCCCTTTGCAGTGCTGCGATGTCTTGCTCCCTCCGACTCTACGGTTTAGCTCCTCTGAACGAAACGAACTACCTACGAAAATAGGGCCGTTAACGTGCTCTCTAAGGGGCTCAAAAACATTCTCGGCTAGGATTATCAAGTTCTGCAGCTGGACGTCGTCTGGGACGTTCTCAATGCCGTTCTTGATAGCCGTATTGGACTTTGTAACCTCTTTGAGGCTTAAGTGTTTACTTATTTTCATTTCTTTTTCTTTTTGCTATACATCCCTATCCATTTAGATATGGTGTATCCTATAGTTACTAGTAAGAGAACTATTTTTAGCCCGACTTCCGCATGGCTGAAGGAGATAGCTAGGGCACCTGTATTGATTGCGTAAAGTTTGAGTGTCTTCATAATTATTTTTCTGTTTTATCTAACCATGCATTAAACTCGTCTTCTGATAGATTCATAATGCTATCAACCTCACTTAGCTTCTCTCCTTCGTTAGAGGAATTTTTGCCCGTCGGAGCGGTAGCCTTCAACCAGGCGTTGAGCTCTGCGTCGTTCATGTCCAAAACATCTTTACCTTGCCACTCTACGGGTTTGACTATACCTTTTTTGTCTAGCTTTCGTTGCTTTGCCTTTTTGCCGGCTTCCCCAGCACCTACTTGCCACTCATGAAATCCGAAAAATAAAGCAACATTTTGCCACGCTTCGTTTTGTCCAGACATTATACTTTCTATATGATGCATTTTGTCTAAAATCCGCTTACTAGGTATATTCACTGTGCCTTCTAATAACCATGCGGCTTGCTCAACCTCAGGGGAGTGCAAACTGTAAGGGTCGACACCAAACTCGTCGCCTCTATACTTATTTATATTCATAGCGTTGGTAGTCTTCCTGGCTATAGACTTAACAGACGGTGATATGCCTAAAGCCTCTATTACAACTTTTTCATTAACACCCATATATCCCTTACTACTTTCCTTTTCCCATACCTTAGCAGTACGCATGGCTGTATCAATTATAGCACCATATAAACCCAAGCCCCTTAGGGTGGAGCTGAGCATACCATCGACTAAGCCCCGTCCCTCCTCTGAGGCTATCCATTCGTCATCATCATCTAGGAACGCTGCCCATAATGCTTGTTGAGCAAAAGTAAACAACGCTTGTTGGATCATACCATAGTACAGTATTTTACCGATGTGAGCTTTCATATCGCCCCTGCCGTTGATTATATCCTTAACTGCTTTTATCTGTATACGCGTGTACTGGCCAGGTGTATTACCAAACTGCAAAACAAAACGCCCCATAGTAGACGACTGCTGCTGGCTGACCATTCTAGGGTCCGAAGACTGTTGAGAATTAATGGTAGCCTTTCTAAAATCAGCGAAAGCTAAAGCCTCCGCCGAAGCTATACTCATCCCCCCGTCAACATACGTGTTGGCGCGGCTTCTATAGAATCCAGCACCGCCAATAACGATAGCTGCGGTATCCATAAGTCTAGTGGGTATGAAACCTTTATTTAGTGCAATCTTAAGCGCTCTAGAAATTACATTGCCAGTGCCCCGGCTAGCCCTAGCAACATCCTCTTCGTTGACGTCGATACGCATACCCATTCGTCGATCCTTCATGAAAGCAGAATCTAGTAAAAATTTTGTGTCCTTAACGTATTGTGGCACATTTAACATTCGACGGATAGCTTGAAGTGGATTGTGGTCCGTAGTATTAATGTAGTTAAGTGCAGACAACCCTTGCAGGAGAGCAGAGCGCATGTTTAGGAACATAATAGCACCAACTTGGTTGCTGATCCAGCCTTGAG
>ERZ1047821.1207-NODE-1207-length-17104-cov-5.521673_pt1 | contig 17104 bp, 14 predicted proteins | sample MGYA00383096_ERZ1047821 | MGnify/ENA primary metagenome ERZ1047821 (study PRJEB29581, sample SAMEA5548366) | metagenome | biome: marine; feature: coastal; material: water | depth 25 m | study: Short-term variability in the microbial, nano- and picoplankton... | reverse complement strand
AGTGAACCACCTGTTCTTGGGTCGGTGTTATATGCAGGTTGTCCTGCCTCTCTTAGTATGGTGAATGGACTGTTAACTTCTGAAGATAATGTGTAGAGGTTAACAATAGTTCTCTTATATGTAATTGCTCCTTGTTCGGGTGCTTCCTCTAATATTATATTATGTCTCATGTCATAATGTGACAATTCAGAAGTTGGGTTTCCGTCCTCATCTTCTACATATACTTCGGTAGAAGTTTCTAACATTATTTCTGATACATTGTCTCTATGTTCAGTCTCCAATCCTTCTAAAGCAAAATTATATGATGGTTCTGCAGTAATAACAATAACTGGTCTGAACGTAGAAGACATTGCACTACTTACATTTTGTTTAATCGCAACTTCACCAAATACAATGTGTCCTGCAGGGTGAATTAAATCTTTTACAATACCTCTCCACTTGTTAATTGATTCTCCGACCTTGACAACGTATGAGTGTGTCTGATATAATAGACCATCTTGCATTCGTGATGCGTTTGCGTTAAGTGTTCCATAATCTCCGACTATCTGTTCTTCGATTATACCTTCACCTGCATATAATCCTCTACCATCAAAGTTATTACTCTTAATAGTATAGAACGAATCTGAAATATTAAATGTGACCTTCTCGTTGTCATAGAACTGACCAACTAAATCTCTATAAGTTAAAATGTGTCTGTCTGCATCATAGGAAACAACTTTTCCTGTTGACCCCGACAAAGTTCCAGTGATAACTAAATCTCTTAATAGATTGGCACTAGGTGTTTTAATGAGTATATTGTGATACGAACTTCCTGATATCAAACCATCGTAATTAAACTTATTACCTTGGTCTTGTATATTAATAGATGCAACACCACCGATATCTTCTGAGAATGCGAATAGTTTTGCACCTGTTCCTGCAGAAACATTGTGTTGTGTGATTGTTCCTTTAGTTGTGGTTGCTCCACCAGTAATTAGTTCTGCAGTTTGGAACACTCCAGTGTCGGTAGAAAGTCTTTTGACTATAAGTCTACGATTTTGTTTATCGATTCTAGAAATAACACCTGTTGCATTACTTGTAGTACCAGTGATTATTTCTCCTACTGAAAAGTTTTCTATAGTAGTTGCATTATCATTTTTATCAAGAATGTCAGCATTTAAGTAAACGTATCCGCCTGGGAATACTTTAGGAATCTCGGTGTATTGTCCACCGTCTCTCATTAAGATACTTCTTATTCTTCCGTTATCTGCTGTGAAAGTTTCATTACCCAAATTGTCAACGGTAATGATACCATTATAATCTACAACACTTCCATCTTCATATGTAAGTCTACTGTAATCAGTATAAAGTTCTACTAATTGACCTGCTGTTAATGCAGTTGTGAATGTGACTCTATCGTTTTTCCAAGTGTAATCTGTAGTAGGTGTTTTTAATATTCCATCAACATATACGTCTAATTTATTATCATTGAAAATAATCCAGTTGTTATTATCGTCTTTGACGCCTGGGCCACCAATAAGTGTTTTACCTGTAGACGGATTGTTAATCATACTTGTAGTCACTATAATTTCATAATGACCAAATACAGAACCACCTTCCAGTAATACTTCATCACCAGTTGAACCTACAATTGCTTCTGCATTACCACCGACTCCACCTTCGAAGATAATTAAATCTCCTGCTTCATAGTTCTGTCCACCAGTTTCAATCATAATCTCTTCGATTGAACCTTCAGTCAAACCATTGATTACGGATTTTGTTTCTGTTGTGTCTGTATCTAATTTAGAACCAGTGATATTAATTTGGTCATTTAAACTATACAATGAACCAAAAGGATTTAACATCGTTTCGAGTAGTAAACCTGCACCGTCTTCTAGAAGTATGTCACCATCTCCATGGTCAACATAGGTTGAAGAACCTGTAGTGACAGATGCTATGATACCATAAACTGTTCCATCAAGTGTTGTTATTCCATCACGGTCAAGTATCTTGATTGCAGAACCTTCAATAAAAGTCCCGACATGATTGTTCATTATTTCAAGACTGTAATTACCGTCCCCTACATCGGGGTATACATTTTCTATAACTGCTTGTGCTTGAATTACAGTTTCTGTTGCATCGTATTGTGTTATCTTATCATTTGCTTCAGGAACACCTTGAGTTATATTCACTCTCATTCTTCTTTGTTGAGAGTATCCTGATTCACCAACATGAATTGTTTCATCAATAGGGTATCTTACTGTTGCATCATCAGCATACAAAACTCTCATTAAGAACTGGATTGACTCTGCAGTTCCTTTTTTCTTATAGAGGTCTTGGACGTTTTTTACGGTTAATCGTTTATTTCTTAGAGAGGATAACTTTCCTTCATTAGTTTTAAAATCGATTGCCGGCATGAAATCTTTGATAAAGTAATCTAAGAAATCTTCAGTAGTTCTATCAATATCAGAATAGTCTAATAGACGATTGTTTGCAAGAATACTGTTTTCTTTATAAGACTTGACTACTGCAGTTTGAGTAGACTGTCTTCCTATAACAGTTTCACCTTTTGCGAAACCATTACCTGAAATAGATTTGAGGTATAGTATATTGCCGTTGATTACCTCAATTTTCGCAACGGACTTACTTGTTTTACCTACAAGGTATTCTCCCCTACTAAAAGGGTTGGATTGAGGTGTTCCCCCAAATCCATCAAATAAGATTTTTGATGATTGCTCATCAGGTGAGGGTGAAACGGTAGCAACTTCGTGAAGTATACTGCCCGTTCCGTCCTCGTTTTGGACTCCCTGTATGTCGCCTTGACTTGAAAATACAAGTACTTCCGCCTCAAGATATTCAAAATATGCTTTAAGAAATGACTCTAATGCAGGTGATTCGTCTCGTAAATACTCAGGGAGCAGCGATGGAATTCTGTAAGAAAGTCTATCCTTAAGATACTTATCATGCGACATATTAGTTTCCTATACTAGCTTAATGTTGCGTTGACATTAGAAACAGGGAACCAAGAAGTTCCATTCCAAATACAAATAACTGCATCACCTCTTGTGTCAAGAATGATTTGGTCTGTTGTATCGGTTGAAAACCCCCAAGATGATACGTCAATAGTCGCTCTATGAGAACCAGCAGGTTCAGTAGATGCAACGATTACTTTCAATTGACCTGTATCTGTTCCGTTATCTAATGTAAAGTTAACGTCTGCAGATGCACCAGTCAAATCGATGAGAGTACAGAACTTTGATGCAAGATTATTTGCAGTCGCAGTTAGAGTCTCAATATCGTCAACTGCTAAATGAGTTGGGATATTTTCGAATAATTGACCAATGGTCATCTTTTTGTTTACAGGCGTTCCGCCTGGGCTATCAACAATGTGTAGTAAATCATCTGAACCGATGTCAGCGTCTGCTACTTGTGTCAAAGCACTTATTTTTTTATCTGCCATTTTTGTTTTCTCCTATAAAAACCAAGTTAATGGGATGCTACTGTGAGCATGGAACCTACCATCTCACACCACTTTATTCATAATTTAATATGAAGAGGATGATGTAGATTTGAAACCTACACCAGCACTCGATTCACCACTTGCGATGGTGTCTACTTCACCTAATACTTTAATGTCGGTAGTCGAAATATCAACTAAGATACCTCGTGTCGCAACAACATCATTACCGTTAGGTATCATGGTGAAGTCAATCGTTGAGTCAACATTAACGGTAGACGTTATGTTAATCGCATTGATTGTAATTAGTCCTGTCGAATAGTCTATTGTCCCTGCAGTACTATTCGTATAAATTCTTGTTGAACCTGAGAGATAGTATTCTCTTAGATTTCCTTTTCCGTCATCATCAAAATAATGAACATTGGTTGCATCTCCTACTGAGTAGAAACCACTTGTTCCTGTGATACCACCTGCAGCTGCATTGTATCCTGAAGTTGGGTTATAGAAACCATTCCCAAACGGATTTAAATATCCTAGCAATTGACCAGTCTTAACTTCCATTTTCTTTCTTAGTCTTACATTCGTGGTATTACTTAGTACTGAAGAACTGGATTCATCAATTGCCTTTGCAAGGTTTGAATGTCTAAACACTGCATCAAAGTTTGTAAGATTTGTTGAGTCATAATCCATAATTGCATTAGTCACAATTGTTTCTAACTCTCCTTGAGATAGAGTTGTTGACCTTTCATCATACTTAAATGTTGTGGTCAATAAAATTTTAACAATCGAGGCATCTACAATCTCAGGTCTTACTGTTAACATATTTAATGCGTTTAGTTTAGACTTGATTGCAGTCTTTTCTGAACCTGAAAGATAATCTGAGTTTAATGGTTTGATTGCAAGGAATACTTTTCCGTATTGTGGTGGGTCATTCTCTTCACCACCCCATACTGCAACTGCATCTGCGTTCGGGTAATACTCTTTAACCTTTGCTTTATAGTCATTCAATGTGACTAGTCTGTTCTGAGATGTATAGAACTTTGTTGCTTTAAATTTAATTGATTCGATTGATTCCTTTTCTGTACCACCAGTTGCGATAGACGTAGTTGTGATAGTTGAATCAGTATAACCATTAACTGCATTGACTTGAGAAAAGTTTTTTACTCCATTACAATGAATAGTATCTACTATAATGTATGTGACTGTAATTACATCTCCATCTAGAAGTTCTATACCTAGTGTTCCATCACCAAAGTAAATTTCAGTAAATCCTTCTTCGTTTTCTTGCGTATAATAAACCTTTGAAGTTGTTTTAATATTAGATACATCTGTTGCGTGAGTAAATACAGATGAGACTCCATTTTCGTTAACTGATATTTCAATTTTTGATTTATCAACTCTTGAGTTTGACAGAACGAATTTTGGGTGAGATGCTTGACTATCGTATACGAATTGGTCTGATGCATAAATTCCTTGAACTATCGGAACACTTGCATAGTTATATGTTGAACTATTCTGAGTTGGTTTGATTGTATTAGGAACAACAAACTGATATGTCAAACCATCAAATTGTGCATTAAAAACACTTCCTCGATTTAACTGCATTTCACCAATTGTCGGGTAAGTTCCATCAGGGTTTCTTACATTCTTAAGAGACATATCTATGATTGCACTCGCACAAGATTCTGATGCAGGAACAAATCCTAAATCTTTTGCACGAGACACTACGTTCTTTCTTATTTGGGCAGAATCTAAGAACAGTTCACTTCCTGCAATGTTTGTGTTTACTGCACCAATGTGTGATGCGTATGCAAGAAGGTCTATCAATACTGACATGGTTGAACCTTCGAAGTTATAATCTTTTAGTTTGTCTTGACCTTGTAGATATGCTTTTAGATTATCTCCAATATCTTCAAAGTCTAAGTCGGTGACGTTTATTTGTGAACTTTTTATTGCCATGTTATCTTGCCCTTGTTAATGTCATATCGAGTGATTGATTAGGAAGACCATTTTTAATTGAGTAATAGACACCTAGTCTAATCTCATTACCATCTATATCATTGATACCAACTTGTACGTTATGAACTCTTGGTTCAAAAATTTGTATCATATTTTTTATTCTAGCTTGTGCTTTTCTAATTTTTCTCGCTGTGGTTAATTCAAAAAGTAAATCTCTTATCGAACCACCAAAACCAGGCTTGAATGGTCTTTCATAATGGTTTGTTAGTACGATGTTTTTAACTGAACGTTTAACTGCATCTGCATCAGTCCTCACAACAACATCTCCAGTCTGAGGATGTTTTTTGAAGTGCAGGTCTAAGTCAGCAAAAGCATTCTTAGAAGTTGCAACCTGTTTACTTTGATTGGTTATATCTATTGCCATATATCTATTTATACCATGAGTGAGAGTTAGTTAATTAAGATATCTTAATTAATGAAATATCTTTAGTAGTCCCTGCATCATATTCTTCTTGGGTGTATATTGTAGTATCAAATGTTGCATTGTTTCCTGAAATTGTCACCCCATCTCCGTGTTCAACTTCAGCTCCATCAACAAATACATGAACTGTCCCTGTTCCAGTTGAGACTGAGAATGCTGTTATACCTACTTGGGACTCTAGTCTTAGTTTAGTAAATGAAATCCCCTCGTCACTAGTGTCATCTGAATTAACTCTTGGTGCATTGACAGTTTCTTTTGTGACTGCAGTTATAACACCTGCAATCGCTGGAATTTTTAAATCGATACTCATAGGCATACCAATTAGTTTTAGGAAGTCACACCATGTTAAGAATACGAATTCAAAAATTGAACCCAGTCCTATTGCACTAAGAAACTTCTTAACTATCTTAACCCATTCAAATAGTATCTTCTTATGGAAATTCATTTTGAAGTCTTCTAGTGCTAAAAGCATTTCTGAAATTTCTTCTTCGATTGAAGCAGTGGTCGATTCAATTTCACCTAGAATACTTTTTATACTAAAACCAAAAAGGTTGAGTCCTAGTATCTTGTCTTTAATTAGACCTCTAAACTTCTCACCTTCTTCTATTAACTTGTTTTCTAAATCTTTTTTCTCCAGTTGTAGTTTCTCCAACTCTTCCATTTTCTTTATGTGGTCTTCCATGGATATATCGGGGTCTGCTAATTCCTCTTTTAGTTTATCCATCTTATCATCTAGTTTACCAATATCTGATTGTAAACTTTCTTTCAATTCTTTCCACTGGTCTTTTAGAGTTTGGATTGCTGCTTCTACCATTGCCTTGATATCGAAAGTCATAATGTCTATGAGTTGAGAGAAAGGTAAATCAGGTAAACCTAACAAAGACCAAATCGTATCAAAGATGCCGATTAGTTTTTCAAATGCTTCCACATACCAGTTCTGAATCCATCCTTTAATTTCAGTTTTGATATAATTCCAAACTATCTTTGCTTTACCCTTGTTATCAACTACACCAAACTCACCGTCAAATTGTCTAAACTCTTCAGGAACCATTTGAAAAAATTTGTCTACAAAATCATCTTTCAGTTTATAGATATCATCAACAGAAATTAATAGGTCTGCCTTTTTCTTTTCTAGTGCTTCCAACTCTTCCGATTTCTTTATATGGTCTTCCATACTAATGTCGGGGTCTGCTAACTCTTCTACTAGTTTTTCTATATCATCATTAATCTTTTGTATCTCTTTGAACTTCTCTACTATTTCTAAGTCAAAACTCTTACCTGATATTTGGTCTATCAACTCTTGTTTGTATGCAGGAGAAGTAATCAGTTTTAAAACATCAATTGATAGACCCATCAATGATATTGTAAATGAAATTGGAACTATAGAAGAAATGATTTCTGCAATCTTTACTGGAATATATGTATGAAACTCTTCAAGTAATTCTTTAAATGCTTCTCGTGCCTCTTTTTGCCAATCACGATTTAAACCGTCTTTGTCCCAATATGGAGATAGTATTGTTGCAAGGGTATCAACAAAATCTTCAACAGTTTCTGAAACCTCATCAATCTGTTCTTGTATCGCACCTTCGATTTGAGTCTTAACAAAGTTTTCCTTTTCTTCTATCTGTCTGTTTATCGCTTCCCATTCTTCAGGGGATTCTGCTTCTTCTAATTGTTTGTATAAGTCTGCAATTTCCTTTTTCTTTTCTGCCTTCATCTCTAGGACTTTTCCCTGCATCTGGCCAGGGATTGCAGCCATTTGATTAAATGCGTTTACGATTTCGTCTTTTGTGGGTAAGGAAAATATATCCCCTTCAGGACACGCTAGTGCTGATGGGATTTCCGCCTCTACAGGTTTTACTTCACTTGTTTCAGTCATAATTATGAGTTCGGTTTAAACTTAGGAGCTCTGACCTTCACGTGCTCTGCAGCTGATAAGACCATCTTTCCACCACATTCAATGTCAAGATTTCCATTTATATCAATCTTACCGTCGCTAAGAGATTTGAGTTCAAGGTTTCCTATGGTTTCAATCTTTGCATCACCTAGAACTTTAATGTTGACCTTTCCACCAACGAACACTTCCTCGTCTCTACAAATAATAGTGTAGTTGTCATTTACAACTCTAGTCACCATAGAACCGTCAGGATGAATCTCCTGAAACGTTCCTGACCTATGTTCAATTGCAAGTCTTTCGGCACTAGGTGTGTCATCCATCTCTATGACATGACCTGACTCTGACTGTACAACCTTGTTATATGGGTAAACTGGTTTTGCAGGACATTTGATTTCTTTCTTACTAGGAAGAAGGTCTTTAATAATATCTCTTCCTGCGTGAAGTCCCTCATCATCAGTAGTTCCAGCAAGTGCAGATAAATCAGACTTTTCCGTGTATAAAGGATAGTAGGGTAAGTCTTTTTCAGTAAGTGTAGGTTCGGTAATCGAAGACCCCTTACCGATATAACTTATGTCCCTAGATTCATAAATCTTAGGCGCAGTGTCTAATGCAGTAGTTAATCCAAACCCTCTTTTAGGTGCATGGTCGGGATTCGCACCATCGGGTTTCCCATCATATGCAGAAGTTGTCAAACCTCTTGGGTCATTAAATCCCTTTGTAATACTTCTTGTTATTAAAACATCTAAACCATCTTCTCTATATCCTGATTGGGGGATACCTGCAGTTGAACCAATTATTACTGGTTGTTGCATTTCCTTTTCATCTTTGAAATATAAGATTACCGTAGAACCTTCCACAAGTCCGTGTTGTGTTCCAAATCCTGACAACCCTGCAGAAGTTGTTGGGAGCATAACTTGAGCCCATGGAAGGTCGGGTGTTGCAATCAAACCCTTTTCGTCCGAATGTATACCATGCACACGAACACGAACCCTACCAATCTTGAGTGGGTCTTGTCTGTCTTCTACTATTCCGTAATATGTGTTCATGTTGCTTCCATGTCAATATTTGTAGGTGGTGATGATGATGCAATCATTTGGTCTAGAGTTTCAAGTGAAATCTGTTTTGCATAACTTTCTTTAACACATTCTAACTGTAAAGAACCTGTTCCCCTTTGTATGTTTGCAGAAAGACAAATATCAACAATTAAATATCTATTATCATTTATCCTATCTTTAGTTTGTGCAGTATCGTCCTGAATTTCGGGTTCAGGTATGTGCAACTGAACTATGTTTCCCACAGAAACATCTGTTCTTACAGGAACTATTACCTCTATCCTATTTTGTTCTAATATTTGTTTTAATCCGAGTCTCTCAAGTTTAGAATTGTCTGTAATCTTATTTCCTACAAATACTTCATCACTAGAAACATCTTTACCATTATCGAAATCATGATTAGGAGTATAATCATATATGATATAATTATCTTGTTGTAGGTTTGGTGCTAATTGAGTTTGATGTGGAACTGTCATGACAGGTGGAAAATCATCTCCTTGAGGGTTCTCAGTTGTTAATGCTCTCTCTTGTCCTTCAGATATTGTCAACATACTTTCAGTCCTTATTATAGGATATTCTGATACATGATGTGTACCCCTATTAAAGGTATCCTCTATATCATAGTAATTATCCTCTTCTAGTTTCCTAACCGAATCATATGTTTTTGAACGAGATGCATATGCACCTGCAATAGTTCCTAATAGTGTATCAAAAATTTGAGGTTTTCTTACCTGAAAAATCTGATTCCTATGTGCTTGGTCGCCTGCACTAGCTGATGGTTTGAAAAGAAATTCATGAACCGTGTTTAGTGATTCACCATCTTTACGAAAGTCTAGAGTTGTCTCCCCACTACACATTTGGTCTATAGATTTAAAATTATATCCTGTTGCCATTGTTTGGTAAAAGAACATCCCATTTCTCCATGATGAATTAGTTCCTTTATCTGCATTGGATACAAAATGTTTTATTAAGGTATTTGCTTTCCAGTTCGGACAAACAAATTGATTGTTATCACTCTCAGTTTTTTCCCAATGGTCTATATCACTAGTCGGAATTGAAATACCATTATTAACAACAGAAAATAACATATCACTATAAGACCCTCTATAGACTTTACTTATTCTAGTAGTATTTGCTATAAACATTGCTGGGTCACAAAAATTTAGTTTATAGGTTTGTGTGATTTCATTTGCTCTCAACACATTAGTCATTTTATAAACTCTAAATGTCATATCAATAACCTTGCCTGGATTCATGTCGTCCTCAGCACCGTGTGCTAATGAGAGACGGATAAACTCTTGTCCAGTAAAACGAAAATGTTTTAATATGTTTACACCATCAACGACAATCATGTCCCCAGTAAGAAAGGCAGAATTAATACTTTCGTATAGGTGAAACCCCACAACAATTCCTGTAATGTTATTGGATAATCCTTCTTGATTTACTATGTGACACGCCTTTACTGAAAAGGGTGTAAAATGTTCTTCAGTATGGATATGCTCTTCAGCTTCACTCATTATCTCACCTCTCTATCAGTCTGACATTATTCTTTCAAATTCCCTTAATACACCTCGTATCTTATCAGGACTTATAATCTTAATCTTTCGTTTCTTTTCGTTTTCTTCCTCTTCAACTGTTAGGTGTGATACTGTAGTCCAACCCGACCCACCATAAGTTCTGCGTGTTCCAATAGAATCCTTATAATGATGTACACCGTCTCTATGATTTACAGCACTATCTACAGTAAATGTTTTTATACTTACATTAGAAGTAAGTGTATCACCTGATTCAATAGTGTCTCCTGTCACAATAACACAACTCTGTGTTGCATCTAATCCAACTACACTTACTTGTTTAGTTCCATCAGATGATGTGAGAGTTTCCCCTAGGAGAATCTTATTGTCTGAACTAAAACCAAGGGGGTTGTTAGCATCTTTATCAGAACTAAAAGATTGAGACGAAATGATAGTAGACCTATCGGCAACATTTAAACATTGACCTTGATATTTTTCATCCAAATAATTACCAAAGGTTTCATAATCCATAAACCAATCATAATAGTTATCAAAATCATTCACTAAAAAGAATGTCCAGTGTAAAGCACCATCACCATATAACTTGGTTGCAACTATATCGGGTCTTTCACCCTCTAGTATTTCGTAATACTGATATTCAATTAACTCATCTAGTGCTGATGTTTCTACTTTTGCTTTACGAAAGAAATCTTTAATGGTGACAACTTTGCCCGTATTAAGGGTGTATTGCATTGAAGGTAAATTTTTAAATAATTTATTAGCCATGATTAACCGTCTGTTCCAATTGATGTTCCTGACTTTCTTTTTTCTCCAATAGTTTTCATAGATGTTAATGGAGAATCTTTATCTTTACCACTATACATTGCAGAAATTTCTTGATATGATTCCTGAGTAAGCATTTTGATTTCTTGAAAACTTAAACTCATCTTTTGTGAGATTGGTGCGCTGTTTCCAAATGTTGTATTGTTTCCATTATTGAAATGTGAAACGTCACACTTAGTGCATACCATCTCTAAGAATCCGTCAAGATGGTTTGCTATTGGGCCTTCAAATGAAACCTTAAATATATTAGGATGGTTGAAATAATTTTCGTCAGCATTTAAATTTTGCCCTTCATTTTTTGCTTTCGCTGCTCCAACCTGCACTTTCATTTGTTCTCCAAAAGTATCAGGCAACATTGCAGTTCTAAAGGTATATATGATATATTTAACCATCTCAGCTTCTTCTGGCGATTTTGGCCAGAACTCATATTCAAAATTCCATTCTCTAAATGAGACTCCTTCAAACATTGATTCAGTCATAGGATTCTTTGCACGACCTTCTCGTACATTTTTAAGACCACCTTGTAGACCATTTAAAAATGAAGTAAATCCTTGACTCAGTAATGCACCTGTACCTATTTCACCTACTGCATCAACTACTCCCTTATCTTTAGCGTTTTCTACGAACTGGTCAAGTTGTCTTTGTGACAAACCAAAGTCTGCTTTAGTGTAGGTCGCACTTGTTGTACTTGTAAAATCTGCAGGAATGTATAAAAGGATTTCTTTATTACCGTCATTAAAAAGGGTTTTGTCATTAAAAAGGGCTTTGTCATTTGTGATTTGAGTGCCTCTAAGAGTTATCACATCCGATTCAGCGCTCTTTAATGGATGAGACTTCTCCATTGCTTTACCCTTCTGTTTTTGTCTAGGTTTCATTGTGAAGACTATGTAATTTTCTAGAGCATCATGTAATGGATACATTAACTCTTCTGCATTTGCTTGTGGCTGAGTGGCCGCTATCCGTAATCTTTGTTCATTCCCTGCTAAAAGAGTATCATCTCTTTTCCTAGTGTTCCGAAGATGTTCTTGTGCCTTTTTTGCTTCGTCTCCAAGTTGGTCAAAAACACTATTGTATTGTAGACTTTGAAGTTTTGATGAAATGCCTTTTAAGGAATTGATGGCAGATTTTGCCTTGTTTACCTTGTTGATTAATTTGCTTAGTCCCATGTGTATAAATATTCCTGAAAGAAGTTATTAGAGTTTTTATTATTTATGTCTTATAAAGGTCGGTTTCGCCCAAAGAACCACAAAAAATACAAAGGAGACCCCACAAAAGTTTATTATCGTTCTCTTTGGGAACGAAGATTCATGAATTATTGTGATAACACTCCTTCTATACTAGAATGGAACAGTGAAGAAGTCATTATTCCGTATGTTTCCCCTGTCGATAACAAAGTGCATCGATACTTTCCTGACTTCTATATCAAGATGAGAACTGTTTCGGGTAAGGTTGTGCGTGAGATTATAGAAGTAAAACCTAAACGACAATGTCAACCGCCCAAAGTCCCCAATAGAAAAACAAAAAAATACCTGAGAGAGGTAGTCACTTATGGGGTAAATCAAGCAAAATTCAAAGCCGCAGAAGAGTACTGCAAAAATCGTAAGTACAATTTCAGGATATTGACCGAAGACCATCTCACCTGAGTATAAATAGATATATGGCAAGTATATTCGAAGATTTAACTAAACTCAAACCCTTAGAGATTGAACAAAACAGTCGATTTGCGTTAGAGTGGTTTAGAACGAACATTAGAAGAATCTTTGATAGAAGAAATGACGAAAAGGTTTATCTTGACGGTACTAAAATTACTGGAATAGAAGAAGGTAAAATGTACATGATGTTCTATAATGCAAAGACAAAGGCAAAACTACCTTACTACGATAGATTTCCTTTAGTTATTCCTTTTGACACTAGAAGTGTTGATGACGGATTTTATGGAATCAACCTGCATTATATTCCACCCATGTTAAGACAAAGTTTATTAGAAGAAATGTACAACTATCCTGTTGGAGAAGATGGGGTACAAGTTGAATATGAATTCTTTAGAACTGTCACAAGAATGAAACCTGCGATACCTTGTATAAAAAGATATCTAACTAGTCATATAGTAAGACCACCTCTACAAATATCAAGAGATTATTGGGATGTGGCTGCAATGTTGCCAACAGGTAATTTTGGTGGTACAAATAAAAACACGGTGTATGCCGAATCTAGGAAACAAATCTAATGGGACTATTCACAACAAACAATACAGGAACATCTATAGACAATTTGAAATACAATTTTGATAATGGTGCAAGGGGAAATCTATACGATGTTAATTTCTTTTTACCTTCAGCATTTGGCGGCCAAGATGCAGCTAGAACAATGGGTCTAAGAGTAGAGTCATGCAGTTTACCAGGCCGTTCTCTAGGAACAAAGAAGTTCTCTGAATACGGACAAGAAAGAAGGATACCTGATGGAACTGTAGATGATGGTGGAGAGATAGACTTCACTTTTATTTGTGATTCTAGTTTTGCAGACAGGTTAATCATCGAAGCATGGCAACAATTAGTATTTACAAAAGGCACAAAAGATGGCGTTAATGGAACTGCAGCTATGCCTAAAATGGAATACTACAAAGAGTATATTTCAACAATTCAAATTATTCAACATAGAACTGATAGACAAGATTCAGAAGATACAAAAAGAAATGCATTGGAATATACATTAGAAGAAGCATATCCTGTTTCTTTTGAAGCACAAACATTGGGTATGGGAGAATCAGGTATAATGAAATTTACTTGTAAGTTTGCGTATAGATATTGGGAATCGAAATACATTCCAGCGCCTCCTAGAAGTCTCCTAAATAAAGGACGAGTTATATTAGATGCACTACTAGGTGGTAGTAATCTATTAAGTAGGTTTGGTAAAGAAGGCAAAATGCGTAAAACTTTAACAAACCTCGACACAAGAACCACGCAGATACAAAACATATTCGGTGGTGGTTAATTACAATATGGAGTAAATTATGGGATTACCAATCCAAAAAGCACCGAAACATAGGTGCAAACTTAGTGATGGAACAGAAGTCACATTCCGACCATTTCTAGTTAAAGAACAGAAGTATTTACTACTTGCGAAAGATGGAAATAACAGTGTAGAAATATTGAATGCTGTTAGAGAAATTATAAAACAAGTGACTGAAGGAAAAGTAGACTCAAACAAACTTAATATGTTTGACTTAGAGTATCTCTTCTTACAGATTAGAACCAAATCAGTTGGTGAAACACAAGAAGTGACCCTTCGATGTGAAATACCTGATTGTGATGGAACTGGAAGTACAACTGTAGATTTATCAAAAGTCGGTTTAGATATAATTGACGGAGATAAAGTAGACAATACTGTACAGTTAACTGATACACTAGGTGTCACATTAAGGTTTCCAACCGCTATGCAACTCGCAGAAGTGGAAGACATCGAAGATGAAGGTGATAAGTTAGTGCATTTGCTTCAGTATGGGATACATACTATTTATGATGAAGAAACAGTTTATGATACTGATGACATACAGACGAGTGAATTAGTAGAGTTTGTTGAGAATTTAACTTTAGAACAAGTTGATAAACTCAATACATTCTTTGAACATATTCCTACTCTGAAGCATGACATAGAGTATAAGTGTGATGGTTGTGGACACGAACAAACAACAACCTTGAAAGGTTTACAAAGTTTTTTTTGATAGCTCTTTCTCATGAAAGTCTGATAAATTTTTATAATTCAAACTTTCAATTGATGCAACATCATAAGTACAGTTTAACAGAACTAGAAAATATGATACCATGGGAAAGAGAGATATATATCGCTATGTTGCTTAACTGGTTAGAGGAAGAAAAGGAACGTCAAAAACAACGTAAAAAATAGATAGATAATGTGTATGTGAAGTGATTTTTTAATTTTTAATATAGGAATAGAAAATGGCTGACAATACAGACAATTCGAAAAATGAAGTCGAAATTGATTTAGATAAGTACATGGCTCTTATCGAGAAACTTGATGCACAAGAAGATGTTATCAAGGAGATGAAAGAAGATGCCATCAAAGCAAGAAACGGATTAGAACCACCTAAGAGAACTTTTGGTGGATTGTTTCTAGATGATAACGATGTTAATGAGAAAGCAATCATAGGATTTACTTCTTTCTTTTTAATGGTAATATTCGGAGTGACAGATTTGGTCACTGCACTTGCATGGGACATGGACTTAAAAGTATCTGAAACTATCTATACATCTTTTGTTGTAGTGACACTAGGTGCATTTGGTATATCAGAAGCTGGTAAAGCATTCGGGAAATAACTAAGGACAAATAAATGGCAGTTAATTTAACACCGTTAGAAGAGTACAACAAAAAACTAAAAGAGCAAACTAAAGAACTTGATACAAATATCAAGTCTTTAAGAACTCCTTTTAGGCAACTTGTTGGCGAAATTCAAACTGTAAATTCTGAATTTGCAAAGATTGCTTCTGAAAATATTGGTCAAACCCAAGACACTTGGAAGGGTCTTATCACCCAAGCAAAAAAACAAAGAATCACCACTGAACTATTAACTGACGAATTTCAAAATGCTTCTAAACAAGTAAAAGAATCACGAGAAAAACAAATTGTATTTGAAGAAGAAATTTATCGAAAGAAAAAAGAAGAAGAACAGACAAGAAGAGAAAACCTCAAAAAGGATAGAGATACTATAGATGGTAAGATAGGAACCTTAAATAATCTTGAAGACAGAAAAGCAAAATTAGATAAAGAATATCTAACTGTAGGTAAAGCAAGAAGAGCTGAGATTACTTCAGAACTCACTTCTCTTGCCACCAGTATAACAGAACGTGAAGCATTTCTTACTAAAGCAAGTAAAGATTCAGAAAAAGATATAGTAGAAAAAAGAGAAGAATCTATAAGACTCGAAGTTGAAGGACGTAGAGAAAACGAGAAACTTGTAGAGGAAACTAATGCAGAATATGAAAGACAACTAAACGAAGCAAGTAAGACAGAAGGTTTTGATAAATTTACTGGTAGTATAAAAACACTTACAGGTGGTCTCGTTGATATAGAAGGGGTACTCGACCCAATTGCAAAACAAATGGGGGCGTTAAAAGACTTGGGTTCAGTGTTTGGAATCACTGGCGAAAATATGAAAAAGCCTTTTAAAGAGTTTAGTTCATTCCTTAAGGGTTCAAGAGAAGATGGTCTAGAACAAGCAGAAGAGTTAGCAGACAAACACGATAAACTTACCACCATGGTCGCAGTCAGTACCAAGAAAGGTAAGATGGGATTCGGTAGACTAATTAAAAATGTAGGACTTACAGGTATTGCACTATTAGCTTTAGTCGCTGGTATCATTGCATTGATGAACAGATTCGAAGCTTTTGATAAATTCATCAAAGGTATGTTTGGATGGATGTTTGTAGCAGACCAAACTAAAACTGAGTTTGATAACACTGCAGCTCAAATTAATGCAGGGGTAATTACTGGAGATGAAAGAGAAGAATTTATTGAAGAGGGTGGTGTTGGAGACCAATTAATTGACCAACAAGGAGAACGAGTTGACGATTTAGAATATAAAGAAGATGTACTAGACAAAGCATCAGAAACTACAGCTGTAGCGACTGGAACTACTAGGGCTATAGGAAACACTTTAAAAAAATCAGATGTTGCTACAAGGGGTTTTACTGGAGCTATAAAAGAAGGTGTTGATTTAGCTGGTGATGCAACTAAACTTAATGCTGCTGGTCAAAGAGTTAATGATTTAAGTCGATATGTACCCAAAGCAACCACTGGTCAAGTTGCAGCTAATGTTTCAAAAGAAGTTGTTAAAACAACAGCTGCAAAAACAGTGGGGAGCTCTTTGAAATTCGTTGCTAGTAAAGCAAGTAAAGCAGGAGCTCC
>ERZ1047821.1198-NODE-1198-length-17145-cov-14.434816_pt1 | contig 17145 bp, 14 predicted proteins | sample MGYA00383096_ERZ1047821 | MGnify/ENA primary metagenome ERZ1047821 (study PRJEB29581, sample SAMEA5548366) | metagenome | biome: marine; feature: coastal; material: water | depth 25 m | study: Short-term variability in the microbial, nano- and picoplankton... | reverse complement strand
ACTATTCCCAAAAGATTATCATTCAGAAGTTCAAGTAATGATTCAATTAATGTCTCACGATGAAGATGTTATGCCAGATGCATTAGCAGGTTTAGCAGCTTCAGCAGCGATTCAGTTGAGTGATTTTCCTTTTGAATGTCCTATTTCGGAAGCACGTGTTGCACGAGTAAATGGAGAATTTGTTATTAACCCTAGCAGAGCGCAATTAGCCGAATCAGATATAGACATGATGATAGGTGCCTCAGCTGATTCAGTAATGATGGTTGAAGGTGAAATGGATGAAATTTCTGAGGAAGAAATGGCAGATGCAATTAAATTTGCTCACGAATCCATAAAAACTCAAATTGAAGCTCAAGTTCGTTTAGCAGAAGCTTTCGGTAAGAAAGAAGTTCGCGAATACGAAACCGCTGAACATAATGAAGAATTAGAAAAAAGAGTTTATGAATTAGCGTACGATAAATGTTATGCAATCGCTAAAAAAGGAACATCTAAAGCTGAACGAGGTGCTGCATTTTCTGAAGTAAAGGATGAGGTAAAAGCCTCTTTTACTGAAGAAGAAATGGCAGAATTCGGTCATTTAGTAGGTGGTTATTACAGAAAAGCTGAAAAGGAAGCTGTAAGAGAACTAACGCTAGCTGAAGGAATTCGTTTAGATGGTCGTAAAACAGATGAAATTAGACCAATCTGGTCAGAAATAGATTATTTACCATCTGTTCATGGTTCTTCAATATTTACTAGAGGAGAAACTCAAGCACTAGCTACAGTTACTCTAGGAACATCAAGAGATGCTAATAAAATAGACATGCCGTCTTACGAAGGTGAAGAGAAATTTTATTTACATTATAACTTCCCTCCTTTTTGTACAGGTGAGGCAAGACCTTTAAGAGGTACTTCTAGAAGAGAAGTTGGTCATGGTAATTTAGCACAACGTGGTTTAAAAGGAATGATTCCAGATGATTGCCCTTATACTGTTAGAGTTGTGTCTGAGGTTTTAGAATCTAATGGTTCATCTTCCATGGCTACCGTTTGTGCAGGAACAATGGCTTTAATGGATGCAGGAGTTCAAATGACTAGACCTGTATCTGGAATTGCTATGGGATTAATTTCTGATGGTGATCGTTATGCAGTATTATCTGATATTCTTGGAGACGAGGATCATTTAGGTGATATGGATTTTAAAGTTACTGGAACTTCCGAAGGAATCACAGCATGTCAGATGGATATTAAGATTAAGGGATTACCTTATGAAATTTTAGTGAACGCACTAAAACAAGCTCGTGATGGTCGTTTACACATTTTAGAGAAAATTACTGATACTATTGCTACTGCAAATGAAGAAGTAAAAGCTCATGCTCCTAAAATGATAAACAGAAGGATTCCTAACGAATTAATTGGTGCATTTATTGGACCAGGTGGTAAACACATTCAGGAATTACAGAAGGAAACTGAAACCACTATTGTAATTACAGAGGATGCAGTTACTGAAGAGGGTATCATCGAAATTTTAGGAACAAAACCTGAAGGTATTGAAGCTGTTATTGCTAGAATAGAATCGATGATGTTTAAACCTGAGAAAGGTTCTGTGTATGAAGTAAAAGTTATCAAAATTTTAGATTTTGGTGCTGTTGTTGAATATACTGAAGCTCCTGGTAATGAGGTTTTACTTCACGTAAGTGAGCTAGCTTGGGAACGTACAAATAATGTTACCGATGTTGTTAAAATGGGTGATGTATTAGATGTTAAATACTTTGGTTTAGATCCTAGAACAAGAAAAGAAAAAGTGTCTAGAAAAGCAATTTTACCAAAACCAGAGGGTTTTGTAGAGAGACCACCAAGAGATAATTCTCGTGGGCGAGATCAGAGAGGAAGTAGAGACAATCGAGGACGTGATAATCGTAGAGATGATAGAAGACCTCGAGAAGATCGAAAACCTAAAGAAGATAACAAGAAAGAAGAGTAAAGTCTTTCTTTTAATAAATTTAAAATCGCCAAAATTTTTTGGCGATTTTTTTGTTTACATACAACCGATATGCTTTAATTTAGTTTCTTTGTAAAATCAAAATGAAAATACAACGTCTAACATATCTATCTCTAGGCTCTAACCAAGGAGATAAACTAAAAACTCTACAGAAAGCAATACATGATATTGCTGAAAACATTGGTGCTATTCAAAAAATATCATCTGTATATAAAACGAGTTCTTGGGGATATGAAGGAGAAGATTTTTATAATATATGTATCGGTGTTTCAACATACCTTCAGCCAGAGAACTTACTTAAAAGGCTCTTAGAAATAGAAAAAAAACACGGTAGGGAGAGAAAAAAAACAAACGGTTATTCTGATAGAAAAATTGATATCGATATTTTATTATTTGATAACGAAATCATATTTTCAAAAGAAGTGACCATCCCCCACCCTAGAATGCTGGAGAGAAATTTTGTATTGGTCCCTTTAGTTGAAATTGCAAAAAATACACTTCACCCTATAGAAAAAAAACAACTTGTTAGTTGTTTAAATAGTTGTAGTGACGCTTCATTAATTGAAAAAATTTCAGCCAAGTTAATTAGACCTATTCCTCTAACCGAAAAATATAACTACATCGCTATTGAGGGTAATATAGGCGCTGGAAAAACCTCATTAGCAAAATTAATGAGTGATGAATTTAATGCTAAAGTTGTTCTAGAACGATTTGCGGATAACGCATTTCTTCCAAAATTTTATAATGACAAAGAACGATTTGCCTTTCCTTTAGAAATGAGTTTTTTGGCAGACAGGTATCAGCAGCTAATTGATGATTTAGCTCAATTTGATTTGTTTAAGAACCTAATTGTCTCTGATTACTATATTTTTAAATCGTTAATTTTTGCACAAGTAACTTTACAGAAAGAAGAATATACTTTGTATAGAAAAATTTTTGACATCATGTATAGGGAAATTTCAAAACCAGATTTATACATTTACTTATATCAAAATACAAATCGACTTTTAGATAATATTAAAAAAAGAGGTCGAGACTATGAACAAAACATAGAGGCAGGTTATTTACAAAAAATTCATGACGGTTATAGTGGCTTTATTAAAACCGAGCAACATCTTAATACATTAATTATTGATGTGTCTGAATTAGATTTTGTAAACAACTACGAGGATTATAAACAAATTTTAAGCATAATAAATCTTCACGACTCAACAATCTCAACTTAATTTTTTTTAAGGGAGATAACAGAACTATTTCTTTAACTCAAGTTTTTCTGCAAAATAATCACAAAAATCTCTCATAGTTGCTGACATTTTTTGATCATCTGTTGCACGTTCAAAACTTGCAGCCATGGAGACTAATGTTTGATGAAAAAATTGCTTCATTTCGTCAACTGGCATATCTTTAGTCCAAAGATCCATTCGTAGGGTATCCTTCTTCTTGTGATCCCAAACAGATAACATAATTGCTTTTGAAGATTCATCTTCAATTCCTCCATCCTCAGCTGTCCAACTTATATTTTCAGGAATTTTATTTTCATCTAATTCAACAGTAAATTCAATTTTAGAAGTGTGTGCTACGGCCATTATTTTCTTGGTTTGTATTTAGAATTTTTAAAGATTTCTTCTCCATCTTTTATTAATAAATCTGACAAAGATACATCATTATTATCCATAAATGAACGGACAATTTGTAGCCCAATCCTCTGTCCTATTCGGCCAGGAGAATTTTTATCTTCACTTAAATAAAATTTTGAAAAAGGAGCATCTTCTAAAAATCTTTTATTCAGTTTTGTATCTGTACTGTACAGTAGATTATTCTCTATAAAGTATTTCCATACTTGCTCTTCATTGGTGATGGCCCAGTTGTATTTTTGTTTCGTATATCCAATTCTTACAGCATCTGATTTTAATGGCAAATACAAGTCTAAGAGATATAATTTTTTCCCTTCATGAATCATTTTTGCAAGAAAAGATCTATTAGTTAGTGGTTTAATTTGAGAATCTATTATAGCATTAGCAACATCAACAACAATTCTTTCTCGAACATTATTTTGCTTAATATAAGCAGGATAATCACCGTAAAATGGGTGCTTACTACCAAGATATACATCAAGAGAGATAAAGACTAAACGTTGATTATAAATAACCCTGTAATTGTAATCTATATTACTTAGTCCGGTAATTATATTTGGAGTGTTAAACATAGGGTTATAATAGGTGATGTATTTAAATAATGATCTTAATTCTGTTTCAATGTCAGAAAATGAAGAATATAATTTTTGAGTTTCAGTATATAATTCTTGTTCATCTTTATCTTTAATTTTAACCATCCAAATACTATCGGGGGTATTTTCAGGGAAGAGTAACGGATATTTCTTTTTAAGCTCTTCAAGATTTTCGCCCTTGTGACTATAAAAATCTTGTTCAAATCGATTAATCATAAATTTCACTTCAATAGTTGAAGTATCAATATTATTTTTGACATCTTTTTGACAAGAATTGAAAAATAGTAGAAGAAAGAAAAATAAGAAATAATTTCGCATATGCTTTGTATCTTAGCTATGTGTTAAGAACGTCAAAAATACTAAAATAGTTTTCTATGCAAGTTGAAAAAGTTACTCAATATATTGTTTCATGGTTAAAAGAGTATGCATCTAATGCGGGAGTTAAAGGTTTTGTTATTGGTGTTTCGGGAGGTATAGATTCTGCTGTCACTTCCACTTTATGTGCCAAAACTGGTTTCCCTACATTATGTTTAGAGATGCCTATTCATCAAGAAAAAAATCAAGTGAATAGGGCAACTCAACATATTTCTTCCCTTAAAGATCAATTCGAGAATGTTAGCTCTACCTGTGTGAATCTGACCCCTGTTTTTAATAGTTTAGTAGAAGCTATGCCAAAAGTAGATAACGAAGATGACCGCTTTATGAGTTTAGCAAATACTAGGGCTAGATTACGGATGACTAGCTTATATTATTTTGCTGGTTTGGATAATTTGTTGGTTGCAGGAACTGGAAATAAGGTTGAAGATTTTGGTGTAGGATTTTACACAAAGTATGGTGATGGCGGTGTAGATTTAAGTCCAATAGCAGATTTAATGAAATCTGAAGTATATGCTATTGCTAGTTTTTTAGAAATAAATAAAGAAATTCAACAGGCTCCTCCAACTGATGGCTTATGGGGAGATGACCGAACTGACGAAGATCAGTTAGGTGCCAGTTATGACGAATTAGAATGGGCTATGCATACCGTAGAAGTTGGCAAAGACATTAGCGAGTTTCATGGAAGACAAAAAGAGGTTTTTCAAACTTATCTGAAATTAAATAAGTCTAATCAGCATAAAATGGAACCAATACCTGTTTGTATCATTCCAAAAAAACTAAAATAATTTAACGGAGTTTAATATTTTTTTTGCTTTTAATAGCTTTCTACGTCTTTGACCTTTTGATATTTCTAAGGGTGTTAATATAACTAGAAAGAAGGATTTTATGAGGAGGCTTATTTTATTCATTAAGGGGTTATTTAAATTTAAAAACTTTACTTCATAAACTTAAAAAAAAGTTGTGAACTATTTTAAAATTTTATCTTAAATTTTAAAAAAATAAATTTCTAAACAACTCTCATTAATTTATTAAATAATCGTTTTTTTAATTCAGTGTAGTTTTGAATCATTTCTAGGTCAATATTCTTTACAGCTACCCCTCCACTAGGATTGATAAGTTGCTGTATTTTTTTATCAATAAGAATTCTTCTTAAATTTAAAATAGCATCAGAGACTAACTTTGACAACACTTCTACAGATTCAGTAACAAAAATATTTTTTCGTTTCCAGTCACTTAACGTGTATTTTTCGTCATCCATTAAAATTGAGGTTACAATTGAGGATATCTCTGGATTTGGATGGTTTATGAATGTTTCCATTTCAATTTTATCCTCTTGATTTAATTGATGAATCATTTCATAATAAATACTTTGAAAAATTTCATTTGAAAACTCTATTTCATCATCTTGAAGATTTAAATATAACTCTTTAGAAACCTGATTAGTGTATTTTTCTTTTTCTAAATGAATCACTCCGTCTTCATCTTCAACTTCTATAAAATCAACAAAATCTGTTTCCTGGTTTCCAAATAATAATAAAATTCTAATTATTTCTCTTTCCAAAATAAACAAAGAGTTTACCTCTTTTAATTGTTCAGTTTGCTTTTTAACAACCTCAAATGATTGTTTTTCTTTTTGCTGATTTTTTTTGTGCTCTTGTGAGTTTTTTGAAATTAATTGTGCTAATTCACTAAATAAAACACGTTCTGAGATCTCCATAATACGAGAACATTCTTGCACGTAAACTTCGCGTTGAATACTATCTGGAATTTTAGAAATACTAGTTACAATATCGCGAATTAAACCTGCTTTTTTTACAGGATCATTATTCGCGTCTTTCATTAAAAGTGATACTTTAAAATTAATAAAATCTTGTGAAGATTTTTCTAGATATTCTCTCAAAGAAGCTTCGGAATGTTTTTTTGCAAAACTATCTGGATCATCTCCGTCAGGAAAAGTAACAACTTTCACATTCATTCCTTGCTCAAGGATTAAATCAATTCCTCTTAAAGAGGCTCTAATTCCCGCAGCATCTCCATCAAATAAGACAGTAATATTTTTAGTGAGCCTATGAACTAACCTAATCTGATCCGAGGTTAGCGCAGTTCCTGATGAAGCAACGACATTCTCAATCCCTGATTGATAGAAAGAAATAACATCTGTATACCCTTCTACCAAATAGCAATTATCTTGCTTAGCAATCTCTTTTTTTGCTTGATAGATCCCATACAAAATTTTACTTTTATGGTAGATATCACTTTCAGGAGAATTGACATATTTAGCAGTTTTTTTATCACTTGATAGGGTTCTTCCACCAAAACCTAAAATTCGCCCAGACATGCTGTGAATAGGAAACATCACGCGTCCTTTAAAACGGTCAAATTGTTTCTTTTCTCTAACTATAGTAACACCAGTGCTAGCCAAGTATTTTATATCATAACCTTTTTTTAATGCTTCATTTGTAAAAGAGTCCCAATTGTCTAAGCAATACCCTAAATCAAACTTTTTGATACTATTTTCATTAAAACCTCTTTCCTTAAAGTAAGAAAGACCTATTGCTTTTCCTTGAGTAGAATTTAATAAAATATCATGAAAATATTCTTTCGCAAAATTTGAAACTAAGAACATGCTTTCCCGTTCATTCATCTGCTCCTTTTCTTGATCTGACTGAACAGTTTCTTCAATTTCTATATTGTATTTTTTAGCAAGAAACTTTATGGCCTCAGGATAAGAGTAATGTTCATGTTCCATCAAGAAAGAGACTGCATTACCCCCTTTCCCTGTACTAAAATCTTTCCAAATTTGTTTTACTGGTGAGACCATGAAAGATGGAGACTTTTCATCAGTAAAAGGACTTAATCCTTTAAAGTTGCTTCCTGCTTTTTTTAATTGAACAAACTCACCGATTACCTCCTCTACACGGGCAATATAGTAATTAGAAATTTTGAATGATTTGAAAATTAAAAAACCTCACTAATTTAATTAATGAGGTAAATGTATTGTTTGAAATCAAAAAAAATTAAGAGGCTGCTCTTAGTTTTTTTAGGGTTGTTTTTGTCATTTTTTCTTCGGCATAATCTTTCGTGACAATTAGTTGTTTTTCATCAGAACTTGGCAATTCAAACATGGCGTCTGTAAGAATGGCCTCACAAAGAGAACGCAATCCTCTTGCTCCCAATTTATATTCAACTGCTTTTCCAACTATATAATTTAAAGCACCTTCTTCAATAGTAAAATCTACATCATCCATTGAGAAGAGTTTTTCATATTGTTTAATAATTGAGTTCTTAGGTTCTGTTAAAATTGATCTCAAAATTTCCGCATCTAAAGGATTCATATAACTTAAAACTGGTAATCGTCCAATAATTTCAGGGATTAATCCAAATGATTTCAGATCTGATGGAATGATATACTGAAGTAAGTTTTCCTCATCAATTTTATCTTCTTCTATTGATGCATTAAAACCAACCGCTTGCATATTTAACCTTTTACTGATCATTTTATCAATTCCAGAAAAGGCACCACCAGCAATAAATAAAATATCTTTTGTGTTAATTTCTATAAATTTTTGTTCAGGATGTTTTCTTCCTCCCTTTGGAGCAACATTTACAACAGAGCCCTCTAATAATTTTAATAATGCTTGTTGAACTCCTTCTCCAGATACGTCTCTTGTAATTGATGGGTTGTCTCCTTTCCTGGCAATTTTATCTATTTCGTCAATAAATACAATTCCTTTTTGTGCTTTTGCAACATCATAATCTGCAGCTTGTAATAACCTACTTAAGATACTCTCTACATCTTCACCTACATAACCTGCTTGAGTTAGTACGGTAGCATCTACAATGGAAAAAGGAACATTTAGCATTTTAGCAATACTTCGTGCTATTAAAGTTTTTCCTGTTCCTGTTTCACCAACTAAAACTATATTACTTTTTTCAATCTCAACCTCATTTTCATCATTTACTTGAGTAAGTCTTTTGTAGTGGTTATATACCGCAACTGACATTGCTTTTTTTGTTTCATCTTGCCCAATGACATATTGATCTAAAAAAGATTTAATTTCTAAGGGTTTCTTAAGAATAATTTCTTTTGCTAAACCTCCTGTTGAAGCTTCTGAAATTTCTTCTTCAACTATACCATGTGCTTGTTCGATACATTTATCACAAATATGTGCATCCATACCAGCAATTAATAAATCTGTTTCAGATTTTTTTCGCCCACAAAATGAACACTCTAAATTTTCTTCTTTTGCCATTACTATATTACTATTAAATTATAGCAGTTATTTTCTTACCAAAACTTCGTCAATCATCCCATAAGCTTTCGCCTCTTCTGCCTTCATCCAATAATCACGATCAGAATCATCATGTACTTTTTTAACCGTCTGTCCTGAATGCTTTGCAATTATTTGATACAATTCATCTTTCAACTTCATAATCTCACGTGCAGTAATCTCGATATCTGAAGCCTGTCCTTGAGCCCCTCCTAATGGTTGATGAATCATTACTCTAGAATGTGGAAGCGCAGAACGTTTTCCTTTTTCTCCTGCACACATCAAAACTGCTCCCATGGAAGCTGCCATTCCCGTACAAATTGTTGCTACATCTGGTTTTATAAATTGCATAGTGTCATAAATTCCTAATCCTGCATATACCCCACCACCTGGTGAATTAATGTATATTGAGATATCTTTTGAAGAATCTACACTTTCTAAAAACAATAACTGAGCTTGGATAATATTTGCCACCTGGTCATTAATACCTGTTCCTAAAAAAATAATTCTATCCATCATTAAACGAGAAAAAACATCCATTGCAACAGCATTTAATTGGCGCTCTTCTATGATATTAGGAGTCATATTTGTGATTAACTGATTGTAATATGTGCTACTAATTCCTTGGTGTTTAGTTGCATATTTCTCGAATTCTCTTCCGTAATCCATTGATCTATTTTTTTAAATATTATACTTGTAAATATAGTAACTATTCGTGAATAATTTTGAAACTCCATAAAGCAAAAAAAACTTCTCTAAAGAGAAGTTTTTTAGCTTTTATTAAAAGTTAAAGGTTATTTATAAACTTCTTTTACAAAGCCTTCATAATTTACTTTTTTTGTTTTAAACGTCATTTTCTCTTTGTAAAAAGTCATTAATTTTTGACTTAATAATTGATCTTGAAGTTTTTTTGCTTCTTCTTGATTTCCAAGAATCCTATTAGCTATATCATCTAACTCAGCATCTTCAGGATTCATATTTCCAAACTGTGCCATCTGAGTTCTTATAAACCCTTTTGCGTAGTCTTTTAATTCTTCATAATCCAGTTTGATATCATTTTCTTTTAATATTTTCTCCTGAATTAATTGGTAACGCAATCCTTTTTCTGATTTATTATACTCCTCAGCCGCTTGTTCCGAAGTTAACTGTTTTTCTCCTGCTGTAGCTAACCACTTTTGTAAAAATTCTGAAGGTAAATCAAAACTTGTATTGTCAATTAAAAATTCTGTAACTGAATTTAATAATTGCTGATCTGCTTGTTGTTGGAATTGCTTTTCTGCATCTTCTTTAATCTTATTTCTCAATTCAGTTACTGACTTTACGCTTCCATCTGTGAATAATTTATCAAATAACTCTTGATCCAAATCAGCTAATTCAATTTCAGTAGTCTCCTCTATAGTAAACAAAACCTTTATGTTTAAGCCTTCTATTTCGTCATTAGAAAGACTAAGAGCACCCATTAGTTTTGAATCCTCAGAAAACAAACCTTTTGTTTTTAATTCAATAACATCACCTACTTTGCAACCCACAAACTTTTTTAAGTTTGCTTTTCCCTTTAAATCAGATAGATTAATAGTAGATTTATTTTCAATCTCTTTTTCTTCATTAACAAAAGTACCCGTAACATTTGTTTTTTCGTTAATGATCTCTACTGCAGACATTTTCCCATAACGGGATTGTAAATTTTCTACCTCTTTATCTATCAAAGATTCATCCGCAATGATAGCGTATTGAGTGATTTTCTTTTTTGAGGTTAAATTAACCTCAAATTGAGGAACTAAGCCCAATTCAAATTCAAAAGAAAAATTTTTGGTATCCCAAGAAAAATTTTCTTCAATTTTTGGGATTGGATTGCCTAAAATTTCTAATTTTTCTTCAGTTAGATATTTGTTTAGTGAGTCTTGTAAAAGTTTGTTTACTTCATCTATCATAACAGATTTCTCATATTGCTTTTTAATCATTCCCATAGGGACATGTCCTTTTCTAAAACCTGGAATGTCTGCTTTTTTTCGATAATCAACTAAAATTTTATCAACCTTTGGCTGATAATCATCTGCGGTTACATCTACTTTTACAACGGCATTTAATGCGTCAATATTCTCTCTTGTAATATCCATTTTCGTGTATTATTCTTAAAAAAATTGAGTGCAAAACTACACCTTTTTCTTAATTCTTACAAAGTTTAAATACTTGAATTTCAGCTTACTCTTATTGGGATAAATTATGGTAAGCTACTTTTAATTTTCTTCTGTTGATTTTCTTTCCAATTCAGCCTGAAATTCTTCCATTACTGGATTAACTGTACTTTCTGGAATATCTGAAACCTTAATATACATTAGTCCATCAACAGCATTATTAAATTTTGGATCTACATTAAAAGCAACTAATCTGGCATTCTGCTTTACGTATTTTTTTATCAGCACAGGAATTCTTAAAGCTCCAGGCTCTATTTCATCTATTACCTTGTCGAATTTTTGCATATCTGCTTTTGCAGCATCAAAAACAAAATCTTTATCTGCGTCTTTTAATTTAACTTTAAATTCTTTTTTGGGCTGAATATACTGAGCTATGTAGGGATCATAATAATGTGATTTCATAAATTCTATCATTAATGATTTTGAAAAATCAGAAAATTGATTACTAATACTTACACCGCCCATTAAATATTTATACTCTGGATACCTTAAAGTTATATGAACAATACCTTTCCAAAGAAGAAAGAGTGGCATTGGCTTTTGTTGATACTCTTTTATAATAAAAGCCCTACCCATTTCAATTGTTCGCTCCATCATGCCATGTAACTCTGGCTCCAAACGAAATAAAGTTTGAATGTAAAAACCAGAAATTCCATGTTTTTTGTAAATATCTTTTCCAAGACCCATTCTATAGGCCCCTACCAAAACCTTAGATTGTCTATCCCAAAGGAATAAATGATGGTAATACTTGTCAAATTTATCTATATCTATAGCCTTGTTTGTTCCTTCTCCAATATCTCTAAAAGTAATTTCTCTGAGTCTACCTATCTCGTGTAATAGATTTGGGATTTCTCTAGCCGATGCAAAAAACACCTCATAGTTTTTACTTTCCAAAAGTCTTTTACCTTTTTTTCTTAATGAAATAACTTCTTTAATAAAACCTTGAGTACTTTTTTGAGAAGTTATTTTTTTGGGAGGTATTGTAATTTTTAAATTTTGAGTGGAAAGGATATTTTGTGGGTTTTTCACAAAAGGATTTGCTAACATGTATGTCTTCTTTCTCAAAAATTCATAAAAAGAATTAATGTCTTTGTATTCTAATTGATTTTTAACCGATATAGGTTTACCAATTCTAACCTTGATGACTCTATTTTTTTGAGTTAACAACTCTGAGGGTAATTTAGCTGTTCTAAACGTATCATTAATTTTAGATAAAATATAAAAAAGCTTACTGTTTTTTGCGTGAAAATATATGGGAATTACCGGTACTTCTGCTTTCTTTATTAGCTTAACAGCTCCTAACTCCCAGGGTTTATCAACCATTAATTTTCCATCTCTGTAAGTTGAAACCTCCCCCGCAGGAAAAATTCCTAATGGACTTCCTTCTTTTATGTGTTGAAGTGAACTTTTTAAACCCATCAAACTAGATTTGGCATCCTTATGATTTTCAAAAGGATTTACTGGCATTACATAAGGTTTTAAGGGTTCTATTCTATGTAACAGAAAATTCGCAATTATTTTATAATCTGGCCTATGTTCAATTAATAATTTTAATAGAAGAATTCCATCAATTCCTCCTAAAGGATGATTTGAAACTGTAATAAAAGAGCCATTTTTAGGTATTCTTTTTAGATCCTCTTCGGGTATTTCAAACTCAATTTGAAATTCTTCTAAAATGCCATTTAAAAAAAGTAAATCTTTTTTGTCTTTATGTTTTTGATATATTTTATTGACTTCAGAAATTCGTAGTAATCTCAATAAAATCCAACCTATGAAAGTTCCAATAAAACCAAACTTATCAGTTCCAATTACTTTGGCGATTTCTTTAGATGTAACTAACTCCATAAATTAAACTTCGGGTAAGCACAAACTTAACCAAAAAAATAAAATTCAAGACATTTATTCCTTTAGAATTATAACCTGTGCAGTGTTTTTATTTATTTGAGATAATAGTGAGGTTCCCAAATTGTAAATTTTACTGAGTGAATTTTCAGTAAAATGTCTAACTGTAAATAAATCAACATTTTTGACAAAAGATACATTATACAGTACTTTAATTTCATTAAAAAACTGATCAAAATGATTTAAATTATTATCTAAACATACAGAAAAACTAATCGCTGAATTTTGTATGAGATTAACTTTCAATTGGTATTTGTGAAAAAGTTTAAAAATTTGACTAATATTTTCTTCCACAATAAATGAGAAATCTAATGAAGCTATTGAAACTAATACTTGATTTTTTTTGACTATATAACAAGGAATATTAGGAATCATCTCAGCTTTGTTAGTAACTTTTGTTCCTTTAGAATTAAGATTTTTAAATGATCTTACAATTAATGGTATTTTTTTATTTTGAATAGGTTTGATTGTTTTAGGATGAATCACCGAGGCACCGTAAAAGGCCATTTCGATTGTTTCCTCATAAGAAATTTGCTCGAGTAGTTGTGGATCTTTAAATTCTCTTGGATCGGCATTCAAAACCCCGGAAACATCTTTCCATATGGTGAGGCTTTCAGCATCTAAACAATATGCAAAAATTCCAGCAGTAAAGTCAGACCCTTCTCGTCCAAGAGTAGTTGTATTTCCATTTAAATCCCCTGCTATAAATCCTTGAACTATAGTTGTTTTTGAAGTATCTATCTTGGTTTTAATACGTTTTTCTGTTTCTTCCCAATGAACTGAAGCATCTCTAAAAACAGTATCTGTTATTACGAGCTCTCTAGCATCATACCAGCTATTAGTTATCCCAATATCATTAAGATATTCACTAACTATTGTTGTGGATAATAGTTCTCCGTAACAAACAATTTGATCATATAAATAATCATATTCTTTTGCCATATTTCTTGCCAAGAAATGAATCATTTCACCAAATAGTATGGTTACATTTTGATGTATCTCGTGATCGTCTTGAAAAAGGTTACTAATAATTTTTGTGTGATAATTAATTGTAAAATCTATAGATTCTGTTAATTTTTCTTGATCATTATTAACATGAAAATTTACGATATTTTCGAATGCATTCGTCATTTTACCCATGGCAGAAATGACAACTAAACAGTTTGCTTCACCCTCCTTACTTAGTATACTAGCAACATTTTTTATAGCTTCGGCGCTACCTATTGAAGCTCCACCAAATTTAAAAACCTTCATATTAATTGTTTTGAATAAATTTTTCTAAATTTTCTTTATTCATTTGAACTACAGACCAATTATCCAAGTAGGTAGCTCCAGTACTTTTATAAAAATCAATAGCATTTGAATTCCAATCAATTACTTCCCATGCAACTCGATTAAAGTTGTGATCATATGCATATTTTAAAACTGCAGTATATAATGCCTTACCTGCTCCTATCTTTTGTTTACTTTTTGTGACAATTAAATCTTCTAAATGTAAAGTTCTCCCTTTCCAAGTTGAAAATCGTTCGTAAAATAATGCAATACCAATGATTGTGTTTTCTTGTTCTGCAACATAAACCCTAAACTTTGGTGGGTTAGAAAAACCATCCCGAATTAAATCATCAACAGAAATGTCTACTGCATCGGGTTCTTTTTCAAAAACTGCGAGTTCTGTAATTAAATTAAGCACCGATTCCATATCCTTCTTTTCCGCCAATCTTAGTGTAAAATTCATTTTATATAATTTTTTTCAAAGATAGTTTTTTTGAAATCAGCTCAAAAAAAATGACTGTTTAATACCCTTTTATCGTATTTGTTTAAAATTACAAAAACATTTTTCTATCCTAAATAAAATGAGTTACGAAATCGTTGTAGTTGAGTAAAAATTCAGCATCTTTGCATAAAAATTAAAATCGTTTTCATGGCTAGTAAAAATCAAACCCTAGGTGAATTTATTATTGAAAATCAATCCTCCTTTAAATATTCTTCTGGAGAATTATCCAGACTTATTAACTCAATTCGTTTAGCTGCTAAAGTGGTAAATCACGAAGTGAACAAAGCTGGTCTTGTAGATATTATTGGCGCTGCAGGCGATACTAACATACAAGGTGAAAATCAACAAAAACTCGATGTGTATGCAAATGAGAAATTTATTCAAACACTTACCAACAGAAATATTGTTTGTGGAATAGCAAGCGAAGAAGAAGAAAATTTTATTACCATAAATAGTCAAGATGAAAATCATCAAAATAAATATATCGTTTTAATTGACCCTTTAGATGGCTCATCAAACATCGATGTAAATGTTTCTGTAGGGACTATCTTTTCTGTATACAGACGTGTTACCCCTGTTGGAACGCCTGTTCAATTGGAAGATTTTTTGCAAAAAGGCAGTCAACAAGTTGCTGCAGGTTATATTGTCTATGGAACCTCTACTATGCTTGTTTATACTACCGGAGATGGTGTAAACGGGTTTACCTTGAATCCTGCAATAGGAAGTTATTATTTATCACATCCAAATATTAAATTTCCTGAAAATGGAACTATCTATTCTGTCAATGAGGGAAATTATACTCACTTTCCACAAGGGATAAAAAACTACATAAAATATTGCCAAAAAGAAGAAGGAAACAGACCTTACACAAGTAGGTATATTGGGTCTTTGGTTTCAGATTTTCATAGAAATATGATAAAAGGAGGAATTTATATGTACCCTAAAAGTTCTAAAAGCTCAAATGGTAAACTCCGATTGTTATATGAATGTAATCCTATGGCATTTTTAGCTGAGCAAGCAAATGGAAAAGCAAGTGACGGTTTTACCAGAATTATGGATATAGAACCCACTGAACTTCATCAAAGAGTACCTTTTATATGTGGAAGTAAAAACATGGTAAATAAAGCTGAAGAATTTATGTTTGCTGCTAAATAATATTTTCTTATAACGTTATCAATTATCAAAAAGTGAAGTACTTGTTTGCATCAGTATTAATAATTAAATTTGTATAAATTATTAATTAGTACAAACTTAAAATTAAAAAATATGGCTTTTGAATTACCAGAATTAGGTTATGCATATGATGCACTAGAACCTAACATAGATGCTAGAACTATGGAAATACACCACAGTAAGCATCACAACGGTTATACCACAAAATTAAACGGAGCTATTGCAGGAACTGATCTAGAGGGAAACTCTATTGAAGAAATCTTAGGAAATTTAGACATGAGCAATGGAGCGGTAAGAAATAATGGAGGAGGTTTTTACAATCATTCTTTATTTTGGTCTGTCATGAATCCAAACAATACTGGAGCGCTATCAGGAGATTTAAAAGATGCTATAATGGCTGAATTTGGTTCTTTTGACGCTTTTAAGGATGCTTTTTCAAAAGCAGCGGCAACTCAATTTGGTTCTGGTTGGGCTTGGTTATGTGTGCTTCCAGGAGGAAAAGTAGAGGTATGTTCTACACCAAACCAAGACAATCCATTAATGCCCGGAGTTACTTGTGGTGGAACACCAATTTTAGGAATTGATGTTTGGGAACATGCATACTATTTAAACTATCAAAACAGACGTCCAGATTATATTGAAGCTTTCTTTAATGTAATTAACTGGAACGAAGTTGCTAGCAGATATGCAGCTAATAAATAAATGAGGTTACCTTTTAGGTACTCATTCACATTACAAAACTAAAAAAGCATCCAATTTGGATGCTTTTTTTTAGAATTGTTCTAAAACCTGAATACGTTCTTTTATTGGAGGATGTGTTGCAAAAATTCCATTAAAAAAAGTGCTCAATGATTTTCGATCTTTCTTCTTTGTAGGATGGTCAATAAACATTTGGGCCACATCATCTCTTTTTACTGCTTCTATCCATGGGTCTTTAGAAATCTTATTTAATGCACTTGCCAAAGCCAATGGGTTCTTAGTCATCTCTGCAGCTCCAGCGTCTGCTAAATACTCTCTCTTTCTAGATAAAGCAAAGCGAAAAAATGAAGATAAAATCATTCCTATACTTCCTAGCAACACAACTATTAAAACAATTGCTAGAGCACCACCTTCTTTTTTTCCTCTTCCTCTGCCAGCAAACCGAAGACTTCGGAAAGCCATTTCGGTAATAAAAGCAAAAATTCCTACAAAGATAATAGAGACAATTAGCAATCGAACATCACGATTAATAATATGAGTTAATTCGT
>ERZ1047821.1188-NODE-1188-length-17201-cov-4.591158_pt1 | contig 17201 bp, 9 predicted proteins | sample MGYA00383096_ERZ1047821 | MGnify/ENA primary metagenome ERZ1047821 (study PRJEB29581, sample SAMEA5548366) | metagenome | biome: marine; feature: coastal; material: water | depth 25 m | study: Short-term variability in the microbial, nano- and picoplankton... | reverse complement strand
GTGCCAGGGCCGCCGCGGCATACAAAATGAGACTGGGTTCCGGCGTACCAAAGGTAGGCGCCCCGTTTTGCATGGAAACAGCGCTTGCAAAGGTACCGAAAATCACCGGCGCCCCGGGCTTCACCAGTTGGACAAAGGCCATGCCCGCCATTGCCTCGGCCAGTATTTGAGTGGCGGTGCCTGCGGTTGTAACCGGGGACATTGCGCCTGCAAGGATGAACGGCGATATCACAGTGGCCTGATTGTTACGAGCATAGACTTTGGCTGCACCCAACATCGTGGCGTCAAACGTGAGAGGAGAGTTGGCGTTAATCAAGCTGGTGCAAACCGTGTTCTGCTGGATGAACTCCTCACCAAATACCACCTTTGCCATGTCCACAGTGTCCTGGGCGCGGTCGGGGTGGGTTACCGAACCCATAAAGGGCTTATCGCTGTATTTGATGTGACTGTAGACCATATCGAGATGGCGCTTGTTCACCGGAACATCTACCGGCTCACAGACCGTACCGCCGGAGTGATGCATACTGGGCGCCATATAGGCGAGCTTCACAAAATTCTGGAAGTCATTGAGCGTGGCGTAACGCCGCCCTTCGTCCAAATCGCGCACGAAGGGTGAACCATAAGCAGGCACTAAAACCGTGCGCTTGCCGCCAATAATGACGTTACGAGCAGGGTTACGAGCATGCTGAACGAACTCGGAAGGAGCCGAAGCCTGAATGATTGAACGGCACATTCCACGAGGAAATCGAACTCGCTCGCCGTCTACATCCGCACCGGCATCCTTCAAAATCGAAAGCGCTTCCGGGTCATCGCGAAACTCGATGCCAATTTCTTCCAGCACCGTATCAGCGTTATATTCGATGAGCTCAAGGCTTTCCTCATTGAGCACATCAAAGTACGGGATATTTCGGTCGATGAATGCGGTAGTCTGCACCTGCGCCTGCTGTCGGGCAGCGCGTTTGGCGTCCCTACCTCGGGACTGTCTTCGTCCGGCTCGCTCGCTCATTGATTCGCTTCCATTTCGGGCGCCGGAGTGCCCGATCAATTACTCGTATCTGCGAGATATTGAAACAAACTGGATAGTCGCGCATTCTAAGCTACGACACGGTAATGTTTATTTACGACAAGCCAAAAACCTTCGATGTAGTGCCTGTTCGGTATCGAGCTTGCACGATACGCTATCCTAAGGCTTTCTCCGGCAGCGGCTTTTTTAGCTCCAATGTCAGCGAGCGTTCACCAGGTCGGCGAATTTTACCAGCCTCAACTCTGGCTTCGAGCTCCCCTGCGACAACTGATAGCGAATCGCCAGCAAGCCCTCTCGATTGCCGGCAGCATCTAGCCAGTTGCCTGAGGATGGCTTTTGATGGGAAACAACCACTCTATAGCGGCCATTTTCTGTCGTGATTTGGTGATTATTCAAACCCACCTGCCTGTGCCTGTCATCAAAGGACTGCATCCAGCGATTTTGTAAGGAAACACTCCAGTAATCGACATCGGGCACCTCACCCGCTATTACCAGCGCCTCGTCATCCTCAAGGTAAAACCAGCTGCCAAAATATTCGTTATCGAAGGTGGGATAGAACACGCCGCCAAACTCGGGACTGTACGACTTGGGTGGGTCAATCCTGTTGGGTGCCGCCGACAGCATCTCACCCAGCGCAATTGCACCACTGAGTGTATCGTTGAAAAACGAGGTAGCCTTGCGCAGTGACATGGCGAGTTGCACGTCATTGGCTGGCCTGTATTGGGGCCCATCAAGATTGCGAATATTGAACGTGGCCTCCAACTTACCCTCCCTGTGGTGATAGTACTGACGCACCATTATCATGTGCGCATCGTCGTCCAGTTTAAGCCAGTTCTCGCCTTCATTCTCTGGCGGATTACTGGCGAGCAGAATAGTAAAATTCCCCTCTGCATCAAAAGACATAGCTTCGTTGGAGATATTGGCTGCTGCCCGGTTCCAGCCATTGAGCTGGCTGCCATAAATCATGAAACCCAGGTATTGGGCCTCGCCCCCATTGCCTGAAATTTCGTAACGATAGTCTGGAGACAGTTCTGCGGTGTGATAGATGGCATCCGGACTGTCACCTAAAAACTTGCGATAGCCATCCATCCAATCAGTAAATTCAGGCTGGGCAGCGCTGCCTTTGGCCAATTTCATCTCTAGTGAGGCTGATGCTAACTGTGCCAGATATTGCAAGCCATCTAACCTTTCTGCCTCGTCGGGGGCGGCTGCAAAGACGCTCTCTCCGGCCGCCTCCAGGCTCGCAGTAAACTCTCGCCAGGCCTGGGCCGAGTCACTGTCTCCCGCCCACTGCGCTGGCGGTATGCTAATAACCTTTCGTGACTGAACACTACCTAGTAAATAGGCTCCTACCACGAGCACCAGCAGGATAAATCCAAAAATTACATTCTTCACTGACGGAAGTACCTCCATGACAAGCGGATCATTATAAGAACAAGCACTAGCCCAATCACAGCGGCGCCCAGCAGTTGATAAAAATACGGCGGAAACCAACGCCAATTCGAGCTGAGCTCTCCGGGCATTGTTTGCAGGCGAGCATGCAGCGCTTGATACGCGCCTGCGCCCCCCTCCCCCAAGCGATCCAGATCCAGTGGATATTTTTCGTGGGGATCAGACTGCATATCGAAAAAGTCGCCATTATCATAAAGCTTCCAACGGCGATCAAAGGCGTAGCGTGCGGGCGCGGCTGTTGGCCAGAAGGGTTCGTAATGGATGAAGATGCTGTCTCGCTGCCGCACCTTTTGCCCAGTGAGTGTCGGGACCAGGCTCGCGCCATCACCGGGATAATCAACAGGGAGGCCTGCCTTGGCCAGTTCAGCGAGCGTAGGCAGGACGTCATTCAAGTTAACCAGGCTATCGCTATTCAGGCCAGCGACGAGTCTGCCAGGGCCCCAAGCGACAAAGGGTACCCGTGATCCGGTATCGATCGTTCTCCCTTTTGCACCACGCACGTTGACACCACGCTGACGGCTGACAATGTCACGTCCTGTGCCGTTGTCGCCAATAAAGAGAATCACGGTTCGATTTGCCAGGCCCTCTGCTTCGACTCTGCTGCGCACCTTGCCCACCAACTTGTCCATGTAAGTCATCATCGCGGCAAACTTTTCCTGATCACTGGCCGCTTCATTGCGCATATCAGGTGTCGTTACCCAGGGGTCGTGTGCCAGCACCATGGGGTAGTAAATAAAGAAAGGCTCAGCTTTGTGCTGGCTAATGTAATTCAACACGTAGTCATTAAATACGTCAGGACCAAAGGTTGAGGAATCGTGCTGTATTACTACCCCGTTGTGACTGAGCTCGGGTGCCCAGAATCGCGAGCCAGCTTCCTCATTAACCATCTGCCACAGGAGAAACTCTTCAAAGCCTGCCGCCACCGGCAAGGAACCCTGAATATTTTCAAATCGATTGTTGTAAAGCTGCCATTTGCCTGCGACCGCAGTGTTGTAACCAGCATCTTTCAGGAGGTGCGCAAACGTGGTTTCCCCGGGATCCAGGTAACCGAAGTGCTTGTAGTTACGAAAGTTGTATTGCCCCGTCATGATTTTAACCCGCGAAGGCGTACACAGAGGCTGTGCATGGGCGTACTCGAATCGCACGCCGTCTCGCGCAAGTTCATCAATATGCGGCGTTAAATATGATTCACCACCATAGGCGCTGATTGTTTCGGCACCCACATCGTCAGCGAGTATGAGAATAATATTAGGCCGAACTGCGTCACTGGCCCCTGCTAAAGTCGCGGTGAGCAGCCAGAGCAAGACTGCTGTTGCTTCGAAAAATCGACGCTGCGCGGGAATGTTCATGGTTATTATTTCACCCTGATTTCCGAACTTGCCTGCCAGCCATAACGCACAGCTTTGACTCGCACCTCGGCACCGGCAGGTATCACCACAGGCTGGTGGTATAGCAGCCAATTATCGCCGTCATTCAGGCTGTAACCAATTGAGCTCCCCGAGGTTGTCGTTTCGACGGTCATAATATTATTATTGATAGCGATAGACGGTGCACTTGTGACAGGCCGCTTTCCTGCTGGCTGGAACTGCTCTACCAAGCGGGTTTCAGCTTGTCCTTCTCGGTCCCCTATTTGTGCAAGTTCATCGACGAGAATTTCACGTAGGCGTTGTAATTCATCCGCGTAAGCCGGGTCGCCCACCAGATTGGTGAGCTCGTGGGGGTCAGTCTTGATGTCAAACAGTCGTTCCTCCCCTACCGACTCAAACCAGCGCGCCTGGTCTGTGTTCAGTCGCCCCGCGTTATAGAGCTGACGCATTTCGCGCACCATAGCAATGTTATCTCTGAATTTGAGCGAGTGGCCCATAGCCAACTCGGGGTTCCAGCTGCGAATGTATCTGAAACTTTCATCCCGAACGCTGCGCTGACGATCGGGAATTTCGTCAATGCGGTCCCGGGATGACAGAACGTGGGTCCTCGCATTTACTGTACTGTCGAGAAAATTCTGCCCATGCAAGTAGTCAGGTGCCTCGACACCGGCAAGCGTGAGTATAGTGGGTGCAAGATCGACGAAGCTGAGCAGACGTTCATCCAGCTCGCCCTGGCGCAGATGTCCCGGACGCCATCTATCGGGCCAGCGAATAATCATTGGCACGCGGGTACCCGCGTCATGCAGTTCGCGTTTTGCTCTGGGCAAACCATCGCCATGGTCAGTGGTCCATATAACGATCGTATTATCAGCGACCCCATCGGCCTCTAATTGCGTCAGTATTTTTCCTACCCTGCGATCCATCAGCGCAATGTTGTTGTAGTGCCTGCTCATGTCCTCACGGACCGCAGAGGTGTCAGGGTAATATGGCGGAACCTCCACCTGTTCCGGTGAGACAACTTCAGGCATTTCTCCATCCATTCGCCACCAGCGCATACCCTGCATAACGAGATGAATAAAACTGTTGGGCATGTTCCCCAGCGGCGTGAACACTCCACTCTCATGGGTTTCCATAAAATTGATCAGCCCAAAGAACGGTTGACCTGCGGCACGATCTCGCCAGTCCATCGCTTCGCTGGCCTCAGCATCCCAGATCGTAAATGGACCGCTATAGGCATTCGCGTGGCTGAATTGGTAATCAAGTTTGAAGTCGGTATAAGTGTAGTAACCAGCAGCGCGCAGTAGCTCTGGATAAGCTTTTACGCCGTCTGGCGGCACCGCATAATAGCCACCTTCAGGGCGACTGCTGGTGCGCATATGTTGCGTACCGGTTGCTACCTGGTGCATCCCCAGTATGTGCGCCGCCCTGCTGGGTGCGCATACGCCGGCGGTGGTAAACACGTTGGGGTAGCGCACGCCCTGGGCTGCCAATGCGTCAAGATTGGGAGTCACCGCTATGGCATCGCCAAAGGCACCGACCCGTGCACTCATGTCCTCGGCCATCAGCAACAGAATGTTCGGACGTAATTGCACGGCAGCCGAAACGCTGTTGGTGCAAACGAGAATGAGCAGTCCTTGCAGCAAAAATTTCACTGCGGGTACTCCACAAATATCGGTGATGTCCACGCTCGTGGCTCAGCGGGAGCAGTGCAGTTATTGTCCCTGGCAGCCCTAACGCCGATGCAATAGTTGCGTTTCACGCATTGTCCCGATTCAGTGTACTCGCAGGCAAAGGGATCGCCGCCTATTAAAGGCTCGGCTGCCTGGATAACCCTGGCATAATAAATAGCAGCGCGGCCCTGTTCAGCGTAAAGATGATCTTCAAACTCGGCGACGCAGGCCGCTCCGCTAGAGGGGCAGTCGAACGTTCTCCACGGGTCTTCTACTAGCGGGGCAATTTTTTCGTCCGGCCTTACTTGCGGACGAATTTTCACAACTTCAATGCGGCTCAAGGTCTTACGCTTTTCGCCTCCAGGGCGATAACACTCACCACCGCACAAAGACTGCACACGATCCTTACCCAAAGCTGCTATTGCATAATCCGGGCAACCAGCAACTTGCTCGAATGCGCCCAGGGCTTTGACTCGGAATCGCGGACTTACTGGCATCATTACTTCACTACCCATCGGGACTTCTCCCGCAGGACCGTTGATCAAGTCAAACCATACCAGCATCCGATCTCCGGAGGTGGCGTAGACATTACGCGTATCCAGTGCCTGCCAGATGGCGTCGCGGTCTCTGCCATCAGTGTGAGCTGCTATCAACCCACCCGTATAATAAAACGCACCGCTTTCCCTATCGGCCCTGAACCTGAAGTCCTCTTCTCGGCCAACGCTCTTGCTGTCGGTATACAACACCCGGTTCGTTTCTTTGTAACTACTGCCTGGGCGACCCTGATGGCCATCGCTAGAACCAATCATGCCCATTCTCGCCCGCTTAGGCTCACCTTGTGCGTCAAAGCCCAGGGCCAAGCTGTATTGAGCAGACATTCTGGGCACATAAGCGGCGCTGGGCTGAAAGCTGTTCTGTAGTTGTCCGCAGCCCTCCCAGTCTTCGAGGACGGTATCTTTGATCGTTTTGCGTCCTGCCAGCGGGCCTTTTTTCAAATACGCTTTCATCATACTTTCGACGGAGTCATCACACATAGCAGACTCTGGCTCGCTACACCGACTGCGAGTGATTTTTTCGGCCTGTCTGCAGCATGGCGTAAAGTCCGCGGTTGCAAGCGGGCAGGAAACGCCGCCATCGCTTGCAATGGAAATTCGGTCGAAGTCGACAAACAACTCGGAGTTACCATGACCAGAAAAGACTTCCACCAATTTTTGGTAGCGCTCTTCGTATTCGTCCAATTGACTCCTGAAATCTGCCGTTAGCGGGTTAACGTTACCCCAGGCCAAACCATGAGGAATGACAATACTATCGAAGCCCCACTCATCGAGTTTGCGGTAAAGGCTGGTCGGTGTCAGAGCGATGTCTCGACAGGAATCCGGTAATTGATGCGCCGGCACACCGTCAGGGCAAACCGGCACCGAGCTTCCCTCGTTGGAGTACCAGCCAAAATCAGAGGCTACATCCAGGTCTTCGAGAAGGCTCATCAAACCGATGACAACGCTTGGGACCTTGCTGATGTCATATGTAGCCTTGGAAGCGATGGGGCGCGTAGGAGTCTTGCCCTCTTCCCAGGTTCGGATTACCACATTTTTATGACCATAGTGACTGGGAACGTCGTCGCTATTGCCGTTAGACCACTCCCAGCCGACAAAAGACACCATATCCGGGTTCGCTGGGTCACCAGCATTATCATTACAGGCCTGAATAGTTTTTACCGTATCGGCCCATACCCTTGGAGTGAGGCTCTCAGCGTGATCATTGATGCTCCAAAAATCCAGCGCCGAGCAGTAGCGAGCAAAATCGCAAGCATCTGCAGGAGTCACTCGTCCTGTGCCCTTCAGCAGTTTTGTATTGAATATATAGGCGTCCAGCGAATAATTGCTGTGGTTATGCAGATCACCAAACAAAATCCGTGGCTCCGCCTTCTCTCGGGTAATCAACGGTTGTGAAATTACCCTGGGACCTGCATTGGGAACCTCGGACTGCCATGGCCCTCCAAACCAACCACTGCCGATCGCGTGAAACCAAAGCAGCGCGATTGCCAAAGCTAGTACAACGGCCAATAAAAGCCTTTTGATCATACCCATGTCTCTTACGTATTAATGTTCTTATTGTTATTGCAGCAACATCTCCGCAGCCCTTATCAAATAGGAGTGATACCAGGGTGCTTCAGGTTCTTCAGCCGGCACCGCATAATCCTTGCGCAATTTTTTTAATCGCTTTTTCAATTCCTCGGTCAGTACCGCGTATTGCGGTTCACCATAAAGATTGACCAGATCGGACGGATCGTTTTCAAGGTCAAACAATTCCCATTCACTATCCTGATAGTAATGAATCAGTTTGTAACGCCCGGTATTAACACCATAGTGACGAGCGACGCCGTGAAAGCCGGGGTTTTCATAAAAGTGATAGTAAAGATCCCGCTCCCAGGCTAAGTCGGGGACCTCCAAAAGTGGGCGTAAACTGATGCCATGCATCGGCGAGTGAGCAGAAACTCCTGCCATCTCAAGTATTGTTGGTGCGAAGTCAATGTTTTGCACCATGGCCTCGCTGGTGATTCCAGGGTTTATGACGCCAGGCCATTGCATTAAAAGAGGAGTTCTGGAAGAAACTTCATCCATCCAGCGCTTATCGAACCAACCGTTTTCTCCCAGGAAAAAACCCTGATCAGAGGTGTAGATAACGATGGTATTGTCGCTTAGCCCCAATTTTTCCAGGTGATCGAGTAAGCGACCAATTTCCCTGTCCATGCTCTTAACCGAGGCCAGGTAGGTCTTGATGTAGCGTTGGTATTTCCACCGGACAACATCCTCGGGGCTCAGGTCGCTGTTTTCAAAAACAGCATTGCCCTGCGCAAAAGCATCCAGCCACAGGCGTTCCTGATCAGCAGTCATGTTGCGTGTCTTACTGAGCTTGACATCCTTCTCTGTCATGTTCTCGGCAATACTCATACGTGCCTGCTGACGAGCCTGCACCTCACCGTTCATGGAACGAAAAAGTGTTGCCGGCTCTGCGACCTTTTCGTTGTCATCCCAGGAAGCCAATTCCGGGGGAGCTGGCATCCAGTCTCTGTGCGGTGTTTTGTGGCTATAAAAGAGAAAAAACGGAGCGTCATCCAGCACTGCATCGTCCAGCCATTTGATCGCGCGGTCTGTGACCAGCTCCGATACATAACCAACCGACTCCTGTTCACCGGAGGCGCTACGAAAAACAGGGTTGTAGTAGGAACCCTGCTCAAAGTTATTGTGGATCACCTCCCAGTGGTCAAAGCCCACAGGATCACTGTAAAGGTGCCATTTTCCAATCACCGCGGTCTGGTAGCCCGCCCCTTGCAATAAACGAGGAAAGGTCTGCTGCTTACCGTCGAACGCACCAGACCATTCATTGCTATAAAAACCATTGCCGTGACTGTGCTTGCCTGTAAGCATTGTGGCTCTGCTGGGCCCGCAGATTGCGTTGCCCACATAAGCTCGATCAAAACGAATGCCGTTGTCAGCTATGCGGTCAATGTTGGGCGTTTGCATGAGGCTGTCATCGTAAGCGCTGACTGCCTTCGTCGCGTGATCATCAGACATAATAAACAGGATGTTAGGTCGCTCTGACGCGAGCCCGATCATAGGCAGAGCCAGAAGCCAGGCGGCAACACCGCAACGAAATCTAGGCATGCTTGCCATGCTCACTAAGCGCTCTGGTCTCGCAGATCAACGCCGCCCTTACATCTCGATCATTCCACCAACGCATGACGATAGCCTTCTGGATGAAATCCATTGTGATGACTAATCATACCTGTTGCGTCACTTTCGTCAGCATTTTTTTGACACAATCAGGGCCAGAGTACGGTGCTAGCTTTCCGGCAACTTGCCGCGACCACGCCAAAGAAAGAAAAATACGGGCAGCACAAGCAGCGTCAGTACAACGGCACTCACCATTCCACCGACCATAGGCGCAGCAATGCGGCTCATCACTTCAGAGCCAGTTCCAGCGCCATAAAGAATGGGCAATAATCCTACTATCGTTGCCGCAGCCGTCATCATGACCGGGCGTACGCGAAGGCCTGCACCATCAATGACCGCATTGGCAAGTTCGGACCGACTGGGTTCTGGTGACTCGATGAGCAACTTATCGTAAGCCTGATTGAGATAGACCATCATGATCACACTGGTCTCAATCGCAACCCCTGCCAAAGCGATAAAACCAACTCCTACAGCAATCGAAAAATTAAAGCCTTCCCAGTAAATCAGCCATACACTGCCAACCAGTGCGAATGGCAATGTGCCCATCAAAATAGCGACCTCTGCGACAATACGGAAATTGATGTACAGCAACAGTGCGATGATGGCCAGAATAACGGGCACCAGATAAACCAACTTCTCCTTCGCTCGCTCCATGTACTCGTACTGACCTGACCAGACGATGGAGTAGCCTGTGGGGAGGTCCAGTTGCTCTTTTACCGTTTTACGGGCTTCGCTCACATAAGTCCCAATGTCAACGCCATCGATATCGACAAAAACCCAGCCGTTAATGCGTGCATTTTCGCTTTTAATGCCCGGTGGTCCATCCTCAATTTTAATCTGTGCCACATCGCCCAGTGAAATTCGCTGTCCAGCGGCGGTGATGACAGGTAATTGGCTCAGCTGTTCGGGTGAATCCCGGTAAGATTGCGGATATCTGATGTTGATTGGGTAGCGCTCAAGTCCCTCGACTGTCTGTGATACGTTCATCCCACCTACGGCGGTAGCCACGACTTGTTGCACATCGGCGATGTTAAGGCCAAACCTTGCAGCTCGCTCTCGATCTATGTCGACTTTTATGTAGCGACCACCAGCGACTCGCTCTGAGTAGACCGAGGCAGTGCCCGGTACATCCTTGAGTAGTGTCTCTAATTGCTGACCAATTTCCTGAATAACACGCAGCTCGGGGCCTGCAATCTTTATACCTACAGGCGTTTTAATGCCGGTAGCGAGCATATCGATTCGGGTTTTTATAGGCATAACCCACGCATTAGTCACCCCTGGCAATTGAATTAGCGCATCTAACTCATGCTTCAGGTCTTCCGTACTCATGCCCTCACGCCATTGCGCCCGCGGCTTTAACTGGATGAAGGTTTCGATCATGGTGAGCGGAGCTGGATCGGTCGCGGTATCTGCTCGGCCAATTTTTCCAAACACGCTCTCAACCTCTGGCACAGTGGCTATCAACTTATCGGTATGTTGTAGAATTCGACGAGCCTCACCGATTGAGATACCCGGATAGGTAGTGGGCATATACATGAGGTCACCTTCGTCTAACGGGGGGATGAACTCACTCCCAATATTGACTAGCGGCCAAGCCGCAGTGGCCAATACCGTTGCGGCTAAAAACAGAACGGTTCTAGGGAAGCGCAGTGTTTTTTTCAGCACAGGTACATAGCCAGCTATAAGCGCACGGTTTAAGGGATTCTTATCCTCTGGTAGCACATTGCCGCGAATAAAATATCCCATCAGTACCGGTATCAAGGTGATCGATAGCGCCGCCGCTGCCGCCATTGCATAGGTCTTGGTATAGGCCAGGGGCGTGAACATTCTCCCCTCTTGCGCCTCGAGAGCGAATACGGGCACAAAACTCACGGTGATGATAAGCAAACTGAAAAACAGTGCTGGGCCTACTTCCGATGCTGACGCTGCGACGACATGCCAACGATTCTCATCAGTCAGTGGGGTTTTTTCCATTTGCTTGTGCATATTTTCTATCATCACAATTGCACCGTCGATCATCGCCCCTATCGCTATGGCAACGCCGCCCAGAGACATTATATTGGCATTAACACCCTGTAGGTGCATGACGATGAAGGCCGTGAGAATGCCTATTGGCAGACTGATAATGGCTACCAACGATGACCTCACATGAAACAGAAAAATCATACACACCAGTGCCACTACTACGAATTCCTCAAGCAGCTTCTGCCAGAGATTCTTCACTGCTCGCTCAATCAAACCAGAGCGATCGTAGACTGTAACGATCTCCACGCCGTCAGGCAGACTTTGTTTTAACTCCTCCATCTTTGCCTTAACGTTATTGATGGTGTTTTGAGCGTTTTCGCCATACCGCATTACCACGATACCGCCAACAGCCTCACCCTCTCCGTTAAGCTCGGCAATACCCCGGCGCATCTGTGGACCGATACCAATCTCAGCAACGTCTTTCAAGCGCAGGGGCGTGCCATTCTGGTTAACGCCCAGTGGAATATTCCCCAGATCCTGTTGGTTTTGAATGTAACCGGTAGCGCGTACCATGTATTCCGCTTCTGCCATTTCGATAACAGATGCTCCAATCTCCTGATTGCCTCGCTTAATTGCCGTTTGGATATGACTCAAGGGGATATCGAAAGCGCGTAGTTTTTCTGGATTAACCCTGACCTGGTATTGTTTGACCATGCCGCCCACCACCGACACTTCAGACACACCAGGGACGGTCTGAAGTTCGTACTTGAGGAACCAGTCCTGCAAGCTGCGCAATTCGCTGATGTCGTGTTGCCCGGTCCTGTCAACGAGCGCATAAAGATAAACCCAGCCCACGCCAGTCGCGTCGGGTCCAAGTTGTGGACGAGCAGCAGCTGGCAGCGAGGGAGCAACCTGACTCAAGTATTCAAGCACGCGGGACCTGGCCCAATAGAGATCAGTATCTTCGTCAAAAATCACATACACATAAGAGTCACCAAAAAACGAATAGCCCCTTACTGTTACGGCACCTGGCACTGACAGCATGGCGGTGGTCAATGGATACGTGACCTGATCTTCCACGACCTGAGGCGCCTGCCCAGGAAAGTTGGTTTTGATGATGACCTGAACGTCCGACAAATCCGGAATTGCATCTACAGGTGTATTACGAAGCGAGAACAGCCCCGCGATGACTAAAACAAAAGCTGCGAGCAGCACGAAAAGTCGATTGAGTACAGACCAGTGAATAATGGCTTTAATCATGGTGCTTCGCTCCAGAACCTGCCCCTTCGATCTTGGGTCTCAGACGCTTATGCATGTCGTGCATACTATGGTCAACGGCATCTGCTGCCTCCATTCTAAGAAAGTCAGACGTTTTGCTTGATTCCGAGTCCAGCAAAAATTGCGCGGAAGTGACGACGCGCTCACCGTTCCTCAGTCCTTCTATAATTTCGGCATTATTCTCATCCACACGCCCAGTCTTGACGCTTATTGATTTGAATCGGCCCTTGCCCAACGCCAGGACTACGCGATTCTGATCGCCAGTGCGAATCAATGCCTCCCTGGGAACGACCAGCGCGTCAGCCTTGCTGTCAGCCTGAAAGACCACTTGGGCAAACATGTTAGGCAGTAACACCCCATCTGCATTATCAAAGCGCAGTCTGACCCTTAGTGTTCTGGTCTTTTCGTCCAGCGATGGATAAATGTAGTCAACCTCGCCATGCCATTCCCTGCCCGGCAGATACTCCAACGACATATGAACAGGCATGCCAATGCTCACCAAAGCAGCTTGCCGCTCGAAGACCTCTGCCTCAACCCACACCTGATCCAGCGCGCCTATGGACATCAAAGTGGTCCCTGGCTGAACATAAAAACCCTCTCTGATGTTAAGGTTATCGACGACGCCTGCCTGTGGCGCATAAAAGGTTATGGTTTGCTGAACCTGGCGTGACGTTTTGAGTTCACTCACCAGCTCCGTGGAAATCTGCAGCGATTCAAGCCTGTCTTCTGCGGCACGAAGAAGACGTTCATTATTACGGTTCAGCACCAGCAGGTACTCCTCCTGAGCGTTCACCAGCTCAGGCGAATAAAGCTCATACAAGGGCTGTCCCCGGGTTACTGGGTCGCCAGAAGCTTTCACATGTAGTTTTTCGATCCAGCCCTCCACCCGTGGGTGAATGTGGATCAGCCGGTCCTCATCGTACTGGACATACCCAACCGTTCTAATGCGGGTTTGCAGGGGTTTCATTACCGCGCTTGCAGTCCGAACCCCAAGATTATTGATAATTTCAGGGGCTACTCGAATCGTCCCTGCACCCGCTTCCGAAGCGTCGCTATTAGCCGGGTAAACCGGAACAAGGTCCATGCCCATAGGAGATTTTCCCGGCTTGTCGCGCCTGAAATTGGCATCCATGGGAGCCACCCAATACAGCGGCTTTTTCTCGGTTGAAGCTGCGTTGTCGATGCTTTCGGACACAGCGTCATTTATCGACAAGCTTGTCAGGTAATGGCTCAGTGCGCCGGCCAACAGCATGCCCAACACAAATACGGATAAGGGAATTTTGAACTTATTCATGTGCGTTCTCCAGCAGGCTTGACTTGTGCCTCTGCAAAAAAGTAATTGAGCTGTGCGATTGTTTTCAAACGATCGACATCGATATTGAATGCATCGATACGGGCATTGAGTTCGGCAATATGTGACCTGACAACTTCTGCGAAGTCACCTTCCTCGTTGGTGTAAGCCGTTAGCGAGGCGTCTGCCTGATCTTGTATCTCCTTGAGCAGTCGAGTCCGGTATAGCGCTCGCCTATCCTCAAGTCGCAATAACCGTGAGCGTTGAGTCTCGAAAGACGAGACCATGGTTCTAAGTAAAAGCGCTCGCTCTGTTCTAATCGCTTCTGTCATCGCTGCTGCAGACTGTACCTGCTGGTCTTGTCGATTGGAGGTAAAGAGCGGAACGTCGAAAGAGAATCCAACCGAAAAGAAATCCGACCTGGCAACGCCGTTAGGATCATCGTCGCGGTAACCATAGCTGGCGTTAAGCTTCCATTGTGGCTTGTACTTTTGCTCAGCGATTTTGATACCGGTAGCACTGGCATCAATTTTCAGGTCAAGGCTCACAATCGCTGGATGAGAAATGAGATTAGATGCGATCTCTCGGAGATCAGGCTTGTGGTGCGTGTTAAGCAAGGCTGGCCTGCCCAACGTGATCTCAGGCAGCTGTTCAGGTATTACAAAGTTTTCCGTCGCCAAATTGTGCCATTCACCCGATGCCGCGGTGGGCGCCGCCATCAACCACTCACCTAATTTAGCCAATGACATCTCCAGGCGCTCATGCAAAACACTCAAGCGATCCTCGATACGGGTGAGCTCTAACTGAGCCCGCACGAGGTCGGTCTGTCGGGTCTTGCCCACGGCGGTGACATAGCTCGATTCAGCCACATCGACCAACTGTTCGAATAAAGCCCGATCGTCCTCGATCAAATCGATAGTGCGTTTAGCTTGATAGGCATCGAGCCAAAGATGGCTAACACTCACAGCGACTCGTGCTTTTCGGTTCTGCCGCTGCAACGGTTGTTGCGTGCCCATAACCGCCAACTGGCGTTGTTTTAGGCCCAGCGTCTCGCCGCGGGGTAAGGTTTGAGTCACTCCAACCTTAAACTGGGTCATCGCCTCCTGGTCAAAGTCGAAGCTGTCAGTGGGTAAATTGGCGAACCCAAGGTTAACCATCGGATCTGGCATAGCACCCGCAGCAGTGCTTTGAGCATGTAATGCCTGTTCTCGATGCACGCTGCCTTGCAGCCAGGGATCATTGTCCTGTGCAAGCTGTATGGCGTCGTTAATGGACATGCCGGCATGTGAAGCCAGTGGCAACAGCATGAGCCCCAGACCGCAAATAAGTCTAACTACGGCTGTTAACCGAATTCCCGGATACTGATTTATTATCCACTCCATCGAACTCTCTCCTGGGTGGTAAAACGATTTTCACGCACAGCGCACAGCGACTGCTGTTCGACTGGCAAGTACTTTACGTTTTGAGGAATACAGGTGACGTCAGGCTAAAAAAAAGACGCACCTGTCCTGTGTTAGCTCGTTATGGGGGGCTTAAACAGGGTAGAGGGAGAGAAATGAGGAATGGGCGGCTTCAATGCTGCTTTGTTCGGTGCATTAGGTACCATCCCTGCAACGACAAAAGCAGGTGGCAATGCGACGACAGAGAGACAATCGAGCATGGAGCACATGCCATCGCCACAACAGCTGGATGCGGCTTCCACATCAGCTGGGCTCATGTTGTGTCCAGTGTGGTCGTGATGCTCCATCTCCACGGCGGGCATGCTGTGGGTAGATGTATCCATCATAGCGCAATCGTTACTGGCAGCGGTCACTGACTGCAGTAATAAAGCTCCCACCAAAAAAGACAGGGCAAGACTATTTGCATTTTTTAGTCGCTTGATCATTATTGTGCTGACTTTAGCATCTCGAGTCTTCGCCAACGCGGCCGATGATTATTTAACCTTCTCTGAGTATATTTGACTTTTGACGTGTCAGCCAGTGAATAAATACAGGCTAAAAGGTGGCATTTGCCACCTCCGCCTGACTCGAAATTTAAGGCAATAGGGCTAAAATTTGTAGCGCAGACCGACATAGCCGGCCGTCCCGCTAGTGTTGAAGCCGCCCACCTCTTCATATTTTTCGTCAGTCAAGTTCTCCACCCGACCGTACAAATGCAGAGCATTGACTACCCGCCAATCAGCGCTGAAATCAAGCGTTTCGTAATCATCCAGAGCTGCGCCGCTGGTACTAACCGCGTCGTAAGCGCCGCGTAGATTAACGCCCAACATCAAACGGTCAGAGGCCGTCTGCCACGTCACACCCAGATTAAACATTTGCTCTGGACGACGGGCGCGTTGCTCACCCTCAGAATTATTAGTTTCGTTATAGGTGTAATTGCTATTGAGGCTGAAACCAGCTCCCAGTGGAGCAATGGCTACCAGTTCAACACCCTTGGAATCCGATGTACCATTTTCTTGCAAGTAGCCCGAGAAAAACTCTAGATCATAAAAAATCTCATTGTCGATTTCCTGGTCGAAATAGGTCGCCTCCAGGTAGAGGCCATTGTCCAACGCCCAGGTCAGGCCAATATCGTAGCCACCACTTTCTTCCTCCTCAAGATCAACCAGGCTGGCCGGCGGATAACCGCTATCATTGGATGCAATTTCAAACAGACTGGGAGGGCGGAAGCCGGTGCCGTAGGCTGCTTTCAGTTTCATCTCGCCAGTGCCGACCGTAAACAGGTAGGCTCCACTCAAGCGATACGTGGTGTGCGTACCGAAGTCTTCATTGTCATCGTAGCGCACGCCAGCGGTCACAAAGACATTCTCTAGGTGGTTGCCCTGATACTCAAAATAATAACCGTCCTGGTCGCGCTCATGAGCGTTGTAGCCATCATCGAAGGAATCCGTGCGCAGATCTACACCGTAGACCAGTCTCACTGATTCAGAGGCGCCCCAGGAGCCTAAATAGCTGGTGCGTTCCACCTCACCCTCGCCTCCAAACGCGGGCAAGCCCTCGGTGTAGAACTGACTGTCGGTTTCCGACTTGGTATATGCCAGGTTATGCGTCAGGCTACCTTGTTGAAAATCAGCGCTTGCGCGCCAGGCCTGTTGCTCGTAATCGTTACTACAATCATTGGAGAGCAGGAAATCGGCGTCATAACAATCATCGTACTCGCCCTCCCCATCTACATCTCGAGCAACGATTTCAAACCGTAAGTCCTCGGTCGCATTCCAGCCTAGTCGCCCGTGAAAGGTAGTATTGTCATAGCCATCATTATCTCTGCTGATATCGCCGGTTGTCGCATTAAATCCTTCCGTACTGTAATCGGCAGCATTGGCAGAAAAATCTACCGTGCCATTGCCGCCAGCGACATTAGCGGAGAACCGCTGGGTGTCGAAACGGCCGCCCTCTGCTTCTATCGATCCGGCAAGCCACT
>ERZ1047821.1177-NODE-1177-length-17294-cov-5.001392_pt1 | contig 17294 bp, 18 predicted proteins | sample MGYA00383096_ERZ1047821 | MGnify/ENA primary metagenome ERZ1047821 (study PRJEB29581, sample SAMEA5548366) | metagenome | biome: marine; feature: coastal; material: water | depth 25 m | study: Short-term variability in the microbial, nano- and picoplankton... | reverse complement strand
CAACACTTTTCAACTAATGTCCCCCCAGTGTTAATTGCAAATCTATTCCAATCATTAACTTTATGTAAAAAAGGAAATCGATGTTCGCGAATAGATAACATTTTAATTTGACCTATTGTATTATTATGTATTTCTTCAATTAGTTTTTTTACTGGAGGCATGTATCTATATTCCATACCAGTCCAGATGATTTTTGAATAATTTTTTGATAGTGACTCAAATTTTTTACAATCTTCTGTTGTTGTGCATAACGGCATCTAAATTATCTGATGTTTTTTTAGTATATTTTTTAGTATTCTTTCTAATATATCAATATGACTAAAGTTAGGAGTCGCTATAATATATGCATCTGCTATGTTGTTATTTATTAGATCTTCAATGTTATTATAAAATTTTGCAGGGTCTTTAATAAGTGATCTTGCTTGGTTATTAGATATCTCATTAGTATCACATACTGCCACTACTTCTGCACTATTAATTATATTAATATTATGAATATGTTCTTGTCCCATAACTCCAGCACCGATGATTCCATATTTTATAGTATTACTCATATTGTATAAGTAGGTATATTTAATTTCTTTCCTAAATTTTTTATTTTTTCAAATACATCTCCATAAGTGAATGCCACATGATGCTCCAGTCCACTTAAAAAAAAATTTTTAATTTTATTAGACGTTTTGTTCCCCAAACTTATCACGCCTGATGTTCCAGAAAAAGAGTTTTTTCTTTTTAAAACCTCTCCTCGCATTAGAAAGAATTTTAATTTATTCTCAGATTTTGAAACTCGAAATATAGTGATATCTCCAGGCTTAAACGCAAAATCATGGAGCAAAGGCTTTCTTCTATTAGAGTGCACTGTTGCTTCAGGTTTATTTTTTTCAGCCATACTTATCGGAGCTAGACCACAATGCCAAAAAACAGTTGTATTGTCTTTCTCATCAAGGTCCACGATATCAACTAATAAAGAGGGCTTATCATTCAATTGATTTAAAATATTACAACTTAAACTTCCAAGGACATCTGCCTCACAAGCACAACTTATTTTCTTTTCATTCATCATAGCCATAGGACCACAAGAAGCGCAGCCAAACTCTGTAAACATTTCTGGCCAACATCTTATAGCAAAAGAATCTATATTTTGCTTTTTTTGAATTTTTTCAAGACCATGAAATAAAGATATACTTTTGTTAACTTCTTTTTGATTTAGTTGATTTAAATTTTTTAAATCACGACTAATATTTTTCTTTGAAGCTTTAATTGTTTTTTTTTCTACTTTGATAGAAAGGTTAAATAAGTTGGATAAGCTTATTTTAGTAATATTCGCGTTAAATTTAGATTTCAATTCTTTATTATTGAAATCACACGTATCAAATCCTTCTGGTCTTTCGCCAATAATACCTAGATTGGGTTTTTTAAAACTAACTATTTTTTTACTAGTTTTTTTTGAGATACTAGTTTTTTTTAAATAGTTTTTTTTGGGTAAAGTGTGAGAGATATTTATAAATTTTAATAATTCTTTAGATAAATTTTCTTCATTGTTAGAATAGATTATAAAATTAGAATAAAACTTATTTTTGACTAGAGAATGTAACGCTAAATTTACACCACAGAGTGAGTTTAAACGTAAACGCCCTCCAGTTCTCCTTTCTTTAAATGAGATAAATAAAATAGGTTTTTTGAATTTTTTAACAAATGAAGAGATAAATTTTGCATCAGTAAATGTAGATTGTAAAACTATAAATTTTGTACATTTATTTTTTTCAAAAAATTTCAATGCATTTTTTCCAATGTCATCATTAGTAATCAAGTCCTCAAAAAATATAAAATTACGATTTAGTTTTTTTATAATATTTTTTGTTTTTACTAATTTATTATTAGCAAATTTGATATCAAACGTTTCTCTTGCTAAACTTAAACATCCTATCATTAAAAACCTTTATAGGTATTTTTAAAATTAATAGATTTTTTTTGTATTAATTTATTTTTTAAATAATCTTCTAAGGAGTGTGCTTTATTTTTTGTGAGTGTGTTTAATTTTTTTACATAACTTGAAGCTTCTTTTTTAAGATTTTTCGTTATTTTTGAATAATTAGGATAATCTTTAAACGAATCTAACCATATCGTTCTTCCCGCAAGATAACCTGAAGCACCATTTTTATAGGCCAATTTTAAACAATTCAAAAATGATTTTTTGCTCATTCCCGAAGATAGCATGACCCAAGGAATATTATTTGTTGCTTCAGATAATTTTTTAAATGCTGCTGCTGTTGACTTTGAAAATTTATCACTTTCTAATTTACTACTGTCTACAGGACTCTCTAATTTGAAAATATCAACATTGTATTTTTTTTTAGAGAATTCCTTTACACTTTCTATTACATGGTTTTGCTTTTTTTGCTTTTGTTCAAGGTAGTCTTTAGAATACCCAACTTCACTATGAAAAGGATAAACTAATAGCTCAAGCAGAAAAGGAATATCATATTTAACACATTGCTTTCCAATAGTTTCAATATATTTTTTTTGATGCTGAATTGATTTTTTATCAGCATCTGGTCTATACCATGCCAGCACTTTCACTGCATCACCACCTATTTTTTTTATTTTTTCGACTGTCCAGTTTTTTATATTTTTAGAATATCTCCCTCTTCCTTTTTCAGCAAATGCATGATCTTCTAATGTTATTATTAGTCCATTACTTTTACTCGTGGTGACAAGATTAGGGATTGAATAGACTGGATCCATTAAAATAGCAGTAGAGAGGTGAGAAAGATTTAATGAAATTTGTTTTTTAAATTCAACAACATCTTCAAAGGTATATTTCTTTTTTTTATTTTTAATTAAATTAAAAATTGGAGGTCTTTGATCAATCGCTAACATTTGTAATTGATTTCTATGATTGCATAATTTTTTAATATGAATGTATTTTCCTGTTGAATGAGATTTCATGACACGCTTTGTTAAATGTTATAAAAATTAAATATTGTTTATGACTAATTTCTATAATTTTTAAATACTTTAATAAGATAATAAAACAACAATTTATATTTTTTTAATTATATATAATTTTTATTTTTTTTAAACTTTATTCATTTAATAGCTTTTTAAGTATATTTATTCTTGTTTAGGGTTTGCAAAGGGTTTAAGGTTTAAAAAAAATTGGAGGACTAATGATAAAATCTATTTTTAAATTATTTACTGTAGCTTTCATCTCTCTCTCATTGACTGTAATCTCAGCAGTTGCATCTGCTGAAATTACAATTAATTGGCCATCTATTTGGGTTGGAAAAGATTCAAAGACTACGGTCATTCGAGAGTTAGTAGATGAATTTAATGCTGCAAACTCAGGTGCTATAAAAGTTGTTATTGAAGAACAAACTGATTATGACATCTATGGTAACAAACTAACTGCACAGATTGCAACTGGTTCACTCCCAGATGTGTTTACTGTTGGTGCAGACTTATTAGATATTTTAAGTAAAAGTGGAAAGGCAATGGATCTTGCTCCTCATGTAGCATCTGATTCACACTGGAATAATGTATACCCAGAAAACGCTCTTCAATCGAATATGACTGATGGGCAATTAATTACATTACCATATGAGCTTTTTGTAACACCGGTAACATATAATAAAAAATTATTAAAAGCTGCGGGTTATGACGAGTTCCCTGATAATTACGATGATTTCTTTAAAATGTGTGAGGCTGTTACAGCAACTGGTAAAGTTTGCACATCTCAAATGACAGGTAAAAATGGATGGACATCAATGCTTTGGTTTTCTCAAGCTTTAGCTTCAGCTGGTGGACCAAACATTTATGAAAATGGTCTTGATGATCCTGCTTTTGTAAAAGCTTTTGAAGTCATGGAAAAAATGTACAAATATACAACTAGCGATGCCATTGGTGCTGATGCAGGTGTTTCAGGCGGACATTTCTTAAATGAGAGGACTGCTGTTTTTATGAATGGACCATGGTTTATTGCACGTTATACTACTGATGGTATTGAAGGACTCCACGCAAATATAGGTGTGGCAGCAGCTCCAATGTTAAAGGGCGGTAAAGGTGCACCAGGCGGATATGTTGGTGGTAAACAATCATCTTTAGCAGCTGGAAAACAATCCGATCCAGAAAAAGAAAAAGCAGTAGTAAAGTTTTTAAAGTGGCTTACAACACCTGAAAATGTTGCAAGACTATCATATAGTTCTGGCGCAATGTTTATTGTAAAAGCTGATTTGCCTAGTGATATGGACCGACTCTTTACTGAAATGAATGAAGGTAAAGGAAATGCGCCATACGTTGTTGAAATATTTCAAAATGCAATCGGCTCTTTAGCAGTGTCTAAAGAATTTCCACAAGCATTGTCAGCTCTAGCTTTAGGTGAAGTAACACCAGAAGAAGCAGTTGAAATGCTTAAAGACGCTGATTAAGAATCTAAATTAAACTATGAGGTATTTTTATACCTCATAGTATTTACATTATGAAATTAAAAAAAGATGAACTATTATGGCTCATAATATTTATTACTCCAACTATAGCTCTTTTTTTTCTTTTTTTTCTTTTACCAATTCTCTTTCTTTTTGTTACTAGCTTTACTAACTGGAATGGTATTAGTGCTGAATTTGTTGGATTAGAGAACTATGCAAAACTATTTAGTAAAAAAACTTTTATAAGATCAATTACGAATAATTTATATTGGTGCATTACTGCAGCATTTGTTACTGTTCCATTAGGATTAATTATAGCTCTGCTTTTGGCTCATAAATCTAGAGGATGGAAAGTTTTTAGAACTATTCTTTTTATTCCACAAGTCGTATCTTCAGCCGCTATAGCTTTGATGTGGCTTGCTTTATTTAATGCCGAATATGGATTAGTTAATTCCCTATTAGATTTACTAGGATTTTCAGAATATAAAAATCACAATTGGTTAGGAAATATAAGAACTGCTAATATGGCATTAATCGGTTTCTCTCTGTGTTATGTTGGATATTTTATGGTTATTATGCTGGCAAAGACAACTGGTATATCACAAGAATATTATGATGCTGCAAATATAGATGGAGCAAGCCAATTTCAAAAAGACGTTCATATCACAGCACCTTTAATTAAAAGTACATTTTTTCTTTGTATTATTTTAGCTGTAATATTTAATTTAAGACAGTTTGAGTATGTATTTCTTATGACTGCAGGAGGGCCAGCAAATAAAACAAGTGTCCTCGTGGTATATATTTGGAATGAGTTATCAGTTCAAAGACTTGGGCGCGGTAATGCTGCGGGCGTAATAATGATAGCAATAGGAGCTTTTCTTTTAATAGTGTTACGTAAATTATTAAAAAGTGAAACGTATAACTAGTATGCAAAGAGAAGTATCTACAAACATTTACTCCCTTATTAAGTGGATTATAATTATATCTTTTGTTTTTTATGCAATATTCCCTTTTCTTTGGTTGGTACTTGCTTCTTTAAAGACAAATGCAGAATTACTGGACGACCCATTTAAATTACCAAAAGTTTTTCAATTCAAAAACTATACAGATGCCATTGAGGCAGCAGGGTTAGGAAGACTTATTATTAATTCTTTGGTGATAAGCACTAGTGCTACTTTTTTAAACATACTATTTTCATCGATGTGTGCATTTGCAATTGCTAGACATACTTTTTGGGGCAGGAATGTATTATTTCTAACAATTTCTGCAGGTATTTTAGTCCCTTTAAATGCTCTAATTATTCCGTATTTTGCAATTATCAATTATTTAAATCTTTATGATACAAGAACTGGTTTAATTTTAGTATATTGTGCAATTGGACTTCCAGTATCTACATTTATTCTCACTGAATTTTTTAGATCCATACCCAAGGAAATAGAAGAAGCAGCATTTTTAGATGGATGTAACTTTGCTTCAAGGTACTTTAGGATTATGCTTCCTCTTGCTTTACCAGGTCTGGCAACAGCTGGCACTTTTCAATTTATTCTGTGCTGGAATGAATTTATATATGCCATGCTTTTAACATCGTCCACTGACATAAGAACAATTCAATTTGGTATCAGTTATTTTACCAACCAATTTTTCTCAGACTATGTAGGGATGTTTGCAGCAGTAGTTGTTAGTATTTTACCTAGCATAACAGTATTTATTCTTTTTCAAGAAAAAGTAATAAGCGGATTAACAGCTGGATCAGTTAAGGGATAGTTAGTAGGTTGTTGCCCCCAAATATCATTAATATTATTTGCCATGATATTGGGAAGCATCTTGGTTGCTATGGTATTAAATCATTAAATACCTCCTCAATAGATAATTTAGCAAAACAAGGAGCTTTATTTACTAATGCTTTTGCGACTAGTCCAGGCTGTAGTCCTAGTAGATCTTCTCTTGCAACTGGAAGATATCCTCATAATACAGGTGTTTTAGGATTAGCACACGGTCATTTTGGTTGGAATCTTAATAAGAAAATACCACATATTTCAAAATATTTCTCCAATCATGATTATGTAACTGCACTTTTTGGACTTCAGCACATTACGTATCAGGAAGAATCTCTGGGTTTCGATAAAATTTTTCCAGAGCGACCAGCAGATGATGTTGTGAAAAATATTAAAAATAACTTTATTGATAAATTTTTAAAAAAACCTTTTTATGCAGAAATAAATTTTTTTGAGCCTCATCGACCATTCGATTTTGGAGGTGTAAAACCTTCTATATCCAAGGGTGTATTTATACCAAAATATATACCAACTAATAGTAAAAGCAGAAAAGAGTTTGCTGGAATGCAAGGCGCAATTAAGAAAATGGATGATTCGATTTCAAAAATAATAAAAATCTTAAAGAAAAAAAATATTTATGAAAATACAATTATATTATTTACCACGGATCATGGTATTCCTTTTCCAAGAGCTAAGGGAACTTTGTTCGATGCAGGTATTGAAACAGGTCTGATTATTCATTATCCAAAACTTAAATTTAAAAATAATATATTCAATCAACTTATTTCTAATATTGATATTTTACCAACTCTTTTAGATTTTGCAAAGATAAAAATTCCAAAAATAATACAAGGCAAAAGTTTTTATCCATTATTAATAGGAAAAAAATATAAAGAGAACACTTCTATATTTGCTGAAAAAACATACCATGAAGGATTTGATCCAATTCGATGTGTCAGAAATCATAATTATAAATTGATCATTAACTTTGACTCAGACAGAACAATAAGAGTGCCATCTGACATAATGAAGGGAGGAACTTATCAAACAATGCTTGATAAATTAATTAATGTAAGGGAGCGTTTTGAACTCTATAATATTCAGTTAGATAAATATGAGAATCATAATTTGGCAAATAAAGATGAGTTTAAGTCAATTGAAAAGCATCTTATCAAAAAAATAACAACATGGATGAAAGATACTAAAGATCCTCTATATTCAAATATTATACAGTCACCTTATTTTCTTGATACCCTAAAAAAATTAAAATAAGTACAATTCAAATAACAATATGACTCAAGATAAAAAAATATTTATAAAATCAACTGAGTTTATATATAGGGTTGAACATCTGACTTTAGAAGGCACATGCTCAGTAGATCATGGTCCAAAGAAAGTTAAAATTGCTAATATGTATGTAGATAAATTTCCTGTCACAAATAAGAGATATTTTGATTTTATAAAAAAAACTGGCTATCAACCAAAAGATCCTCAAAGATTCTTAGATCATAAACCTAATAAAAACCAATCTCAATTCCCAGTTGTGTGTGTCTCACAAAAAGATGCCATGGAGTATGCTAAATGGGTTGGAGGTAGATTGCCATCAGACGAGGAATGGCAATATATTGCGGCAGGGCCTGAGTACAATGATTGGCCATGGGGTGATAAATTTAATCCCTTGTATTGTAATCATGATAATAATTTTTTGAAACCAGTTAATTTTTATAAGAAAGCTTCTAACTGGTGTGGATGTGAGGATTTAAGCGGAAATGCTTGGGAGTGGACAGCTGGAATTCACGATGATGGACAACACCAATTTACTCTTATTAGAGGAGGGAGTTTTTTTTATGCACAAGATCATTGGCATGTTGGTGGTGGTGCCAGAAAGACGAATTTTCATTGGAAGTTGCAACTTTTGAACGAAGGAATGAATAGAGCTGAAACACTTGGTTTTAGATGTGTTTATGATGCATAAAACTTTGACTCCAAAAAATAAAATTATTGAATTTTCTTCAGGAGATCTACTTTTTTCATTAAATTATTTAAAAAGAATATCATTTGATAATTTTAAAATATCTAATTCTAATTTTGTAAATAGTAAAAATAATGAATTACTAAAAATTAAAGTAGAAAATAACTTCATACCTAATAACTTAATAAAAATAAAAAAAATAGTAAATGAGACACATAATAATTATAAAATTTGTTCTATAGAATTTTCTCAAAATTATAATCGTGACTTATTTAAAGGAAGAATCTCGATAGTTCAGAAGGGGTCAAATATAATTGATTTTATTTTTCAATTATCGGTAAAGTGGAAAGACAAAATTCCTAAAAAGATATCGCTTACATTCCCGTTTCTTATAGGTCTTTATGAACATAAAAATTTCTTAAAACCTGGTTATGTAGCTAATAAAAAAAAATCTATTAAAAAGAGCTCGTGGAATTTTCATGAATATCCTCCAGCAATGATATCAGATTCTAATAGTGGTGTGGCAGCAGGATTAGAGTTTTTTGATCAATTTCCTTGGCAAGCAAATTATAATTTAGCAATGCATGAAGCCATATCAAGAGAAGGTTTTGAGAAATATGAAGCTGAAGTTCAATTAACTGAAGAATTATCAGATGTCGTTGTAATGAGATTGTACTCAAGCTCTTTGGGAAAAAATGAAGTTTTTAAATTATGGAAAGCAAATACAAGAAATAGATATGATCTTCGTAAGTATATAAAGTCAACACCAAGATGGATCCAAAAAAATTATCTTCAGCATTTTACTTTTGCATACGGGAAAGAGGCTTTTGATTACACAAGTAGTAAATTTAAAATAAATAAAATAATTAAGGAAGGAAAAAAATTTGGAGGTTATGACTCAATAATTTTTTGGCATCAATATCCAAGACTAGGTTTAGATAAAACCAACCAATGGAATCTTTACAAGTATTTACCAAAAAATTACCAATCAATTAAAAAGATTGTTGATTTATGCCATCAAAATAATGTTAAGTTTTTTATACCTTTCAAACCTTGGGATGTAAGGGCACATGAGAGTTTAGATATGCACGCTAAATTTCTAGAAAAATTTATAAGCGAAACTAACATTGATGGCTTCTTTCTTGATACAATGTCAGCTTTGCCTGAGTCATTTCTTAGTATACAAAAAAAATTTCCTACTTTTGAGTTTTGTTCAGAGGGAACTCCTAAGGAACAAAGGCAAATAGAACAACTAACAAGTTCGTGGGATCAAATTGGAGATATACGTAGAAATTATAAGGTTGAGATTGAGGCTAATATTTTTCGTTTTGTTTTTCCTGAACATCCTCTTAATCTTGTTTCAAGATGGAGTGTCGGGTCCGATAAGGATGCAATTATAAAAAGAGCTGCATTTAATGGGATGGGATTAGTAATATGGCAAGATGTTTTTGGATGTTGGTTGCCTTTTAGTAGAACACAACAGAAATTAATAAAACAATTAAAAAAAATTCTTGAGAAATTTCACGATATATTTTTCGGTAATCACTCAATTCCTTTAATTGAAACATTATCTAGCGGTGTAATTTGTAATCAATTTGCTAACAATTTCAATAATAATAGAATATATTCAATTTACAACTTTACTTCAAAAAAAATCAAAGGACCACTTTTTAATATTGATTCTAATGTGGATATTCAAGTCCAACAAATTTATGGAAAATTAAGTGCAATTAAAATTCATAAAACAAAAAAAACTAAATCTTTATCCTGTACAATAGGACCAAATGAAGTAATTTTAATTCATATTAAGCTATAAAAACTTCTTAATTATATAATTTATTAAAAAATCAAATATTAAAATAGTTATATAACAATTCTTTTGGAGGATTGTTTTCTTTAATAACTTTAATCATTAACTTTTTATACTTATCTATAAGTTGATTATCTTCTATAGAATTTAGTTGGCCTGGATCTGTTGTTAGATCATATAATGCACTTTTTGTCTCAACAAATCGCTTTAAATTATTATCAGATTTTATTTGCATGACAGGTATGTCTTTTGTAAATGAAAAAGGTTTATGCATTTTAGCCGTTCTTAATTCTTCTTCAGCAAAAAATCCTCTCATATGTGTTGGCATTAATGTGTATTGATATTTATTTAGATTTGTTTGGTCATAATTTTTTGGATAATGGAAATAAGTATAATGCCCATCAGTGATATTGATACCTCCGCCCCAATATCCATAAAGAGCAATATGGTTGTTAATATCTTTTTCTAAAAAATCTAAAATAGATTTCCCTTTTACTTCTTTAGGAATATTTTTATTATTCATAGAGAGAAAGGTTGGCATTAAGTCAATATTTTGTGTGACTGTATTTCGAGACTCACCTGCATATTTTTTGAAGTCAGGGTGGTGTATAAAAAGGGGGATGTGAGCAATTTCATTATACATAGGCATTCCACCTTTTGCCCACCAATCATGTTCTCCAAGCATGAATCCATGGTCAGTAGTAAGAATTAAAGCAGTGTCATCCCATAATTTATGTTCATCAAAGTAATCTAAAATAGTTCCTAATAAATAATCACACAATCCAACTAATGCTATGTAATTGGCTTTTAATTCAGCCACTTCATCATCTGTTTCTTTTACTTTATCATATTGAGGCCAGTCTAATCTTGGACCTCGATAATTGGTTTTAAGTTTCTCTCTAAAACGCTCTGGTGCAAAAAAAGGTTCATGTGGATCAAATGTTTCTAATTGTAAAAACCAATTATCTACATCCTTATTTATTTCAAGAAACTCTAAACCTGATTCAAAACATTTTACGGATGGAAAGTCTTTTTCTTCTTTTATAAACTCACAGTTTACTGCATGGCGATAATGACCTTTCTCTCTATTTTCTAAATTTAATTGTGAATTATGGAATTTTTCCTTAAATTTCTCTAAAGGAGGCTGAACCATTGCTTTCCATGGGTCACTTTCTTGCCCTCTAATAAAATCCCAAGAATTAAAACGATTGTGATAAGTAGCGCCACCATCTTCAAAATAATGGTAGTGATCAGTTACTAAGTGTGTGTAAGTTTTATTTCGTCTTAAAATTTCAGGAAATGAATTATCATAAGGCTCCAGAGGCCCCCAACTTCTATGCAAAAAGCTCAATCTTCCTGAATGCATATCTCTTCTTGCTGGCATACAAGGCATACTACCAACATAATGATTATTAAATTGAATTGATTTAGTAGCTAAACGATTAAAGTTTGGTGTCTCAAGATATGTGCCTCCATAAGAATTTAACATTCTTAAATTTAATGAATCGAATAATAAAAATACAGTTTTCATAATTATAATATTTTGAGGTTATCGAGGATAAAATTTTTTTTCATGATTTTGATATTTAATATTAACTTAATTAATAACTTAATATTAAGAAACTGCTTTTATAATCTCTCTTGAAGCCAAGTTAATTGTTGATAGGTTTATAAAAAGTTTTTTAAGAGCTATTTTTTTTTCTTTCTTCTATAAATATATTTAACTCTTTTATTTTTGTAGATGCACTTTTAGTGAAAAAAGCAGGGATAATAGAATGAATAAATGCTTTTATTGAGGCACTTAATAGTTGAAAAGAGATTTTTAAAGCTGCTCGCATATGTTGAAGGTAATTTTCTCTTGCATTTGTCAGGTGATTTTTAGAATTTTTAATCATAAATTTGTTTTAGTCATAGTGCATAGAATTTCAAAGGCGATAGTTGCTCCAACAAGAGAAGTCATGTTATTTACATCAAAAGGAGGGGAAACTTCAACTACATCAGCCCCTATAAAGTTGAGATCTCTTAATTCTCTTATAACCATTTGGGCTTCTCTAACATTAATTCCTCCAACTTCAGGTGTGCCCGTGCCAGGTGCAAATGTTGGGTCAATACCATCAATATCAAAAGTAAAATATGTAGGAATATTACCCAAAACATCTTTAATAATTTTTATTGTTTCTTTTATTCCAATTTCATAAAATTTATCAGTTGAAATAATCGTAATTCCTTGCTCAATCGCCCAGGTTAAATCACCTGGATCATACAGACCTCCTCGTAATCCTAAGATGACATATTTTTTTGGGTCAATAAGATTTTCTTCTATTGCTCTTCTAAAAGGAGTGCCGTGAGTATATTTAAATCCACCAAAATAAGTATCCCAAGTGTCTGAATGTGAATCAAATTGAATCATTCCAACTGGTTTATTTTTTGCTAAAGCTCGAAGAATAGGAAGAGACACGAGATGATCACCACCAATTGATAATGGAATAGTTTTTGATTTTAGAATTGTATCATAAAAATTAGTAACTTTTTTAAGAGAATCTTGCACATCAATCGGGTTAGTAGGACAGTCACCAATATCTGCTATTTGAAATTTATCGTAAGGGCTTTTTAATGAAGATGGGTGGTATGTTCTCACAAGAGATGAAGCGTTACGAATCTCTCTTGGCCCATGTCTCGCTCCGGGTCTATTTGTTGTCCCTCCATCCCACGGAATACCACAAATACAATAATCTAATTTCTCTAAATCTTTGATTACAGGTAATCGAAAAAAAGTTGCTATGTCAGAATATCTAGGATTTGTTTGACTTGCTAAAGGTTTTATTTGAGTCATAATTACTGTTTATGATATAAAGATTTAATTATTACAATAGAATAATGACTGATAATCAAAAAATATTAATTCCAGAAGACGACGGTGCTGCTGATCATTTAACAAACAAAACTATTCCTGATATTTCTCTTCCAAATCAAGAAGGTAATCCCTTGCGACTTAATAGAGCAGATACTTTTAGGATAATCTTATATTTTTTTCCAATGACTGGAAGGCCGGACAGGCCTCTTCCAGATAACTGGAACTCAATTCCTGGCGCTAAAGGTTGCACAATAGAAACATGTGCTTTTAGAGATCATTATGATGCTCTTATTAGTTTAAATTCAATACCAATAGGTATTTCTACCCAAAGTATTAGTGATAATAAAGAAATGACTTCACGATTAGGAGTCCCTTATGATGTTTTGAGCGATGAAAAATTAGAGTTTAAAAACTCATTAAATCTCCCAAACTTTTTAATAAATGATCAAGTTTATTTAAAACGATTAACTTTAATTATTGAGAAAAATATTATTAAAAAAGTATTTTACCCTATATATCCAATACATAAACATATAGAGAAAGTAGTAAAATGGTTGCAAGAAAATTAAAGTTTTTCCTTATAATTACTTTCTTTCTGTCTTTTCCTTTGCTTATAAATGCTAACCCTAATGCTGATCAATGGATGGAGTCTGATAAATCTTACAAAGATCTTATTAATGAGGGATTTGAGGTTAAAAGTTACGCAATGAATAATATTGAAACAGCTAATGGACTATATATACTTTTGTTTGTAACGGTGTTGCAAAAAAATAATGAAATTTATGAATGTCAAGAATATCAAACAATAGATAAAGCAATTGAGACACTTGATATGACATTAATATGTAAAGAGTTAGTTCAACCTTATGAAAAAGGACTTGATACTTAATCTTTATAATATTCTAAAAAGAACCATTGAAGAGCAATAAGCGTAAGGCCATTTTTAATTTTTTTATTTTGAAGCAGTTTTCTTACTTCATTAATTTTATAGGATTTAACTAATATATCTTCATTTTCACTTTCTAGACCTTTGATTCTTTCTCCATCAAATCCATCAATCTCTCCTAAAAATAAATCATAATATGACTCTGAAGATCCTGGGGAAGGAAAATAACCTTGAATTGGTGTAATTTTTTTGACTTCACATCCAGTTTCTTCCAGACACTCCCTTTTAGCTGCTTGTTCTGAGCTTTCTCCTTGATCAATAATTCCAGCAACGATTTCATACAAATAATCATCATCATATCTTGATAGATTCCCAGCTCTAAATTGTTGGATTAAAACAATTTCTTTTCTTACAGGGTCATAGGGTAATAATGTTGATACATGAGAACCACTGAATATTTCTCTTTCAATTTTATCAGTCCACTCCCCATCATGTTTTTGATGAATAAATTCATATTTATTTAAGCTAAAGAAACCTGAATAAAGATTTATTTTATTTAATATTTTGTATTTAAGTTTCATTAATTTGATAATTTTAAATTAGTGTATATATTTAAAATATGATTCAAAAAGCATTATTTGGTGCAGGTTGTTTTTGGGGGGTTGAAGAAAATTTCAGAACCCTTAAAGGTGTTCAGAATACTGAAGTAGGCTACTCAGGTGGAAATACAAAAAATCCTACCTATGAAAGTGTCTGTTATCAAAATACAGATCATGCTGAAGTTTTACAGGTCAAATTTGATGATGAGGTAATTTCTTACGAAGCTTTAGTTGAAGAATTTTGGAAATGTCATGATCCAACGACAATGGATAAACAGGGGCCAGATCTAGGTCGTCAATACCGATCAGTAATTTATTATTTTAATGATCACCAAAAGATTATTGCAGAAAATTCAAAAGAAAAACATCAAAATGCCTTTAATGGTCAAATTGTAACAGAAATCTCTGAAGCCGATACTTTTTATAAAGCTGAAGAGTATCACCAACAATATGTTCTAAAGAGTAAAAGCTGAATAAGACAATTACAGTCGACATATATTCAGATAATATCTGTCCTTGGTGCTACATTGGGTATGTAAAATTTTATCAAGCTATCAATCATTTTAAGGATTATGATTTTAATGTTATTTGGAGACCTTTTCAATTAAACCCTGATATGTCTGTTCAAGGCATCAAAAGAGATCTTTACTTAAAATCAAAATTTGGCACTATAAAAAATGCTGATGCAATTTATAAAAGAATAGAAAATGAGGGAAGGTTAATAAATATTTATTTTCAATTTAATAAAATTAAAATTATCCCAAACTCTTTTTTATCCCATAAACTTTTAGCCTACGCATTTAAAAAGAGTAAACAACCCCAGGTTTTAGAATTATTATTCTATCAATATTTTATCGAAGGATCTGATCTAAGTAATTTAGATGCTTTAATTCAAATTTCAAAACAAACAAATATACACGATGAAAAAATTAAAAATTATCTTATTTCTAATCAAGATAATGAAAGTTTAATTAGAGAACAAGAACAAGCAAAAAATATGGGTATAAAAGGGGTTCCTTGTTTTATTTTTAATAAAGAGTTTGTTGTCAGTGGAGTTCAAACTAGAGAGAGCTTTATAAAAATTATACATTCCTTAAGTGCATATGAGTAATGATTTCTATATAGCTATTTTATCAGGGTGGTTTATTCTTTTACTTTTTTGGAGTACAATAATTATTTTTGTTCACTTCAGAAAGCCCGCTAAATCAAAACTAAGTAGAAAAATTATAACCCGCTCATATTTAATATTTCTAATAATTTTAGTGCTAATTTTGTTTTTTAAATAAGCCGATTCGTTTTTTTTTCTAAAACAAAAAAAATAACCTCTATATCTAGTAGCCATTTTAAGTGAGAGTACTTACATATTGGGATATATGAATTTTTTTGCATTTATTCTTGAATACTAGAAATTTCAAACATATAAACTATTGCTTTTACAAATTAATTCATTCATTACACGAGTATAAAGGAACTAAAAATGTCTATTATTAAAAATTATTTAAAACAAAATAAAGTGACACACACTTTTTATAACTGTCAGTGGCCAATAGGAGATCCTCAAGAAAAAGATTTTTATTTTTGTGATGCTGATACCCTAACAGGAAAACCATATTGCAAGAATCATTGTGATGTTGCTTATATTGATGAGCGTGAGCTTAAAAAAGAAAAAGACTCTCAAAAAAATCGAAGAATTGCCGCATAACAATACATTTTAAATGGTTGTATTTTATTAATACAACCATATTCATTATATTGACATTTTAATTCATTTTCTTAAAATATGACCTTTAAAAGGTATGTTTTTTTTTATTCTTAAAAAGATAAAGTTTAAATCTAGAATAGTATTTGTAGATTACAAAGATAATATTTTTAAGTTTGGTAAAGGTAAAGCTACTTTAAGAATAAAATTGACTAATAAATCCATCGAAAGAAAATTATTTTTAAATCCAGGTCTTCATTTTGGCGAAGGATACATGAATGGAGAAATTATTGTTGAAGAAGGAACAATTGAACAATTAATTGATGAAGTAACCTCAGTTTATAACGATTTTGTTCATAACAATTTTTTTTATAGATTTTATGAAAATCTTTCTAGTAATGTAAAAGTTTTTCACCAACTCAACGAGTTAGTAAATGCCAAAAGAAATGTTAGGCATCACTATGATTTAAAAGAAGACCTTTATAAACTTTTTTTAGATAAAGATATGCAATACTCTTGTGCCTATTTTCATAATGAAAATATCAGTTTGGAACAGGCACAGATTGATAAGAAAAATCATATTATTAATAAGCTTCAAATTACTAGTGATATGGATGTGTTAGATATTGGCTGTGGCTGGGGTGGTATGTCCATTGAAATTGCTAAACAGACTGGAGCGTCAGTTAAAGGTATTACATTATCAGAAAATCAATATGCAACTGCTTCAAAGAGAGCGCAAGAAGAAGGTTTGTCTGAGAAAGTCTCATTTCAAATACAAGATTACAGAAAAGAAACTAAAAAATATGACAGGATAGTATCAGTAGGAATGTTTGAGCATGTTGGAATTAAATATTTCAGAACTTATTTTAAAAAAACTCATGATTTATTAAAAGACAATGGCGTCTTTCTGCTTCACACCATTGGTCAAAGAGGAATCCCTACAGCTACCAGTCATTGGATAAGAAAATATATTTTTCCTGGAGGGTATATACCTTCACTATCTGATATTGTTAACGAAACACAAAAACTTGATATTAATATAACAGATATTGAAATATTAAGACTCCATTATGCTCATACTATAACGCATTGGTATAAAAATATTCTAAACAATAAAGAAAAAATAATTAAAATGTTTGATATTCGTTTTTATCGAATGTGGGAGTTTTATTTATTGGCTAGTAAATATTCTTTTGTAAATATGGGAAATATTGTTTTTCAGATTCAAATTGCTAAAAATATTAACAATTTACCTCTTACAAGAAATTATATGTA
>ERZ1047821.1155-NODE-1155-length-17436-cov-26.781198_pt1 | contig 17436 bp, 12 predicted proteins | sample MGYA00383096_ERZ1047821 | MGnify/ENA primary metagenome ERZ1047821 (study PRJEB29581, sample SAMEA5548366) | metagenome | biome: marine; feature: coastal; material: water | depth 25 m | study: Short-term variability in the microbial, nano- and picoplankton... | reverse complement strand
TGCAGATTCTTCGGAGTTGGATTGAATCAAATCTTGAACTGCTTCAGCTTGCACTAAATCCATTTTGCCATTTAAGAACGCCCTCTTAGTAAATTCACCTGGTTCAGCGACCCTAACATCCAGTGAAATGATGGTCTCTAAGAGCTTTCTAATAACGCTGACTCCTCCATGCCCCTGAAACTCAACCACATCTTCTCCAGTATAAGAATTGGGACCAGGAAAGGCAATCGCTACTCCTTTATCAATTAGGTTATTGTCGTTATCAAAGAATGAGCCATAATAGGCATACCTGGGCTCCAAATCTTGATGAAGTATTTTTTTTGAAATAGACTTTGAAAGGGGTCCAGTCACCCTAATGACTCCAATTCCACTTTGGCCATAAGCAGTTGCCAATGCACATATGGTATCTGACTTATGTATCACTTGAGAAATAATCTGCTAAAAAATCATCGAAACTTAATGTATCACTCGACTCAATTTCAAGCTGTTCATTAATTGAGAGTATTTTTTGATTGTCAAGCTCTACAAAGTAATCTTCAGTTATAGGCATTTCATTAAATAGCTCTTTGTTCTTTAGGCTGAATTGATTGGTATATTCAAAAAAACCTTTTTCTTCATCCTTCATCTGATTAAGCATTTCTGCTGAAGGAGTCAAATCAGGCTCATTGATTCTTTTTGAAATATTCCTAACAGATTTTTGATGAGCCTCACTCAAAAGCACTGAACAGTCATTAATCCTAGCCAAAATAGACTGACCCCAATTTAATAAAGTTACATCTTCTCCATTATGACATAGAGATAATCCTGGCTCTCTCCCTCTGTGAGCAACCAAATTTGCGTTAACATCAATTTCAGTCAACTCTGCAGAAGAAACGGCGGGAGAATCTTCTAAAAGGCAAAACAACATAAAGGCCTCAAGAAATTGAACTTGCTCCTCATCAATTCCTTCTTTCATCATTGGATTTACATCAAGCGACCTTAATTCTATGTAGCCCACTCCTTCATTTAAAAGAGCTCCCAATGGCCTATCACTTCCATGGGTAGATGGCTTCGGCCTGACAGAGGAGTAATACTCATTAGCAATCTGAAGAATGTTGGTATTCAGTTGTTGATACTCACCATGTTTTTTGACACCAATGTTTTCACAATCATCGCAGCTTGTTTGCATTGCAGCCCTCAGACTATAAACATAATGCCGCAAACTATTGTAGTTAGCCTTAACTCCTTTCTTATCCTCTTGAGAATTTTGATAGCCAATATCACCCATTCTTAATGATGTTGCGTATGGAAGATATAATGTATTGTCGTCAAACTCCTCTAAATTATGCTCATGATAATCTTGCATAAATGATTTACAAACAGTTGCAGAAGCTCCAAATAGGTAGGTGACTAACCAGCCATACCTTAATACATTTCTAGTCAGGCACATATAATGGTGACTCATAAACTTTTGAGAATCAACCTTGCTTGAGGGTGCGATAAGTTCACGGTAGGAATTCCAAAAATCCATTGAAAATGAATAATTGAAGTGGATACCAGCTATTGCCTGCATAACACTTCCGTAACGATTGGATAGCCCACGGCGATAGACCGTTTTCATTTTTCCAATATTAGACTCACCATAATATGCAATAGGAATATTCGTCTTCCCTCTCAAAATACAGGGCATACTTGCAGGCCAGAAACGCTCACTTTCAGGCAAGTGATGTTGAACATAGTGATGTATTTTGGATAATTCATTAATGACATTATGAGAGCCCTGGATTGGCTTTGTAACTATTTCAACTAGTGCCTCACTAAAATCAGTCGTAATTTCTGGATGAGTCAATGCAGAGCCAAAGCTCTCTGGATGAGGGGTTTGCGCAATAGTTCCATCTTCAGCAACTCGCAGCCCTTCTTTCTCAATCCCTATAAGATTTCCATTAAGACTGTCTTTAAAAGAATGGATTGAATTAATTTTATCTTGAAGACTCACTTTTTTATCTCAAATATTAAAATAGTTATTTTACCTCGGTCTCATGATAGCGGTGATAATAGAAAATAACTACAAAATGAATATATCTAATAGTGATGAGTCATAAAAATAAGAGCATTGAAGTTGTTGTTGGTGTGATGCGCAACGACAACAATGAAATATTTATTACAAGGCGTCAAATTGATCAATTTATGTCTGGGTATTGGGAACTTCCTGGGGGTAAAGTTGAGAATAAGGAGAGTCATTCTATTGCCATTATGAGAGAGCTCTATGAGGAAACAGGAGTTACTGTAAAGAATCACCATCTAATTCAAACAATTGAGCATCAATATCCTCAAAAGACAATCAACCTTTCAGTATTTTCTATTGAAAAATATGACGGAGCCCCCTTGGGAAATGAAGGACAAGAATTCTGCTGGTGTGGCATTGATAAATTAAAGGACTATAAATTATTACCCACAATGTGGAAAATTATCCATCGAATTTGTCTTCCAAAAAGCTATTGGATTACGCCAGATGAACACGAATCTGACTTAGTCATTAATCAGTGTAAACAGCGCCTTAGAGATGGAATCAAAATAATTCAGCTAAGAAGCAAATCTACTCTCAACAATACTTATATTGAGAAAATTTTTACATTATGTCAACTGAATCAAGCAAAACTTATACTCAATACGCCTAATAAAAGCTTTAAGGAAGCATGTGATGGCTGGCATCTCACTTCCAATGAACTGATGAAAATAAAAGAGAGGCCATTTGATGAAAAAAAATTATTTGGCGCTTCAGTACACAATTTAAATGAAGCAAAACATGCTGAGGATATATCTGCAGATTACATCAGCCTCTCACCGATTAATGAAACACTGTCTCATCCAAATACTGGAGTTTTAGGCTGGGACAATGCCTCTGACATTATTAATCAATGCAAGACGCCTATATTTCTTTTAGGAGGAATGAATAAAAAATTGATGGATAGAGCATTAAGTATTGGTGCTCAGGGAATTGCTGGTATTAGAGGGCTCTAGAGCTCGGAACCTGTGATCTCAAGAACTTTATTTTGGATATCCTCTTTGCTCATTTGCACCAACCCATCAGAACCACCCTTAACCAAAAGCGTGTCATTGACAAATATTTGTGGGACTGTCCTAAAACCTGACTTCATAAAGAAGTTACGTGCATCACTATCCTCTTGAATGTTGAGTGTCTCGTATTCTATATCTAGGTTGTCAAGATAGTTTTTGGCTCTTGTGCAGTAGAAGCAAGAGTGTGATGTATAAACTTTAATCATAAAATAAAAAAGATCAATACAGTTATTAAGAGCGCAAATGATACCAGTGTGAAGGCTAAAGAGGCCAAGCATCACAACATAAATATTGTGGCTTTATCCTCTCAAATAAACCCAAGTTGAATCGCTCGATAGATCTTTATCAAACCGATATCCCTCATCTGAAAAATCTTGAAGTGCTTCTGGGTTGTTTAACCTATTGCGGATAATAAAGTTAACCATTAATCCTCTGGCTCTTTTTGCGTATATTCCAATCACCTTGTATGAATCACCTTTTTTTTCTTTGAATACAATGTCCAATATTTTGGCGTTAAGTGATTTTTTATCTATTGCCTTAAAGTACTCATTGGATGCAAGATTGACAATTAATTCATTCTCATCATCATTCAAAATATGACTTATATCAGACCCCCAGTAATCATATAGATCCTTACCTTTAGCATTACTCAGCTTTGTGCCCATCTCTAGTCGATAAGGTTGAATCAAATCAAGCGGTCTAATGACGCCATATAATCCTGAGAGCATTCGAACCTTATCTTGAGCAAAATTCAAATCCTCTGTTGATAGTGACGGAGCATCAATACCATTATAAACATCTCCCTTAAAAGCAAGGATGGCCTGTTTTGCATTCTCAAGAGTAAAAGGTATTTTAAATTTTTGAAAACGCTCAAAATTTAGTGCCGACAATTTTTCACTGATTGACATTAGTTTTGAAATTTGAGACTGGCTTTGATTCTTCAGAATGCTAACTAATTCATTGGAACTTTCTTGCTGTCTTGTTTGAGAAAACTTTTCGATATTACATTCAGAAAAATCTTGAGTTTTTGATGGAGAAATAATTGCCAACATATGCGGTACAAAAATGAAAAAGATTCTACCTTAAAATCGTTGTTATAACAACATAAGTAGGCAAATTTGGCCTTTAAAAGTAATAAAAAATAAGGTATGATGTGTGGTTTGATTGTATTCGTTTTAATCTCAATTTTATGAAAAATAAGCAATTACATTTGCCAAAAGCGCGTGGGCTTTATCACCCGGCCAACGAGAAAGAGAATTGTGGTGTTGGTTTTATTGCCAATCTAAAAAGTGATTCGTCTCATAAAATTACTCAAGATGCTTTGGAAATGTTAACTCGTATGGATCATCGAGGTGCCTGTGGATGCGAGGCAAATACCGGTGATGGCGCTGGAATACTGACAAACATTCCGCATGACTTTTTTATTGAGGAGATAAAAACCCTTTTTGGGCTAGATGTGACTCCAGGTAATTATGGTGTAGGCAATATATTTCTTCCTCAAGATGAAAAAGAAAGAGATCTCTGCATGTCTATGGTTGAAAAAACGATCAAAGATGAGGGGCAAACCTTGGTTGGATGGAGAGATGTTCCTGTTGACTCAAAAAAAGCCAATGTTGGCGATACAGCTCGTGACTCTCAGCCAAATATCAAGCAGTTAATCATTCAAAACACTGGTAACTTAAATCAAGAGAGTTTTGAGGGAGTTCTTTATGTTATCCGAAAAAATATTTCTCAGGTTATTAGAACTGATGAGTCTATCTCACAGGCATTACTTTTCTATATTTGCAGTCTATCGACCAGAGTAATCATATACAAGGGTATGTTAATGGGGTCTCAGTTACTAGAATTCTATTCTGATCTCAGTAATAAGAAATTTAGCACCTACTTAGCTATGGTGCATTCTCGTTTTTCAACTAATACCTTTCCTTCTTGGGATAGAGCGCAGCCATGCAGATTCATGGCACATAATGGTGAAATTAATACTCGTCAAGGGAACTATAACTGGATGAGAGCTCGAGAAGGTGATCTCAAAAGTGATATTTTTGGTGACAATTTATCTAAAACCTTGCCTGTTATTGAAACTGAAGTTTCTGACTCAGGAAGCTTTGACAACGTTCTAGAATTTTTATTGATGAATGGACGCTCCCTTCAAGAAGCCATATTGATGATGGTCCCTGAAGCTTGGCAAAATGATAAAGAAATGAGCGCCGAGAAAAAAGCCTTTTATGAGTATTTTTCAAATGTGATGGAGCCATGGGATGGCCCTGCATCGATAGCTTTTACTGATGGGCGCTATATCGGAGCCGTTCTTGATAGAAATGGTCTTAGACCATCAAGGTACTACCTAACTCATGATGATAGAGTCATCATGGCATCAGAAGTTGGTGTTGTTGATGTGGAGACTAATAATGTAAAAACTAAGGGCAGGCTTAGGCCTGGAAAAATGTTTCTGGTTGACTTCGAAAAAGGACAGTTGGTTGACGATGAGCAAATAAAAAATAGTTTTGCATCAAAAAATCCATACAGTGACTGGCTCAAAAATCAACAAATAGTTTTATCAGATCTTAAAATTCATGGTGACTCAAAAGGTTTTTATCCTGAAACTCTCATTAACCGACTTAAGGCTTTTGGTTATAGCACTGAAACACTTCAGTTCATGTTATTACCTCTAGTCAGTGAGCTCAGAGATCCTGTAGGATCTATGGGAAATGACTCTGCACTGGCTTGTCTATCCGATCAATCTCGAATCATTTACGACTACTTTAAACAACTATTTGCCCAGGTTACAAATCCTGCTATTGACTCAATAAGAGAGGAAGTAGTTATGTCTTTGAGTTGCGCAATTGGACCTGAAGGTAATTTACTTAGCAATAAAGAGGAAAATGCTCATCGACTCGTGATTGAGCATCCCATCTTAACCAATGAGGAAATGTCGGCTCTGAAACATTGTGACCATCGAGGCTGGACCAGTAAAAGGATAGATATTACCTATGATATCAATAATGGTCATAATTTGAGTGACATGCTTGACTCAATTTGTGATCAAAGCACTCAAGCCATTGATGATGGTCATAGCCTTGTCATCTTGTCAGATAGAAAAATAAATGCTAATCGAAATGCTGTCAGCGCTCTTCTGGCATCATCTGCAGTTCATCGTCATCTGGTTGCAAATCACAAACGCACACAGGTTGGTATCATAGTTGAAACAGGTGAGGCTAGAGAAGTTCATCACTTTTGCCTTTTGACTGGATTTGGTGCTGATGCTGTTAACCCATATCTCGCTTTTGAGGCATTATGGCAGGCAAGAAGAGACAAACTAATTGATCTTGAAGATGATCATGCTGTCGTTAACTCATATCGAAAAGCAATTGCCAAGGGTATGCTAAAAGTGATGGCAAAAATGGGTATTTCAACGCTCGCTTCATATAAAGGAGCTCAAATTTTTGAGGCAGTCGGCTTATCGAATGAAATCATGCATAAATGCTTTTTTGAGACAGCGAGTCGAATTAGTGGCGTAGGTTTTGATGTGGTTCAAACAGAATCTGAAGAGCAGCATAAAAAAGCCTTTGTTACAAAGTCACTAGATAATCTTGGGCACTATCACTGGAGAAGTGGTGGCGAAAAGCATATGTGGGAACCTCAAACTATCACGAGTTTACAGCAGGCTGCTCGAGGAAATGATCAAAATGCGTACTGGGAATTTTCAAAAAAATCAGATGAAGAAGGCACAAGAAATTGTACACTCCGTGGCCTCATGTCTTTCAAAAATGGCAACTCCATTGACATTAATCAAGTCGAGCCCGCAAAAGAGATTGTTAAGAGGTTTGTTACAGGTGCAATGAGTTTTGGCTCAATATCGGCTGAGTCACATGAATCACTTGCCATAGCCATGAATCGTATTGGTGGAAAGTCCAATACTGGTGAGGGTGGTGAAGACTCGAAGCGATGGACTCCAGATAAGAATGGTGATTCACGTCGCAGCGCTATCAAGCAGGTTGCCTCGGGTCGGTTTGGAGTCACTATCGATTATTTAAATAATGCGGATGAACTTCAAATCAAAGTATCTCAAGGTGCAAAGCCAGGGGAAGGTGGTGAGCTTCCTGGTGGAAAGGTTGATGAAGGTATTGCAAAAATTCGATGCTCAACTGCTGGTGTTGGCCTTATAAGCCCTCCACCACACCATGATATATATTCTATTGAAGACCTCTCACAGCTTATCTTTGATCTTAAGCGCTCAAATCCAGATGCTCGTATAAGTGTCAAATTGGTTTCAGAGGTTGGGGTGGGAACAGTTGCAGCTGGTGTCACTAAAGCCAAATCTGACCATATCGTTATTGCAGGTCATGATGGTGGAACAGGTGCTTCTCCGTTGACATCAATCAAGCACGCAGGCCTTCCTTGGGAGCTAGGAGTTGCTGAAACGCATCAAACTCTTGTCATGAATGACCTTCGTTCAAGGGTTGTCATTCAAACTGATGGTCAACTCAAAACTGGAAGAGATGTTGCAATTGCCGCGCTATTAGGTGCAGAAGAGTTTGGCTTTTCAACGGCGCCATTAATAACGCTTGGCTGTATTATGATGCGAAAGTGTCACTTAAATACCTGTCCAGTTGGTATTGCGACGCAAGACAAAGTATTGCGTAAAAAATTCACTGGCAAGCCAGAGCATGTCGTTAATTACTTATTCATGGTTGCTGAAGAGTTAAGAACAATTATGGCTGAACTTGGCTTTTCTAAACTAACTGATATGGTTGGAAGAGTAGATATGCTTGAGATGAATAAAGCTATCAATCACTGGAAGCAAGACTCAATTGATTTGAGTGCAATACTGACTCCAGCTGAAAATCTATATAGAGATGCCGGAACCTATCAAACTATGAAACAAGATCATCAGCTTGAAGAGCAACTTGATATTGATTTAATTGTCAAATCAAAAGAGGCAATTGAGAAGGATGTTCCAGTTAAATTTGACTCTGTCATTTCTAATGTTGATAGGGCGGTTGGTGCAATGCTATCTTCCCATGTTGTTAAATATAGGAATGGGAATAACCTTAAAGAAGATTCAATTCATATTAATTTTAAAGGGTCAGCTGGCCAGTCTTTTGGAGCCTTTCTTGCGAATGGAATTACGCTTACTGTAGAGGGTGATGCTAACGACTATGTTGGAAAAGGACTCTCTGGTGGCCGTGTCATCGTTTATCCTCCCAAAGATTCAACATTTTCATCCCAAAACGAAATTATTGCAGGCAATGTTTGCGGCTATGGCGCCACCGGTGGTGAATTATATCTCTCGGGTCAAGTGGCTGAACGATTCTGTGTTCGAAACTCTGGCTTAGTTGCTGTTGTTGAGGGTATTGGTGATCATGGATGTGAATACATGACTGGAGGAAGAGCAGTCATTCTAGGAGAGGTTGGTCGAAACTTTGGAGCAGGCATGAGTGGAGGTATTGCTTATGTTTATAATCCAAATAAAACACTTGAAGGAAGAGCTAATGCCTCAATGATTGATTTTGATCCTATGGATAAAGCATCTGTTTCAGAGCTGTTTGAACTTACAAAGAAGCATTACAGATATACAGGCTCAAAAATCGCTGGCCAAATATTAAATAACTGGGATGAAGAGATACTTTGCTTTGTCAAGGTTATGCCGAAAGCCTTAAAAGAAGTTCTGGCTGCCCAAGACAAACAACACTTAAAGGCAATTTAAATAGGTATCGCGTCGATTACATCGGCGCTAGTCCCTAAAATACTATCAACTCCATCACCCACAACTGGAATGACTGAAATAACAGCGCCTGTAACTCTCATAGGCACAGTGACTACTTTGGTAAAAACGCAGCCCGATAAAAAAAGAATGGCTAAACTTAGAATAATTAGCTTGTTCAAGAATTTCTCTCTAATACAATAAAATGATAGGAGTAGTTATTTGCAATATCCTTTGGGTGAGACTCAGCGCTAACTTGGTGCCAACTCGAAGCGTCATAAGTTGGGAAATAGATATCGCCCTCAAACTCAGAGTCAATCCTAGTGATGTAAAGACGGTTTACCTTGGGCAGTAATTGCTCGCATAAACTTGCTCCTCCAATCACCATAACTTCCTTTTCATTCTCAGTTAATAAAAGTGCCTCGTCAATTGAAGAGACAACTTCACATTCAGGAATTATTATTTTTGTATTGCGAGTAATGACTATATTTCGTCGATTGGGTAATGGCCGTCCAATTGAATCGTAGGTCTTCCTTCCCATCAATATAGATTTACCCGTTGTGATTTTTTTGAAATAGGCTAAGTCGGCAGGCAAGTGCCATGGTAGTTGATTATCTTTACCAATCAGCCCATTGTTATCCATTGCAACTACTATTGATAAGCCCATTAATTCAGCCCGATTGAAGTAAAATATTAGATTATTTTACAATTTTTAAACGCGCAGTGTCACTCATTCTAGCCTCATCATCTCCATTCAGAAGAGCTATTCTAGATAAACTAGGTTTGCCTTTCGATGTCATTGCTCCAGAGATTGATGAAATGAGAAAAGACAACGAGTCTCCATTTGATTTAGTTGTTCGTCTTTCTAAAGAAAAAGCTCTAGAAGTAGCTAAAACTCATTCAGGTCTAATTATTGCCTCAGATCAAGTCGCCACTTTTGATTCTGGCGAAAATGGAGCAGATGAAATTTTAACGAAGCCTGGCACTCATGAAAATGCTTTCTTACAATTAAAAAAAAGCTCTGGAAGGAACGTAAACTTTCTCACAGGATTAGCGCTCCTGAATACAGACACCTCAGAAATGCAGCTTCATGTTGAATATTACAAAGTAAATTTTAAGGTGCTTTCAGATAGTCAAATCTTAAATTATTTATCTAAAGAGGATACTCTCAATTGTGCTGGCAGCTTTAAGTCCGAAGGTCTTGGTATAGCATTATTTAACAGTATGGCGGGTGATGACCCTAACAGTCTTATTGGCTTGCCAACAATTCAATTAATAAATATGCTCGCAAAGGAAAATGTTCACGTCTTATGAGTATTGTCTATCCGCAAGAATCTGGGTCATTTTCCTCTGACTTAAAAAAAAATTATTGGGGATCATTATTCGGGTCCTCAGAAGCTCTTGCACTTATAGAGCTTGCAGAATCAAATCATTGTGTTGTTCTCTATATTGCGAGAGACATTGCACATCATGATGAAATTAAAAAAGCGCTTTTATTTTTTAGAACATCTGTAGAAATATTAGATTTTGATAGCTGGGAAGTGTTAGCTTTTGATCACTTCTCTCCTCATCCTGACATTATTTCATCAAGGATTCATACCTTATCCAAGTTATTATCTATCGAGAGTGCAATTGTTGTTACAACAGTTGAAACGCTCTCCCAAAGATTGTGCCCAAAGGAATACATTAATCAGTACAGCCTAAATTTAAAGACTCGACAGAGCCTTGAGATTGATTCATTTGTTGAAAGCTTAATTAAAATTGGATATAGAAGAGTAACAACTGTAATGGAGCCAGGAGAGTTTTCCATAAAAGGCGCACTGATAGATCTGTACCCTATGGGCGCAGCAAATCCATTCAGAATTGACCTTTTTGATAATGAGATTGATTCTATAAGGTCCTTCGATCCATCCACCCAAAGATCCATAGAGGTGATTGAGGAAATTCACCTTTTGCCAGCTAGAGAATTTGCTTCCGATAGTGCAAGCATTAATATATTCAAGGAAAACTATCTATCTGAGTTTGGAAATACTGATGGCTTTATATATACAGAAGTCAGTGAAGGAAGATACCCTGGAGGAATTGAGTTCTATTTGCCATTATTCTTTGAAAGAACAAATACTTTGTTTGATTATATTCCTAATAACTCAATGATTGTTTATCAAAAAGGGCTTGATGAGTTACTAGAAAATCAGAGTATTGAATTATTATCAAGATTTAATTATTGTCAAAGTTCACTGGAAAGACTTCCCCTTCCAATCAATAAAGTTTTCGTGGATAGTAATGATTTTTTTAGCTCACTCAATGAAAAACAACTGATACAAATACAGACTTCAAAAATACAGCAGAAGACAGGCCTTAATTTTACATCCTCAATACTCCCACCCCTCAAAATTGAAGCTCAAGCAAAAAACCCACTTAACAAATTAATCAAATTTATTGAGGATTTTGAGGGAAGGGTCTTAATTGTATGCGAATCGGATGGAAGACAGAGCGTTTTAGTAGATTTGTTATCGTCCTATAAACTGAATCCAACTCAATGCTCAGATTGGATTGATTTTATTAATCACAGCTCAAAACTCTGTATTACAAGTGCCAGTCTCAACGAGGGTGTTGTATTTAAAAAAATAGCAATCATTTCTGAGAATAATTTATTCGGCAAGGATGCTATTAAGCAACGACGTAGACGGCGAGCTAAACATAAAGATTTTGATGAAGCGATAAAAAGTTTAGTTGAAATTAAACTTGGAGATCCGGTTGTACATGAACACTATGGAGTGGGGCGATACCTAGGACTTGAAAGCAGAAGTTTTGATGAAAATCAACAAGACTTTCTCTCTCTAGAGTATGCAAATGGATCAAAATTAATGGTTCCAATAACCAGCCTTAATTTGATCTCAAGATATTCTGGTGTGAGCTCTGATCACGCACCTCTTCACAAACTTGGAAGCCAGCAATGGATAAAAGCAAAAAGAAAAGCAGCTGAAGCACTCTATGATGTGGCAGCCGAGCTACTAGAAATCTATGCTAAGAGACAATCTCAAAAAGGATTTTCTTATCCAGCTCCCAATGACTCCTATAGTTCTTTTGTCTCAAGTTTTAAATTTGAAGAAACACCTGATCAGCTTAAAACAATGGATGATGTTCTATTAGATATGCAGTCTGATAGGCCAATGGATCGATTAGTTTGTGGTGATGTCGGTTTTGGGAAAACTGAAATTGCAATGAGGGCAGCTTTTCTAGCAGTTGAGTCTGGAAAGCAAGTAGCCATTCTAGTACCCACAACCCTATTAGCTAATCAGCATTTCCAAACTTTTAATGATCGTTTTTCAAAATTTCCTATTGTTATCAAATCTTTATCTAGATTCCAAGATGCGAGAGAACAAAAACAAATCAAGCTGAATCTAAAGGAAGGAAAAATTGATATTATTATAGGAACTCACAAACTTATCCAAGGTGACATTAAATATCAAAAATTAGGGCTTATTATTATTGATGAAGAACATCGATTTGGCGTTAAACAAAAAGAATCATTAAAAAAAATCCGTGGTCAAAGTGACATATTAACGATGACTGCAACCCCTATACCACGCTCCTTAAATATGGCCCTAGGATCTTTAAAGGAACTTTCAATTATTGCCTCACCTCCTGCAAAAAGAACAGCAATTCAGACTTTTGTAGATCAGTGGAATGACAATACAATAGTTGAAGCATGCTCTAGAGAGATTCATAGAGGTGGTCAAATCTTTGTTGTTCATAATGATATCGATTCTATAGACAATATGGCTGAGTCATTAAGAGTGCTTATGCCCAATTTAAAGATTCGAATTGCGCATGGTCAAATGCCAAGCAAAGAACTTGAACAAATAATGACTGATTTTTATCATCAGCGCTTTCAAGTCTTAGTATGCACAACAATAATAGAGACTGGAATAGATATCCCAAGTGCAAACACCATTATTATAAATAATGCGCAAAATTTTGGTCTTGCGCAGCTTCACCAATTAAGAGGAAGAGTTGGACGTTCGCATCACAAAGCATATGCATATCTTGTCATAAAGTCTCATCAATCCATTACTGAAAATGCCAAGAAACGTCTTGATGCAATTGCCTCATTAGAGGAGCTTGGCGCTGGCTTTATGTTGGCCAATCATGATTTAGAGATAAGGGGTGCAGGAGATTTACTAGGAGAAAATCAAAGTGGGAAAATTTCTGAAATTGGCTTTAATCTTTATCATGATTTATTAAAACGAACAATTCATGCCATTAAGAATAATAAACAGCTAGATATAAAAGAGGCACTTACTGAAGAGGTTGAGATTAATCCTGGTATAGCCTGTATTATTCCAGACACCTACCTTCCAGATGTTCATGAACGATTAATCCTCTATAAGAGAATTGCTAGTGCGAATAATGAGGAAGAATTGAAAGATCTTAAGATTGAAATGATAGACCGTTTTGGTCTTCTTCCAGACCCAACAAGTAACTTGTTCGAATCCTCCTCGCTAAAGAATTTTTCTCAAAATATTGGAATTCTTAAAATCAATATCTATGACGATAAGGCAGAAATTACTTTAAATGAAAAGAATAGTATCGACACATCCAAAATTATTAATCTAATCCAAACAAAACCTCAGCAGTTTCAACTAAAGAATCAAAAGACCTTGGTAGTAAAAGAAGTTATGGAGACTGATCAATTTAGAATTAAAAAAATTAGTGATATTGTTAAGTCACTGGTTTAGTTAGCTCGGTTTAATGAATGAGCTAAAATATTCTAAGTCAAAAAATTATTCTGAAGGAGCAATCTTTGGAAAAAAGTACTTAATTAAAGGAACAACTACAAGAGCTGCAAAAAATAAAACTATCAAGCAGCCCAATATATCCCCCATTAAGTAGTTCCTTAAGAAGTCGGTCGCATTAATTATCTCTAAATCTTGGCCATTTGAAACAATATATGAAGATACAAAAAATGAAATGAGCGTATTAAATAACGCGGTTAAGATTGCTAAAAAAATAAGGTGGTGAAATACAAGTACCTCCCCATCAAAAAAATTAGATAGTTTGAAAAACCTCATAGTCGCAATAGCAAGAGCCGGCCCAATTACTCCAGAAAAACTTTGAACCAGCACTACCTGATCAAAAAAAGGTTGAGAGTGAAACCAAAATTCAGAAAACTGTGCTGCTAATATAGCAGCAACAACTACCCTAAATCCAAACAATAAAAAACATAATGACATCGCTCCTAAGGGGAGCCAGATAAGATTGCCTATAAAGGGGTAGGAAGGCCCATTAATTAGATAACAAAAGACGACTATGAAAAAGGTTATTATTTGAGGTTGGAACTCTAGAGCTTCAGATTTCATATAGCTCTCCTTTCACTAATTTCCGAGCTCTATCAAGAATAGCAAAAGTGTCGCTATCTGGTATGTATCTATGAGTCATTTTAACCCCTTATCGTACGCTTTAAGTCTGTAAATTAGGATACAAAGTCAGACTCGCTACGCTTTTTTGTAAGTGGTCGTTATCATCCAAAGATGCCCCTCCACTTTTTTAATTTGTGATGCCCTACATCACAACCTCAACTGTTGTTTTTTGTTTTATTCAAGGTACTGGCAGTCAATCCACAACCTTTCCTACACTTTTTTATAAAGTGGTCATTAGGCAAGCCACTTCAGGTTTTTTAGAAGATACTAACCGATTGCTCTGTTGACCTTCATCTGCGAGTATGTTGAGGAAACCACTCTGTATTGATTTGTTGCTCGCTGCTTGCAGTATCAGTCGAGTCCTATTGGATTGTATTATAGTGAGGTCTCTATAGGCTTCGCTCACTTAATAGCACTACATTAATAATGTTTGTACTATACCAAAAAAAATTACTGTTGCAAGGTAAGAATCATCTCTCTCTTATCTTCAGAGGATTGATTTGCACTAATAATATTACTTGATGTTAGAAAGAGAACTGCTCTTTTGATAGTAGATAAAGAATATTTCGAGAAGTATGGATCATTTTTAATTGAAGTAATCGTAACATCAGCATTAGATGTAATATAAGAGAACACTGCTCTTTCTACTTCCGAGTAACCTCCCAAACCAAACTCTTTTTCACACTCATCAAGGGCCTGTCTGAGTTGGAATAATCTATTGACTGTTTTTTTCATTATGTGCCTCAAAAAATATATAAAAAGATTATAAATTACGTCACTTACTTAGTTTAGTGCCAGTATACAATAATTTTATATACCAGGAAAATCAATAAATTTCAATGAGTGCTTACTTTTAATATACCCAGTAATTAAAGATTAAATTGTTGTTTGAGACTAATATACTCAATTGCTTTAATTCTTGGCCCAAATTGACTTACAACCCTTGAAGAAGCGGCATTAGCAAAATCAGCAGCCCAACCAAAGTCCTTACCCTGACCTAAAGCAAACAAAAAAGAGCCTGCAAACATATCCCCTGCACCATTCGTATCGACTGCACTTGCCATTACTCCAGCAGTTTGTATTAGACGAGTTCCATCAAATACTAAGGATCCACCAGGTCCCCTAGTAATTGCAAAAGTCTTTGCATATTTTTTTAACTCCTCTGCTGCAGCCTCAATTGTGTGTGTCCCAGTGAAACTTCTAGCCTCATCCCCATTACAGAAAATGAGATCAAGGCCATCATCGCCAATAATAGTTTTAATATTTTCAGAAAAAACTTCTACTACAAATGGATCAGAAAGGCTTAAAGAAGTCTTAACTCCATTTTGTTTAGCAAATTTCATAGCATCTCTTGCAACTGCAGTTCTTTGATCATCAGTGACTACATAACCTTCTATGTATAGCCAGTCTGAGTTTGCTAAAGCTTTTTCATCAACCTCTCGATAAGAAAGCTCAAGGCTTGCTCCTAAATTTGTATTCATAGTTCTTTCGGCGTCTGGCGTAACCATAACGAGGCACTTGCCTGTTACCCCATTTGAAGGCTCTACCTGATGAAATTCAACGCCAGATTTGTTGAGGTCTTTAGCAAAGAAAACACCGACCTCATCATCTGCAACTTTACCCGAAAAGAATGTAGCAGAGCCAAACTGACTGGCAGCTACAACAGAATTACAGGCAGAGCCTCCACAACTCATCTTCACAGGGATGCGCTGTGTTGTTAGAGAGTCAATCAGATATTTTTGACGCTCTTCATCAACAAGTGTCATTAGGCCTTTACCAATTTCGTTATCACTTAGAAATGAGTCACTCACAATAACTTCTGTATCCACAATAGCTGCGCCAATGCCATAAATATCATATTTTTTCATTAACTTAAAACTCCAAATTGATTAATAAATAAATCATTCTTTGAGTAGAGCTGGAATTGGAAAACTCACAGACTCTTCTGCACCACCAAGCTCGATAACTTCAGATCCACCATTAGACATTAGAAATGAAACAACTTCCTGAACCAATATCTCAGGTGCTGATGCTCCTGCAGTTATGCCAATAGAACTAATACCATCAAGCCATTCATTATCAATATCCTCAGGACCATCAATTAAATAAGATGGTTTACCTTTATTATCAGCAATTTCTTTAAGGCGATTGGAATTTGAAGAATTTTTTGACCCAATTACAATAAGGATTTGAGAATGCTTAATGACCTCTTTAACAGAGTCTTGACGGTTTTGAGTTGCGTAGCAAATATCACTCTTTTTAGGGGACTGAATATTAGGAAATTTTACTTTCAAGGCATCTACAATCTCATTTGTATCATCTACTGATAGGGTAGTTTGAGTTGTGAAAGAAATATCTCTATCTTTTTGCAGATCTATTTTCTCAACGTCACTTATTGATTCAACCAAGGTGATATTATTATTTTCAGTTGCCTGCCCAAGAGTTCCCTCTACTTCGGGATGCCCAGCATGTCCAATAAGAATAACCTGATGATTATATTTTTGGCGACGTGTTACCTCTTTATGTACTTTTGTAACGAGTGGACAAGTAGCATCATAGATGATAGCTGAGATATCATTCGTCTCTTTTCTAACAGCTTGCGATACGCCATGCGCACTATAAATGACCACACTCCCACTTGGAACCTCAGAAATTTCATCAACAAATATAGCCCCTTTATTTTTAAGGTTCTTTACAACATATTTATTATGGACTACTTCGTGACGAACGTAGATTGGAGGTCCATGTTTTTCAATGGCGCGCTCAACAATCTCGATAGCGCGATCAACTCCTGCACAAAAACCCCTCGGATTTGCTAAATATATCTTCAAAATTTAATACACAATAGTTAAAAAAATTAACTAGCTGATGCTGGATGAAGCGCGGAGAGTATTTGAAAAATTTTATTTCTAAGCTCTGATCGAGGAACAATCATATCAATAGCACCCTTCTCAAGCAAAAATTCACTTCTTTGAAAACCCTCTGGTAACTCCTCACGAACCGTCTGCTCAACCACTCTCGCTCCTGCAAAACCAATTCTTGCGTTTGGCTCTGCAATTTGTATGTCACCGAGCATCGCAAGACTAGCAGAAACGCCGCCCATCGTTGGATCAGTTAAAACTGAAATGAATGGTATTTTATTATCAGATAGTAACTTCACCGCAAGAGATGTTTTAGACATCTGCATTAATGAGAAAAGTCCTTCTTGCATTCTAGCACCACCACTTGCCGAAAAACAAACTAAAGGCTGAT
>ERZ1047821.1132-NODE-1132-length-17629-cov-23.617105_pt1 | contig 17629 bp, 20 predicted proteins | sample MGYA00383096_ERZ1047821 | MGnify/ENA primary metagenome ERZ1047821 (study PRJEB29581, sample SAMEA5548366) | metagenome | biome: marine; feature: coastal; material: water | depth 25 m | study: Short-term variability in the microbial, nano- and picoplankton... | reverse complement strand
AAAAAAATCCACCTCGTACAGTGAATGCAATGGACGAACTGGGAATGCTTGCACCTGACTATAATCGTGAAGTGATTGAAAAGGGAATTGAGCTATCCATAAAATCAATGTATGGCAAGAAACCCGACGAGATGGAGGTTGAACAATTAATGAACTTGGCAAATAGAACAATGTCCAAGTTCCCATTCAAGTTACCAAAGCATTTAGCTCTATACTTGCGAATGTCTACCATAATAGAAGGCATTTACCACACACACAAAGTTGATTTCAAGTTCATCAAGGTTTTACGACAAATCTTAGAAGAAGAATCACTAATCAAAGATGCATACATTGAAGAGATTAAAAGATCATTTTCACGTTTTGCAAAAACCATAGAAGATACTATTACAATTGCACCGGAAATAAAAAAATTCATGGATGACACAAAAATGATGCAACAACAATTTAGCAAAAGAAACTATACAATGCTATCTGGCAGCATCTTATCTGCAGCAGTATTTTTGGGCTCGGCATTCCTATTCCAGTCAAATGAGACTGTTGGAGTACTTGGAATGATCGCTTCAGGCGTAATTATTGGCATTTCTGCTTTATTTAGGAAGAAATAACCGAAAATTCTCATTTCCTAGAACGATCGCCACTGTTAATATCGGACTAGTGCTAAATTACGCATGAGTAAAATGGCATCTTCTAAATCAAAAAAATCAAAAGAAATCAAAGATGAGGTTGAATACATAGTAAATGAAGAAGAGACCACCCGTCTTGACAGACTGAAGGTTGGAAGAAAAAACTTTTCTTAATGCTGCCCAAGATTTTTAATCAAAGGAAGATTCCTTTGTATATTGATAATAACATTTGAGGGTGGAGATCAAGCTGGAAAGAAGACCCAGTCTGCAATGCTGCAAAGAAAACTTCGTTCGGCAAAATTAAAGACCAAATTATTCTCATTCCCTGATTATACAACTCCAATTGGAAAAGAGATTGATAGATACCTGCATGGAAAGCGCAAGTATCCTGCACAGGTAATCCATTGCCTACTGGCAGCAAATCGATGGGAAAGGGCAAGTGATCTACAAGATGCTAAGGAGAAAAATTCTGTAATCATAATGAATCGATATAGAGAGTCAAATCTTGTATATGGCATAACAAACGGTCTCAAACTTGCTTGGCTAGAAAAACTAGATGAAGGATTGCCAAAATCTGATCTGGTTATCGTCTTAGATGTACCACAAAAGGAGTCATTTGCAAGAAAAAAGCAAAATCGTGATAAATTTGAAAAAAACAAACAATTTTCTAACAAAATTTCTCAAGGGTATCGTAAATTGGCGAAAAAGAAGAGATGGAAAGTAGTTGATGCATCTCAATCAAAAGATGAGGTTCACAAAGATGTAATGAAGATTGTAGCAAAAAAGATGGGACTATGAAAAAAAAATTTCTAGAGATTACAGACCCAATTCATGATTTCATTCGTCTTAACAATACTGAACAGAAAATTATTGACACTCCAGTCTTTCAAAGATTGAGACGAATCAAACAATTGTCTGGTGCACATCTAACATATCCTGGAGCACAGCACACGCGATTTGAGCACTCGCTCGGTGTGATGCATATTGCTGGAATGGCAGCAAATTCACTTTCATCAAAGGGACAGATGCCTGCTGCAGATACTGATGATATAAGACTGGCAGCCTTACTACACGATATCGGGCATGGACCATTCTCACATCTATTTGAAGAAGTATTACAGAAAAAAAAGAACATAACACATGAGCAGATTGGAAAACAAATAATTCTAAAATCTGAAATTGGCGATATCATCTCCAAAACAACTGACAAGAAAAAAATAAACCGTCTGGCAGTTGGTGAGGGAAACAAACAATTTGAAAATGAGATAATCTCTGGTGCAATGTCTGCAGATATGATGGATTATCTCCTAAGAGATGGCTATTTCACAGGCGCAGAGCATGCAAAAATTGACCATAATCGTATAACAAACTCCTTTGAAGTTTACAAAAATAAATTGGCTCTACAAAGTTCGGCTTTAGTAAATTTTGAGACCATGATGATCTCGAGATTTCAAATGTTCAAGGCAGTCTACTTCCACAAGACTGTTCGTGCAGGAGAGGTAATGTTGCTTGAGGCAATGAGTTTGGCTGATGATCATTTAGGGTTGAGTACAATGAATGCTGAAGAATATGTAAAACAAACAGATGACACTATTTTAGAACAATTAACCTCACTTCCAGAAGACACCTCAGAATTAAAGGCAGCCAAAAAAATTGCGACTGACTATCAGGACAGAAAGCTCTTCAAATGCGTATTTGAGAAAACTATCTCTGGTAAAAAGTCGTTTGGCAGAAATAAACTAAAGCAATTCCGAGAAGATATTGCAAAAAAATCAAAATTAGCAGAAAGTCAAATCTTCATAGATACTTCCACCACCCATTCTATGCCTCTTGCTCCATCAAAGAAAGAATCAAGCTCTATAATCCTGATCAAAAAGGAAGGAAGCAAAGTAATTCCAAAGACTATTCCGATATCTGAAATTCCTCTTGTTTCGTCAATGTCTGGAAAAATGAATATTCTTAGAGCATATACTCAACAAAAGAATAGAAACAAAGTTGAAATTGCTGCAAAATCAATTCTTGGTGAACTGTAAAAATGAAGAAAAAAATTGTTATCAAATTTTCAGGCAAGGTCTTTGCAATGGAAAATGTAAAACTCCTCAAAGATTATGCTAGATTTCTAGTAAAGATTAGCAAAACATACCAACCAATCATAGTAGCAGGTGGTGGAAAAATTGCACGCCATTATATTACACATGCCCGTTCTTCTGGTGCTGACGAATCGACATTAGATGAACTTGGAATTGAGATCTCAAGACTTAACGCAAAACTTCTCATCTATGCGCTAAAAGATAAGGCATACCCACATCCTCCAACCACTCTGCGAGAGGCAAAGCATGCAGTAGATAGCGGTCTGATTGTTGTGGCAGGTGGTCTTCATCCAGGTCAATCAACAAACGGCACTGCAGCTCTAATTGCTGAAAAGACTAATGCCACACAATTTCTCAATGCAACTGACGTCTCCGGAATTTATGACTCTGATCCTAACAAAAACTCAAAGGCTAAACTCTTCAAGACAATTGAGATGAAAAATCTCAAAAAACTTCTAATCCATGAGGATTCAGTAGCTGGAGGCTATGATTTAATGGATATTGTTGCACTCAAAATTATTGAGCGCTCGAAGATCAAAACTAGAGTGATAAAATCTGATATTAAAACTCTTGAAAAAGCAATCAAGGGTGGAACAGTTGGAACTGAAATTCTTATATCAAAAAAATAATTAATTAATCTTCTTCATTTTCTCACTTGCATAAGTTTCCAAAACATCTGGTATCCATGCATGAATGAATAATGCAATACTCATCTGCATTGCTCTTTTCCAGTGAGCAAAATAACTCACATTATGTTTTTGCAGATGCTGTGGTTTCGTGTTCATAAATAATCAATAATTTTGTTGTATTTAGTCTATCTACACCGCTTAATCTTTGTAATAGTGAATTTAGTATTACTTAACTAATTCTGACTGAATTGTATCAAACATCTCTGTCCAAATTGCAATCTGTTTTCCTGGAAACTCTTCAATTCCTGATTCTCTAACTTTGGCATAAATTTCTGAAGCCTCTTCTTTTTCCAAATCCTTTGACTGTGTTTTGGTATATCCATCTGCATCAACTAAAATTATTACATATCCTTCTGGCTTTTTTATTGCTGCAGAATAGATCTCTTCTCCTACAGGAATAAATTTTCCATCCTTCTTTTTTGTAGTTAGAGTTAGCATAGCAAATCCAGCAATATCAAATAATTTCATCTGAGCTTCATTTGCTCGTTTTTTACCTTGTTGAACTGCCTGGAAATACTGCATAATTTCATACAGCACTAGTGCTATATTTTAGATTCCTTTTTATGAAGAAAAAACAGGAAAATCTTATTGAACCCAAAAATCCCCGTTCTTGGAGTAATTGGCGCATTAGCCCTGGTAATTGTAGTGATTTCATATTCTGGTACATCAATTATTGATGATACATCAGAAGAGGTTCGTATTGGGACTTCTGGTGGAATGCCTACATTAATTCCATTAATCATTGGACTTGAGGATGTTGAGATTTTGAATGTCGATGAAAGAATCGCATTTGTTGAAATCTCGTTTAAGGTCACAAACCCAAATTACAAAGGTGTAATTTTGGAGATGATTCGTTATACTGTATATGAAGATGGAATGAAGATTGGAGTAAAATCTATTGGTGATAGAGCTGCTCCTGGTGGAATAGTTTCTGCATCAAACTATTTCACAATTCTAAGTGATCGACCAACCATCATCAAAGATGAGTTCACCATCAAAAATAATGGAAATATCCCTGAATTGTGGAGTGCACTTGAAAATGGCGATCCAGAGTGGAGAGTTACAGGTGAGGCATATTATAACCTCAGTTCAATGACTGCAGGCGGGGAAAACGTAGTAGATTTCGAATTTACTAGGTAAACGTATCACAATTTTCAAAAATTATGATACAACACGTTATATTCTATTTCTAAACGATTTTTACCATGGCAGAAGCAGATATGGCCGCATTCGGTTCAGCAATTGGCGTAGCAATAGCATTAGCAGTAGTTACATTTGCACTTAGAGGCAAAGGCCACCCAGAAGAACCAGGCGAATAAACTAAAAAACAAAAAAGAAATTTCTTTTCTTTTTATTATTTTTAATTTTAATTATAATTTTATTTAGCTTTTCATGCTATTCAAAAAGTCGTTACCTGCACCGAAAAAGTTTATCGTCTTACCAGCCTTTTTCTTTGTATAACATCTTTCAAAATATTGACAATTCGTACATTCAGACGATGGTTCTAAAGTTGGTGTTTTTTTCTCATTTAGATAATTTTGCAAAACACGAACTCTTCGGATAGTCTCTTCAAACATTTTCTTATTTTTTGTAACTGAAAATGATATCTCATCTCCTTTACCATCTATGTAAATCAAAACACCATCCATCTTATCGTATCCCCATAGGCATGCATTGATGTATAGCAAATCCTTTGCAATTGGACCTTCTGGAAATTCTCCAACTGATCTGAAAATCATAACTAGATCATCAGCAATCAAATCTGCTTGAACCTTCAAACTAATGTCTTCTAATGAAAAGTCTGTAGGTTGAGCACCAAATTCTAATTTTCTAAACATCCCACCAACTAAGTCTGAAAAGCTAGTTCTGTCTACTTCTATCTCATCGGTTCTATCATAAAATGCTCTTCTCAAACATCCAGTTACTTCACTTGTGTGAATTTTTGTTATGTCGTCTTTAGCAAATTTGTAGTCTAGTTCTCTTCCAACTGACTGAATTGAATTTTTTATGACTTTTCTATAGTCACGGTCTCCCATCATGATAAATCAGCTAGAATCCACTAGAATTAATTAGTTTAGGAGTAGTTTCTGAGTATCTGTTCAATGCTGTATGAAATATCTGATGCCCAAGCATGTAACTGTAAACGTCTTTTCTTTCCATTCCATCTTTGTTAATGCTGTTCATTATTACGAAGTTTTCTTCGTCTGTCTCAAATGTAAAAAAGTCACTTGCCATGAATCCGTGTATGTCATTATCTTTTTTCTTATCCTCGATTACATTTGTCAAAAAAATTGCGATTCTATCTGATAAGGCAAAAAAGACAAAATGAATACCAAATGCTAACACTGCACCAACTAGAATATTGTCTAATATGCCGAAAAAGTATACAAAGACTACAATCGATGGAACAGTCAAAATAGCTGCCAAAATTGAACTGACCCAGAACCCAACTGCTAGAAAGTCAACCTTAAGATCTTTACATGAACCCAAAACTCTCTTGACACTTGGTGTAGCTTGTTCTCTCAGAATATGACGTGGTCTGGTTTTTGAAATAACTATATTCGGCATTATCTTATTCAGCTTCTCTAATGATTAATTTTGACATTGTAGTTTCAACTGGAATTTTTTGTTCAACTGCAAATGCAATTGCTCCAATGTTTCTTACTTCATAACCAATTAATTTTGAAATTCCAACAACTGTTGCAAAACTAAACATCTTTGAAAATGCTCCATTAATTGCCTTGTAGTATGCCATCTCAAATGCATGTTCAAATTCTGCAATTGCTTCAACTTCATCTTCAGTCTCTGGAACCAAGTCTTTGTATCTTGTAGTTGATAATTCGTCTAGTGCATCTTTAACATTCTCTGCTGCCATCATTCTATCCATCACTTGGTTTGGAATGTTTACACTTGCACCTACCGTCAAGTCCTCAATCCTCTCATCATCTAATCCCCAAAACTTTCCTCTAACAATACTCATTACATTGTAAAAGTCAGTTTCCATTCCATAAATGTGAGAGATGTCCTGATCATTTTCACTTCGCAATGCTTTTGTGATGTTTTGATAAAGCATCTTGTCAAAGTAGACATCGAAAGCCTGAATGTTCTTAGTCTCATTGTACAGTTCTACTGCTTTTTGAATTTCATCACTAAATGGTGATGAACCTAATGATGATACAGCCTCTTCTAGATCCTTTGCAACTAGAGCTTTGACTACTATGTCTCGCTGTTTTGCTAATTCTTCTGCATGCATGTTGAAAAATGCCGAAATTTCTTCTTGGGATTTACCAAGAATTTTTCCCTTTAAGATTAGCTTTAGATTTGAAATGATAAACCTCTGAAAGAATGCATCTAGAATCTTAGAGTTTCCAGAAGACTTAGCAATCTTAAACTGTTCATCTGCCAATTTTGCCCTTAGCGCTATTTCCAGTTTTTCAGCTGTATATGGTTTGGCAACAGAATTTATTGCATCAAGATATTTAGTATTTTTAATTCTAGTAACTAATTCGTCTAAATCTCGAGATTCGGCTAAAGTCTGAAGATCTGATCTTTTTAATAATTGCCCACGCTTGCTATACGATTTTACAGTAGTAAAAATTTTCTGAGAACCTCCAGAGCCCATTTAGCTTTTCTCGCGCTGAACTGATTTTAAATGTTGTTAAATATCTCAGTCAATCTTCTTAAGAATCTCAATGGTCTGATCCCGATCTAACTTTGAAAGTTTCGAAAACCCCTCTAGTAACTCCATTTGAACTTGAGCTGAATCATCAGTTGATTTGCTCACATTTTCTACTGTAAATGGAAGCAGATCATCCAATTTATTCTCACAATATGCCTTGACGTATCTCTCAAAAACTGAGAAAGCAAAGTGTGGGGCAATCTTGACTAGTTTTTCCATAATCTCAAATGCCTGTTTCTCATTATCATCCGCCTGATGAATTATCCCTCTGAGAATTTTTTTCCTCTCCGAAAGATTGTCTATAGCCAATGAAACAATCATTCCTTTTTTTGTCAAATGATAAAATGGCATTCCGTTTTGTTGGAGTGCTTTTGGTCCTCTTTTGAGAGGAAGTCTACCTTCTTCTTCAACTATCCCCAATGGTAACAAAACTTCATCCAGATCTCTGAATATTCCTGAATAGATATTCTTCCACAGAATATTGTTTTTTTCTGCTATGCTTTGAGATATGGCAGTTCGTGTCTTTGATGCTGAATTCGTTGAATTTGACAAGTGATGAATGATTGCTCTTTGTCTAGTAGCTTCTCCTGTTATCTGCTGTCTTTTTGTCTTGAACGTATCAAATACAGCTAATCGTGTTTTTCCCGTTTTCATCTCTCATTTTGCCTCATTATATGACATAATTTATTCATTTTATGTTAGTATCATAATATACTAGAATATAATAATTTACACTAGAAATAAATTTTATATCTTAATTGTTAAATACATTCATCCAGCGGTTTTGATCAATGAAATCTCGAAACCATAAGTATGCTCTAGTACTTATGGCCGCAGTCGCTATGACGGCAACAGGTGCTCTATCAACAGCATATGCCCAACAAACCTCTGATGGTATGGATGGATATGTAGTCGGTGATCCCGATGGTGGTGCTGGTATCTATACCGGTAACCCAAACGAATGTTGGTACGACACTGATGATGACGGCGTCCCAGACATGTACTGTTATGTAGATACAGGTGACATGGCTTGGATGCTGACCGCAAGCTCTCTAGTACTTTTCATGACTCCAGGTGTTGCATTCTTCTACGGAGGATTAGCAAGATCAAAGAACGCAGTCAATACAATTGGCATGGTGTTCATTATCATGGGTCTCATGAGTGTACAATGGGTACTTTGGGGTTATTCACTTGCATTCGGAGGAGTAGACAGTGACGCAAACTTATTCATGGGTAACCTTGATTATGTTGGCTTTAACCAAGTTTCACACTGGGCACCATTAGGTGCTCCAAGTCCATGTGAAGATACTTGGGCACACTATTACCAAATGCAAACGATGAAGGAAGGAGATGTATGTAGTGATACTTGGCCAGGAACTGTTCCTCACCAACTATTTGCTATGTTCCAAGCAACTTTCGCAATCATCACACCAGCACTAATTGTTGGTGGATTAGTTGACCGTATGAAATTCAGTGCTATTGTAGTATTTGTTCTCTTATGGGGAACATTCGTCTATGACCCAATTTGTCATTGGGTATGGGGCGGTGGCTACATCGGCGGTGGAAGTCTAGACTTCAATCCAGACCTCTCACCATCGTATGCACTTGACTTCGCTGGCGGAACTGTGGTTCACATTTCATCAGGATTTACAGCACTTGCAGGCGCCTTAATCCTCGGAAGAAGATTAGGATATGGCAAAGTTCCAATGGAACCACACAATGTACCTATGGTAGTTCTTGGTGCATCAATTCTATGGTTCGGTTGGTTCGGCTTTAACGCAGGAAGTGAAGTAATGGTAGATGGAATCACTGTAAGCGCATGGACAGTCACAAATACTGCCACAGGTATGGCAACTATTACGTGGTTGTTGATGTCATGGGCGCACACCGGCAAACCTAGTATAGTAGGTGCCGCAACAGGAGCCGTAGCAGGCTTAGTCGCAATCACACCAGCATCTGGTTGGGTTGGACCAATGGCTGCAATAATTATCGGTATTGCTGCAGGTACAGTTTGTTATGGATGTGTTGCATTCAAGAACGCTCGAAAATGGGACGATGCCCTCGATGTTTGGGGAGTCCACGGTATGGGTGGTTTAACAGGTGCTATCTTAACTGGTACACTAGCTAGCCCTCACATTTGGGACACAGGCGATGGTATTGGCGCATGGACTGGCACACCAGAAGGTTATGAACAACAAGCAATTTCAATAGTTGCTGCAGGAATGTCAATTGCATATGCATTTGGTATATCCATTATAATCTTCAAGATTATGGATGCAGTATGGCCTGGAGGAATCAGAGTCACTCCAAAAGAGGAGGAAATTGGACTCGATCTCTCACAAAACGGTGAAAGAGCATACGTAAACGAATAGAAAAAAACTTTTCTTTTTTTCTTTTTTTAAATTTACCAAACAGCGGATGCTAAACTAACTTTTATTGTACAATGAAAAATTCATCTCATGTTTATTTCATCTCAAGATCTGAAAAAAATCTATCAAGATGATTCTGTTCTGATTCTAGATGCACGTTCCTACAAGGACTATTCTAAAGGACACATTCCTGGCTCTGTCAGTTTAGATCTATTCTCATTTCATTGGGCTGATACCTCTCAAAAAGGATTAGTGAGTTTTGGTGAACACATGAGAAAGATTCTCTCATATGCAGGAATTGATGAAAATAAAAAAATCATCTTTTATGATCATTCATCTGGAATGCTTGCAGCTAGAGGCGTATGGATGTGTCTATACTTTTCACATCCAGATGTCCAAATGCTAGATGGCGGTCTTTCAAAATGGACTAAAGAAAATCTTCCCACTCAAACAGAATCTACTATTTACAAGCCAACGAATCTTACAACCCCAATTAATCCTTCAATCATAATTGGATTTGAAGAATTAAATGAAAATATTGGTAAAGTTACGATAATTGATGCTCGTTCTCCTGATGAATTTGATGGAACTATGCCTAGAGCAGCACGTGGTGGTCATATCCCAACTGCAAAAAATATAGACTGGAATAACAATCTTGATGATTCTGGAAAACTAAAATCTGACTCTGAATTAGAATCTCTCTATACGATGGACAAAGAATATCCAATTGTAACTTACTGTCAAGGTGCATATCGTGCAGCAAACAGCTATCTTTCTTTGAAAAAGATTGGATTCAAAAATGTCAAAGTTTACTTGGGCTCTTGGGGCGAATGGGGAAATAATCTAAAACTTCCTATAGAAAAATAGATAGTGATTATTTTCTATTCCACTTGAATTGGTTGTAGAACATTTCTGGCACTACTTGTTTGAATGGTGGTGCACCACCATCATACCATTTTGTGAAAAATTCGTATAGGTGAAGTCTTAGAGACTGGATGTATACAATTAATCCCTCAATCATCATGATTCCGATATTTCCTCCAATGAGCAATACTAGTGCACTTGGAGATTCTGCACCACCTAATGATGCAAATGAATTATTTACCGTAAGTAATAATGCCGCATGTACAAGCAACATGATTCCAAGCCGAGCATAACTGATTGTATGTGCAAGACACTCTACACTTTTTCCAAGTAAAACTTCCATGAAGACGTTTGCGGGACTTCCTCCTTCTTCTGGATGTGCTTTGATATGTTTTAATCCGCCAATCATCATTACTACAATTGATGCAATAACTATGATTCCTGCAATTCTTGTAATAATCCAAACTTGTGCCCAATCTCCTAAGAAAACAGTAACCCATGGAACCGCCTCTGTATGTATTTTTGAATACATGTTCATTACATCATAACCTGAACCGATTGCACACATCATGATTACAACTATTCCGCCGTAAAGTGTAACATTTGGAATTGCTTCTGTAAACATAGTGGTTTTGTGTCCATCCTGATACAATTTTTTGATGTGTAACGCGAACGCCCAAAGAATGTGAATTATTCCCAAAAATAATGAAACCTTTAGAATCATAATTACTTGTTCAAAGTCTAGTTGTGCAACGCTAATTGCTCCAACTAGCCATGAAACTGAATGTAATGCACCACCTTCTTCTAAAATTCCTTCAAATGGTTGAATATGATCAATATGGAATCCAAACATCTCTCCTGTTCCAACACCCGCTATAGCAGCAGATGCTCCGGAGATTGCAATTAGCATTCCCCATCTAGAAAGATTTCCCTGTCCCTTTAACTTGAAAACTAAACCTAATCCCATTAGTAATAATCCGTGACCAACATCTGCAAACATTAATCCATAAAATATTGGCCACATCAATGCAATCATTGGTGTTGGATCTGATTCGCCTCTCTTTGGAATTCCTTGACTTTGTGTGATTACCTCAAATGTTCTTACAAAAATTTTGTTATCAAAAAGTGTTGGTTTCTTTTTTACTAATTCCGGATCAGAGACATCTTCTACAACAGACATCCATTTACTTGTAGTATCTTTGAATTTCTTTTCCATTTTTTTTGGAATATATCCTTGAATTACTGCAAAGTTTTTTGTTCCACCAGGTTTTCTTAATAATTCTAAAATATCTTTTGCAACTTGTGCTCTTTCGTGCAAAGTTAGTATCTCTCCTCTAATCTTTGCTGTCATTTTTGCAAGTTCTTTTGTGACTTTTTTGTGCTTTTCTTCAAATTCTTTAATCTTTAATTCTGCAGTTGCATATGCTCTTGTAGGAATTTGATCCATTCCTTCTGGAATAGAAAATGGGTTTGCGTTAAAACTGCGCATAACTTTGAGAATCTTATCCAAATTTGCAACATCTGCAATAATCATTATTGCAGATTCCTCTTTTGTGTTCAAATCATATTGGTTAATTGTAATATTGTCTAAGGTTCGTCTAATCTCATCAATATCTTTTGTCTGAACGATGAACAAGTTTGTGTAAAATTGCTTCATCAGTCCAAATCCAGTAAGATCGATATTTAGCTTCTTTACTACTTCTAGTGTATCTTTTAGTGTTGTATATTCATTGATCTCTTTTTTATATTCTTCTTGCTCTTTGAGTAATTTAGCAGGCGCATCAATCATTCCTGGTGCCTTTTTTGTTACATCATCTACCATTTTTTCTAGTTCGTCTAGTTCCTGATTCTGTTTTTTGAAAACCGTTCCTTTAAACAAAATTTCCATCATTCCAACTTCTCTTGGGATTCCTAATCCCTTGATAACCTCGTCAACTTCTTGGAACGTTTGTTGTGCTTTTAGTAAAATATCATCGATTTCAGGTGTAACCGTCTCTGAATTTGAGTCGATTTTATGAAACCACTCAAATTCTGTTAATCTAGAAACAATTTGTGGTGTCTCCGATCTAGGTAAAACAACCGTCCCAATTTTTAGATCTGCTACTACCAAGATATCGATGTTGTGAAACGTGTATGTTTAAAATCTTTCCAAAACCCCAACATTAAAATTCAATTCTTTAAAACGGCATTCATTGTCTTCTAATTCTGGTTTAGAATCTACCATCGATCAAGTTTTAGAGCGAAATTCATCTGAATTTTCACAAAGTCTGAAAAATTCACTTACAGATGCACAAAAAACACTTTCTGACTCTCTTCCAATGCTTGAAGAGGAGTATGAAAAAATCATTTCTGATGGCAAAAAAGAAGCAGATAAAATTGAAAAACAGATCGTTGGAAGCGCAGATCTAGAAGCCAGAAACAAATCTCTTTTAATTGTACAAGAATCTGTTGATAAGGTCTTAGAAAAAGCAAAAGAAAAAATTTCAAATATGGACAGAAATTCCGAATATTCAACTTTAATCACAAAATTACTTACTGAAGCAACTTCTGCACTAGATACTAGTGACGTTATAGTTTTCACAAATTCTAAGGATAGGGATGTAGTTCAATCAGCTGTATCAAATATTTCTGGAGCAGAACTATCAAACGATCTAATTGATTGTATGGGTGGAGTAAAAGTAACTTCAAAAGATGGTTCTATGAGTTTTGATAATACAATCGATGCAAGAATTGAATTATTGAAACCTTTAATTAGAAAAGATATTGCAGCACAATTCAACTTAGGTAATTGATATGGTAGCACAAGGTAAAATTGTATGGATTAGTGGACCCGCAGTAAAAGCTGATGGTATGTCCGACGCAAAAATGTATGAGACTGTATCAGTTGGTGAATCAAAATTAATCGGTGAAGTAATTCGTCTTACAGGTGATGTAGCATTTATTCAAGTTTATGAATCAACAAGTGGTCTAAAACCTGGCGAACCAGTAGTTGGTACTGGAAACCCTCTCAGTGTTTTTCTAGGACCTGGTATTATTGGTCAAATTTATGATGGAATTCAAAGACCACTAAAAGATTTAGCCGCAAAATCAGGCTCATTCATTGGTAGAGGAATAACAACCACTCCTGTTGACATGACAAAAGAGTATCACTTTAGCCCAACTGTTGCAGTCGGCGATGAAGTTGAAGCCGGAAATATTATTGGAGTTGTTCCAGAATCATCATTAATTGAACATAAAATTTTAGTTCCGCCAGATCACAAAGGTGGAAAAATTACAAAAATTGTTTCGGAAGGAGATTATAATTTAGATGTAGAAATTGCAACTGTAGAAAAAGATGGTCAATCATCAACACTAATGATGTGGCATAAATGGCCTGTAAGACAACCAAGACCTTATCTCAAACGATATGATCCGACTGTTCCACTCCTTACTGGTCAGAGAGTTATCGACACATTTTTCCCATTAGCAAAAGGTGGTACTGGTTCTATTCCAGGAGCATTTGGTACTGGTAAAACCGTAACACTTCATCAAATTGCAAAATGGGCTGACTCTCAAGTTGTAGTCTACATTGGTTGTGGTGAAAGAGGAAACGAGATGACTGAAGTATTAGTTGAATTCCCACATCTTAAAGATCCACGTAGTGGAAAACCATTAATGGATAGAACTGTACTTGTTGCAAATACAAGTAACATGCCAGTAGCAGCAAGAGAAGCAAGTATCTACACTGGTGTAACAATTGCAGAATATTATCGTGATATGGGTTATGACGTTGTACTTGTAGCAGATTCTACAAGCAGATGGGCAGAAGCACTTCGTGAAATGTCAGGAAGATTAGAAGAAATGCCTGCAGAAGAAGGTTATCCATCATATCTTGCATCAAGATTAGCAGAATTTTATGAAAGAGCAGGACGTGTTCAAGCAAAAGGTTCTCCTGAAAGAGATGGCTCTGTATCTCTAGTAGGTGCAGTATCTCCATCTGGCGGTGACTTTACAGAACCAGTCACAACACATACGATGAGATTTATCAAAACATTCTGGGCTTTAGATGCCAGTTTAGCATACTCAAGACATTATCCATCAATTAACTGGATGAACTCATATTCTGGATATCTTGCAGATATCGCAAAATGGTGGTCAGAAAATATTAGTAAAGATTGGTTGGATATTAGAAGTCAAACATATGGAATCTTACAAAGAGAAGATACACTAAAAGAAATCGTTAAACTGTTAGGACCTGAAGCACTTCCAGATGAAGAAAAATTAATTCTTGAAGTTGCAAGAATGGTAAAAATTGGAATCTTACAGCAAAACTCTTTTGATGATGTCGATACTTACTGCAGTCCTGAAAAACAGTTCAAATTAATGAAATTACAAGTTGACTTTTACAATAAAGGTCAACAAGCGCTAAAAGATGGTGCATCACTAGCTGACATTCGTTCTATGGATGTGATCTCATTGTTACTGAAAGCAAGAATGGATGTCAAAGATGATGAGATGGATAAATTAGATAAAATAGGAAATGACATGGAAGAACAATTCAAAAGTGTTACAGGAGTAAAGGTTCAAAATTGAGTAATCAAGGTGGAGTTCAATACAGCAAGATTGCTGAGATTAAAGGACCACTTGTAATTGTTGATGGTGTTGACAATGCAGCATTTGATGAACTTGTAGAGATTGAAACAACTGAAGGTGAAAAACGTCTAGGTAAAGTCTTAGAAGTTGGAAACGGTAAAGCAGTTGTGCAAGTCTTTGAAGGAACAACGGGTCTTTCTGTATCTGGAACAAATGCAAAATTTGTTGGTAAAGTTATGGAAATGCCTGTATCAGAACAAGTGCTTGGTAGAGTTTTCGATGGTTTAGGAAGAGCAAAAGATGGTTTGCCAGAACCGGTTGCAGATTCATTTTTAGATATTAACGGCGCACCAATGAATCCTGAACAAAGAGAATATCCAAAAGATTTCATTCAAACTGGGGTTTCTGTAATTGATGGAATGCTTACTTTAGTAAGAGGACAAAAACTCCCAATATTTTCTGGCTCCGGTATGTCACACAATATTTTGGCTGCACAAATTGCACGTCAAGCAGCAATTATTGGAACTGATGATAGCTTTGCTGTAGTCTTTGCAGCAATTGGTGTGCAATACAGTGAAGCAGAATATTTCAAAAGAAGTTTAGAGGAATCTGGTGCACTCAAAAGAAGTGTACTATTTTTGAATCTCGCAGATGATCCTGCAATTGAGAGAATTATCACACCTAGAGTAGCATTAACTGTAGCAGAATATCTTGCATATGATTTAGGAATGCACGTATTAGTTATTCTTACTGATATGACAAACTACGCAGAAGCACTTCGTGAAATTAGTGCAGCAAGAGAAGAAGTACCGGGAAGAAAAGGTTATCCTGGTTATCTTTACACTGACCTTTCCACAATTTATGAAAGAGCAGGACGATTAAAAGGCAAAAAAGGAAGCGTAACACAAGTACCTATCTTAACAATGCCATCTGATGATATTACTCATCCAATTCCAGATCTTACTGGATACATTACAGAAGGACAGTTGGTACTTGGACGTGATTTATTTAGACAAGGAGTTTATCCTCCAATTAACATCTTGATGAGTCTTAGTCGAATTATGAAAGATGGAATTGGTGAAGGAAGTACACGTGCTGATCATCAAGAAATTTCAAATCAAAATTATGATGCATATTCTCGTGCTCAAGAAGTTAGAGCACTTGCAGGAATTGTAGGAAAAGCAGGACTTACTCCAGTTGATCTTAATTACATGAACTTTGGTGATGAATTTGAAAAGAAATTCTTAACACAAGCAATTGACGAAGAAAGAACCATTGAGGAAACATTAGGATTACAATGGAGCTGCGTCTCAAAACTTCCAAAGAATGAATTAACCAAAGTTAAAGACAAATACGTAGAACAATATTACAAGGAATAATTCTAATGTCATTTGGACAAAACGTCACAGCAACAAAGATTGAGTTATTCAAGTACAAACGTTCTAACCAAGTCGCTTCAATGGTACAGAAAATTTTAGATGATAAACGGAAAGTTTTACTAAAAAATATTGAAGAAATGATTTCTGAAGCCCAAAAAACTAGAGGTGGAATCTGGGAACCTTTACAGGAAATTTACGAATCAGTTAACGAATCATATCTCTCCTTAGGTGTGGCAACAGTTGATTCTGTAGCCCAATCAACACCTGGTGTTATGGAAGTAGAATCTGATGTAAAACGTGTAGTAGATGTAACTATTCCTGTGTTAACTGTAACTGAAAAAGATACAAAGTCAATTCCTTATGGATTTGCAGATACTAATGCATCAATTGATCGTGGTGCAAAACTAATCAAAGATTTACTTCCAAAAATTTGTAAGGCTGCTGAATATGAAAACTCTATTTTTAGTCTTGCAAAAGCTCTTGAAAAGACGCAAAAACTTCTAAATGCTTTAGAAAATGTAATTATTCCTCAATACAAACAAAGAGTTCGATTTATACTTGCCACATTGGAAGAAAGAGAAAGAGAAGAATTCGCAAGATTAAAAAAAGTGAAGGCTTCAATGGAGAAAAGACAGTAAATGGCAAAAAATGAAATTAAAAAATTACTTGAAAATTCTAAAAAAACTTTAGATCAAGAATATGAAAATTCTTCAAAAACAATCAAAGATAAACTTCAATCTGCAAAAAAGAAAACTTTGGATAAGATCTAATAAAATTGGGTGTTGGTTTAAATATGGTTACTAGAATTCAAAAATTGAAAATGAGACCACTCTCAATATTCTTACTTGCAATCATCGCAGTTTCATTTACAGGACTAACCGGCGTTGCACATGCTGCTGAAGAAGGAGCTTCTTCTGGTAGTGGTGACGGTTCAAAATTAATCGGTGCAGGTCTTGCATTTGGTCTTGCAGCAATGGGTGCAGGAATTGGTTTAGGTTATGTTGGTAGTGCAGGTCTAGCAGTAATTACTGAAAACCCAGCATTACAGTCTAAAGTGTTCATCTTCATCGGAATGGTAGAATCAATTGCAATCTACGGTATCGTCATGATGTTCATTATCTTAGGACAATAATCAAAAAAATAATTTTTTGAAATTTTTTAATTCTTTTTTTGGTATCTTAGATCATTAACGTCTAAAACTCTTCCACAATATCTACACTTTAGTACTAATTGTTCCTTGTCTATGACTTCCATTGTAGACTCTATGTGTTCTTGGCTATTAGTAATGCAATCTGGATTTGAGCATCTGAAAATTCGCTCTATTTGATTTGGAAGTGAAAGATGACGTTTTTCAACTAATTTGT
>ERZ1047821.1123-NODE-1123-length-17705-cov-7.200510_pt1 | contig 17705 bp, 14 predicted proteins | sample MGYA00383096_ERZ1047821 | MGnify/ENA primary metagenome ERZ1047821 (study PRJEB29581, sample SAMEA5548366) | metagenome | biome: marine; feature: coastal; material: water | depth 25 m | study: Short-term variability in the microbial, nano- and picoplankton... | reverse complement strand
TATAGGGTTTAATCCTACTTTCCAGCGCGACCGGTTGAGCGTAGAAATTCATATCTTCGATTTCAGTCAAGTGATTTACGGCAAAGAAATCGAGGTGGAATTCATCGCCCGTATCCGTAGCGAAATAGAATTCAAGTCGAAAGAAGAATTGATCGTTCAGATAAACAAAGATATCGAAAAAGCCAAAATTTTTCTTGAGGAATCAAATTGAAAAAAGTACGACAATCGCTGATAGGGCTGGTCATTGCTTTCGGCGCTCTTTATTACACCTTACGAAACGTTTCCCTGGAAGAGCTGGCAACCTCGTTAAAAAATGCAGAGCTCATTTATATACTGCCGGGTCTGGCACTCATTTGTCTCAGTTACGTTGCCCGTGCCTACCGCTGGCAGATTCTATTGCGGCCTTTTAAGCAAATCCCCGTGAAAGAAATTTATTCACCGTTAATGATTGGGTTTATGGGGAGCATCCTACCTGCTCGAGCAGGTGAAATAATGCGAGCTTATGTCGTAGGAAAAAAACATAATATTACCTTTTCTGGAGCGTTTTCAACGATCATCGTTGAACGGTTGTTTGACCTCGTTTGCCTGATGGCCATGTTCGTCTGGGTCTTTGTGTACAATGCAGAAATGTTTGATCCCAATCTAACCTTTTCAGGGCTCTCCGTGCAGAGCATGGCGATTGGGTTTGGCCGCGTTTGTTTTATTCTGGTTTTTGGTTTGTTGGGGTTCATGTTTCTGCTTGCCTGGCGGGAAGAAAAAGTAAAATCGTGGATAAGCTGGTTCATTCGCCCTCTATCTGAAAAATGGAAAGAAAAAATAATTTACATGGTGGGTGAGTTTGCCTTGGGGTGCCAGATTATCAAAGATAAAAAAGCTTTGATGCAGATCGCCCTATTCTCAGTTTTGACATGGACCCTGATCGTAGCGTTGTATTATCCCTTTTACTTTGCCTTCGATCTGCAAACCCGGTCTTTAGACTCTCTTCTGATTTTAACCGTGATGGTTTGTATCCTCATTACCGTGTTACCCACCCCGGCCTTTCTTGGGTCTTACAACGCAGGGGTACTGATAGCCTTGCACGAAATAATGGGCGAAGCAGAAGTGACCGCCGTCAGTTTTGGCATGGTGGTTTGGGCCGCATCGTTTCTAGTGGTTTTTGTAGGTGGGTTCTACTTCATCCTCAGCGACCATATGTCGGTGAAGTCGCTGATGAACGCAGAAGAAGAAGCCGAGTCGGCTCTCGAAAACGCAGATAAATAATTTCGATGATCTATCGGTGGTAATAGGTCGATTTGGATCCTACCTCATCTTAGTGAGTGGAATATTGCTGGAGAAGTTTCCTTATTTTATTGGCTTCTGTCTGGTTAGGATCCAAGGCCAGAGACCGAGAAAAATATAACAGACTCTCTTTCAGGTTTTTTAAATGATAAAAATGCAGTACGCCTAGATTTTTAAAAACCTGCGAAAATCGGGAGTCGATTTCAATACATTTTTTGAAATAAATATCTGCTAATTTCCAATTTTTTCGAGCTAAATATATTTCACCCAATTTGGCATAGGTTTCTGGAATTTCTGGCTTGAGCTGCAGGGCAGATTCAAAACGCAAGATCGCCTCTTCAACTCGCCCCTTCTTAAGATACAATTCACCCAAATTGTATTGAACAACAAAAACTCCAGACCCTTTAGAAAGAGCTTCTTCGTAATATCGGACTGCATCTTCACTATTTCCTTCTATGCTATGAGCCCTGGCCAGATTGATTAAAGGGCGAAGTTTGCCCGGCGATTTTTTATAAGTGTCCCGCCATAAAGATAGCTCGCTTTTCCAAGCCGTATTTCTTTCTATATTCAATGCCCCCAGGAAAAGAGTCAGTCCGCATAAAATTAAGATGCCTGATTTTTGATTTTTTAAAATATCGAATAAGCCGTAGGACAAAATAAAAATGACACCGGGTAAAGCCAGATATACCCGATGCTCTGCCGCGAGATCATGCAAGGTAACGATAGATGAAGAGGGTGAGAGAATTATTAAAAACCAGCTGAGGAAGAAAATATAAAACCGCCATGCTTCTTGCTTCCACAAATAATAAGCAATGAAAGCGATCATCATTATGCTTGCGATAAAGCTAAAGGATAAAAGATGAGTCACAACTTCAACGTCGGGGTCGACATTTAAATTTATGGGAAATAATATTTTTTTAAGGTAGTAGAAAATAACCACGGCAGGCTGGCTGAGCATAAACTTTTCTCTGCCGACCATTTCATCGGGTCGTGAAGGCCCGATCAAGAAAGTTTCGTCGGAGAGTAGTTTGTATAAAAGGAGGCTTAAAAATATTAATACAGCGGTCAGTATTTGCCATTTCCAATTCAGAATAAATTTTATCACTGGAGAATCTAAGGGGCAGACGGATATATAGTACAAAAATATAATTAACGGAAATGTTGCGAGGGTTTGTTTAACGCTGAATCCAACCACGATCAGGAATAGTATGACCAAAGGTAATATAAGGTTTTTTAGTAGTGAGTGGCGATTATGTAGTTCCAGACAGGTTTGGAATAATAAAAACCCAAGCAGATAAAAAGTCGATGCTAAAACTTCTGACCGACTGATAATATATATGACAGATTCTGTTTGAATGGGGTGAACTAGAAAAATAGTTGCAGCAAAAAAAGAAATAGCGGCATCATTTTTGCCAATTGAATTTTTAAAATGAAGTAAAGCCTTTTTGAAAATATAAAAAACTAGAATTGCATTAAAAATGTGAAGTGCGAGATTAAGCACATGGTAGCCAAATGGGCGCAGTTCATCGAGGTGAGCGTTAAGTGCCATGGAAATTGAGAGAAGCCCTCTAGCAAAAAATTCTGACATCCAGAATTGCAGGGTCAGTATGGATTCTGGATTTTTCAAGCTCAGGCTGTTTTTTATATAGGAGATGCTATCAAACTGGAACGTATTATGTAGATGATTTCCATAAACAAGAATACCAGTTAAGGCTAAGGCCATACTGCAATAAATGTTTCGGGCCCTTGCCGAGGGAAGATCAATAAGTTTAGGAACCATAAAACCCCTTATCTAATTTGTCCAAGTGAGAGTTGCAGTAGTTTTTGGGCATTTATATTTTCAGGTTGCAGGCTTATCAGTTTCTCTAAATGGGGAATTGCTTTCTTATAGTCCCCTTTTTTTATATGAATGGCTGCCAGGTTATTATGTATTGCCGGAATATAAGGTTTAATGCTCAATACGTTCTCAAACGCAACTCTTGCTTGATCTGTTGCTCCTAAAACCCAGAAGATGGTGCCCATATTATTGTGAGCCTTATAATGGTTTGGGTCAATTTCCAGAGTTTTGCGGAAATGATGCAGGGCATTATCAAATAATTTTAGATGTCTATATGAGTTCCCAAGGTCGAAATAGTAATCTGCCTTAAAGGGTTGTAAGCTGATGGCTTTTTCAAAATAAGGTATGGCCTCTTCATATCTTCCTAGGTTATTTCTAGCAAACCCTGAATAGTAAAAAGTGTCAGATTTTTTAGTGCCGAGGCTTATCCCTAAATCAAACTTTTCGATAGCTTGTTCCCAGTTTTTCTCACGCCCCGCAATATGACCTAAATTAACGTACGAGTCGATTTGCGAAGGATTAATAGTTAAAGCCGTTTTAAGTGCATCCTTAGCCTTTTGTAACTGATCAACTGCCATATAAGCGGTGGCCAGATTATTATGAACCAAAGCTTTTCGAGGTGACTTTTGCGATGTATCTTTCCAAAGAGAAACTTCAGATCGAAAGTCAAGAGATCGATTGAGGGTTAACGTCGATGATAGGAGAATAAAAATCAGAAAAAGTACTTTGGCTGCTGTCTGGCAGTTTTTAATATTCAAAAACATCCACCCTAAAATTAAGCTGAATCCCAAACCCGGCAAATAGGTTCGATGTTCCGTTGCTAATTGCTTTAAAGGAATAAAGCTGGATGTGGGAAGAAGAGTGATGAGAAACCACAAGGCGCCAAATTTTATAAGGTTTGATTGTTGCTTGAAAATTACGATTCCTGCTATGAGGAGGATTGTCAGAGAAATAATCCAATCCCAATGGAACCAACTGCTGTAGAGAACCAGGTCCGGTTCAAAGTTTAAATTAAACGGAGTTAGCAACTTTAGCAGGTAATAACCCAAGATCACTTTGATTTGGCTCAATAAATAGAGCAGGCGATGTGTGTCTCCTGAAGTAGGGTCAGCTTTAAGTGAAAAAAGGTTTCCCTGCTCAAAATATCTATAGCCTAGAAAAATAAGTAGTAAAAATAATATGGATATTAATTTTGGAATTAAACATTTTCTTTTTTCATTAGGCGTTGCCAACCATAGGTAAACGATCGCTATCAAAGGAAAGGAAGCTACAATTTCTTTTGAGGCAATTCCCAGAAATAAAATCAGTAGGAGGCCGGAAACCAAAATAGGAATTCGGAGCTTGTAGGCTTCTTCTTTGACCGGTTTTAAAATTTTCAGAAAAATATAGAAAGCCAGTAAATAAAAAAAGGTCGCCAATAATGATGATCGGCTTGATATATAAGTTACAGCTTGGACGTTTAAAGGGTTTGCCAAATGAATAATTGAGCAGACCAGGGGTAAAGTTTTTAGCAGAGAGCGATTTTTAAATGGCTCGATGTGTAGAAATTCTCTGACAAGGAAAAACCAAAGGATTGCGCTAAGGATGTGGATTAAAATATTGACGAGATGATAACCGAAAACTTTCATCTCTCCCAAGTTCTGGTTGACTGCAAAAGAAAATAAGAGTGTGGATCTGTTGAAAATGTTCTGGATGCCTACCTTCTCCTGAAATTTGCTCAGATCTTTTATGTGGGGGTTTTCAACAATTGCATGTGCGTCATCATAATGAAACGGAGAATGCAGGGTGCCATAGAAGACTAGTAATCCCATGCAACAAAGAAATAAAATAGACTTGATCTGGGATGTTACCGGATCAAAAACTTTTGGGTTAGTAGTCATTTAGAAATTTTTTTTATTTTATTTTTCAATATTTTTCCCAGTTCAGAATCTTGATTTAGATCTAAAGCTATACGATATTTCTCTTCTGCTTTCCCGGCATGACCTTGAGCTAAAAATGCATCACCTAGAAGGATTAAGGTGTTCATGTCTGTTGGAGCTGCACTTAATGATTTCTCAAAAAAGGATTGGGCATTCGTCCAGTCTTTTAGGTTCAAGTAGTTGAAACCGATCTGGGTTAGTGCCGACGGTTTGGGCCCTGTGACCGCCATATAGTTATTGAATCTGTCAATCGAATCTTGCCAATGCATTTGTTTTTGTTTAGTGAGAGCAAGATTGAATAAAGCCGGTTCATGTTTATTGTTCATGTCCAGACATTTTAATAAGTAGTTTTCTGCTCGATCAAATTCACCTTGCATCATCAAAGCTGTTCCCAGATTGAAATGCGCTGGCAGTAAAGAGGGATCTTGCTGAATGGCTTGCTCCCACTCGATAATCGCAAGAGGAATTTTTCCTGTTTTGGCATAGATTTCTCCCAGATTTAAATGAGCAAGAGGAAAGGAGTCGTTGCCACTTTGCGACTGTTTATCTTTGATTGCTTGTCGATAGAGTTTTTCGGCTTTGTCATAAAGCCCTTTTTTGTTGTAGACAGAGCCTAGCCCTATTTTCGCGGAAGAATGGTTAGGTCTGAGCGAAAGCGTTTTCAAATATTCCTGTTCTGCGAGATCCAGTTTTCCCTGGTCCAAATAAATGCTGGCAAGGTTATAGTGAGGTTCAACGAGTTCAGCTGCAATTCGCAGATTGGAGGTATCTGAGTTTGCTGGCCCCTCTTTTCTTGAAAGAAACTCCTCTGCATTTCTCAGGTTAAACTTGTCTTTTATGAACTTGGGAATATTCGCAATGCTCTTTTCAAAATGGTAGCCCGCACGCGTGAGGTCGCCTTTTTCGAAATATGCTTTTCCAAGATTATTATGTGCTCGGGACGACGATGGGTTTTTTCTTGCGACATCTTCCCACAAACTTATTTCGCTGACCCAATCACTATTTCTTGTAATGGTTCCCAAACTAAAAGTAATTATTATTAGTGATAAAAATCCAAATCTCCAAATTGGATAAAGGCTGGATATCCCCCAGCCTGCTGCCATGCATGCTCCTAATGTCATAGGGAGGTAGGTGCGGTGCTCTACCGCTAGATCGTTTAACGGTACAAAACTTGAGGTCGGCGCGAGTGTAATAAAAAACCATGCTGTTCCTGCCAACAACCATATATTTCGAGACTTAATAGCAGCCACTACCAGAATTAATATGGTTAATATTGCTAAGACAATGAACGGATCTTCGTTAATAGAGCTGAAGGGCATGCCGCTGTCTACACTTAAGTTAAACGGGAAAAGGAACAACTTTAAATAATAAAAAATAATTACCTTTATTTGGATAAACAGATAGGGAAGTTGACCATACAGCTCTAATCCTTGATCTTTGGCCTTGTAAAGCCAGGAACCTCCAAATGAAAATAATGTTGCGATTGAAATTAAAATGAATAGCAAATAAGCCCAATTTTTATTCCATAATTCTTCCATGTTTTTTCTGGAAAAAATAAAAATAAAATACCAAAATCCCATCAATAGTGGCAAAGTCGCAGCAATCAATTTGGAAGCAAGGCTTAGATACATTGTTGTAATTATCAGCGGGATTAGAACCAGGTTTTTTGCTAAGGAGGTCTTCTTTTTTTCAGGACTAAATAAATTAAGAAAAAAGTATAAAGAGAATAAATAGAAGAATGTCGCCATAACCGATGAGCGAGAAGAAATATAGGATATGGAATCTGTGTTCAAAGGGTGCAGCGAAAATATTAGAGCGGTTATGAATGGGAATATCCAGATGCTTTTCGGATTTTTTATTCCAGGGCTTTCATTGGATATGTCATTAAAACTTCTGTGAAAAGAAGAAGTTTTTAAAACTAAAAAAAATATTAGAAGAGTGACTCCAATATGGAGCATAAGATTAAACAAGTGAAATCCAAATTCATTGTTTTTACCCAGAGAGTTGTTTAACGCATAGGTCCAAAGAAGAATGGGCCGATTTTCAAAAGAAGAAATTTTTATAAATTGGTCGAATGATTCCAGATCTTCAATCCAATGGCTACTGATCAAAGGAACATCATCGAACTGAAAAGAACCTTTTAACGAATTGAAATATATCCCGGTGCTGGATAAAACCAACAGCAGGACGCAGGCCAGTTGTTTTTGTATTCTTGCCGGGAGGAAAACCATCGCACCTTAAAAGAAGAGGAGTCTACAAGTTCGCGGGGAAGAATCAAAATGTTCCCATATGCACATAATAACCTTAGAAAGAGTTAAACCTTCAATTTTCTGATTAGTTTTCTGTTAATTTCGAATATGTATCATTTGGAAAAGGAGACTAAGTTTTGGAGCGATTAGTTTGTTGTGATAGGAATATTTTCTGTCTGGCATCTAAATATAAGGAGGGTCTTACTGAAAAAGCCTTCTTAGAGAACTTGAAATTGTTTGGTGCTTGAACTTTTATCTTTATTTTCTTTTTTCAGATGCTCGAATTTGTTATTTGCTATTTTTAGTTGAGATTCGAGGATTGCTAAACGGACCCGTAATTGGCTAGACTCGTTGTATTTAAGTTCAATCATTTGTTTCTCCATTTTCTAAGGTCTTTTGGTAATCAAAACTTTATCTATAATAATGATAATCATTATCAAAGTAAAGTTATTATCGTAGGAATGAAATAAAAAAGAAGGGTTTTAGGGGCAAACAGGACTTTTTGCTTCAAATAAATCAATTTCCCGTCGCAAATAGTACTTTTGTTTCTTCTATTATAAGCATCGAGCGTGACAATCCCACACTTCACTACCAGAATCGGGGCCTCCCAAGTAATCAAGTGATCTTGACTATAAGTGCATAATCTCGCGCTATACTTTTTAATTAAGGCATGTGGTAAAACCTTTTCAGATAATAGCGAAGAGATAAGTTTTTATAGCCAACAGCTTTTTCCTCTTTATTGAATTTGAATGATGCAATGCCCTAAATTTAAATTTGAACAGCCGGCCTCTGACACTTGCGCTAATTGTGGGATCATATTTTCTCGATACAAGGAAGTGCAGGAACAAAAAAAGTTCGTAAAACATATTCGTCCGTCTCCCCTACTGCAAATTAATGTTGGTAACGATATATTGTTCTATTCCATGCGCGTTATTTTTTTGTCGGTTCTTTTTGCCCGAGCAAAATTCTTTATAAAATTCCCTTTTTTTTTGAAACTTATTTTAGACTGTTGATATTGGGTGCAATGGTTGGGTTTTGGCATTGTTCCTCGAGCGGCTGCACTATTTGTTCGATTGGAGCGAGAAACGGATAAAAGCTGGGGTTTGGATGGGTTTTAACGTTTACGATAAAAAAGCCATCTTTTTTTCAGCGTTTGATTTGACTTTGTTTTCCTCCCTTGCATGGGCACTGTTAAGTGGTAGCATAGATTGTCTCGCGGCCAGCAATCAAACCTGCCATCAGGTTTACGATTCAATTGCTGATCCTGGTGAGTTTTGGGTCACCGCGTTAATTCATTATATCGTTGCTTTAATTCCTACTATTGTAGCGTTCATGGGCGTGCAATTGAGACGCGATAAACAATAGCAACCCATTTTCTATTTCTTTCAGGCATAGCCCAGCCTTCTACCTAGTGTAATATGCAATATGAAGTTATCTGCGTTTTGGGAATAGACCTGTGAAAATATGCCTGACAATTTATTCTTCTCCCTGGTCAGAGTTTAAGGGCGGCGGACAGCTTGCGGTGCACCATCTTGCCTGTGCTTTGCAAAGAATGGGTCATGACGTTCATGTCTTGTATTCGAAAGGTCCCGGGGAGAAAATATCGGCCAATCCTCCTTATACCGTTCATTGGACTTCACATTTTCATTGCTCCACGGTGAACTTGGATATTTTTTCCTTTTCCCGCGCCTTAAAGCGTTTGATTCAGTGGGAGGGTTTCGACATCCTGCATGGCAATGCCGAAGAGGCATTTTTTTTCAGCAATATTGCCAAGAAAAATAAAATCGGCTATTTGTTTACCAGCCACGCCAACATGATTCCGGAAACGGGAATGGTTCGCGGAATGTTGCGTCCCATTTCTTTTTTAAAATCCATCAATAATTATTTGTTACGTTCCTCGGCTTTGAATGCTTCTCGAGTCATTACATTCAGTGAATTTTCAAGAAGACTGGTTGCTAAAGGTCTGGGGCAGGAAAAGCGAAAAAATATAATGGTGGTTTCTCCCGGAATTGATGCAAGTTGGCTTGAAGTGAAAAGGCAAGCCGAGGGTTCGAAAGACCTGGTTCTGTGGGGAAGGATGGAAGAGCAGAAAGGAATTCCTGAACTACTTCGAACATTGAAGGAAGTCGCCGCGCGAATTCCAGAAGCCCATCTCCATTTGATTGGAGAAGGTCATATGACCGAAACCTATCGGAAGCAAGCGGAAGGATTGGGAGTTATTGAGCAAGTGACTTTTCATGGTTGGATGAATGTGGATGCGATTCAACAATTCATTTCAAAATGCGCTGTGGGGGTTTTCCCATCCCGCATTGAAAGTTTTGGTTTGTCTATGGCAGAAGCGATGGGAGCCGGGCTTCCTATCGTCGCCACCCAGGTAGGGGCGCTTCCAGAATTTATTGAAGATGGGGTTACCGGAAGACTGGTGCCGCCAGGAAATATCCCAGCGCTTTATCGCGCCATCCTTGAAAAATTGGAGAACCCCAAACACTCCGCAACTCTTGCAAATGTTGGACGAGAGAGAGTACGTGAACGTTTTTCATGGGATCAAGCGGCCCATAAAATGACTGATACCTATCAGTCTGTTCTGGATGAAATATAAATGACTCAATTTGAAGAGCCGCTTGACCTTACGATAATCATCGTTAGCTTCAACACAAAAGATATTTTGTTAGATTGCCTTGCATCGGTTTATGAGAAAACAGAAGACATCACTTTTGAAATTATTGTGGTAGACAATGATTCCCGTGATGGCACTTGCGATTCTGTTTTGCAAAAATTCCCAGATGTCCGACTGATTCAAAACGAATTGAACAGAGGTTTTTCTGCCGCCAACAATCAGGGAATCCACGAGTCGAAAGGCAAAAATATTGCTCTACTTAATCCCGATACCCAATTAATCGAAAACAGTTTCTATAAAGTTTTTAAATATTTTCAAGAGCATTCAGAAGTTTATATTCTTGGTCCTAGAATCGTAGATGTTTCGGGTAAACAAAGCCCCACAAGACTCTGGGAAGATACACCGCAGGATGCGGCACTAAAAATTCTCGGTCTTTATGATCCCTCACTGGAATTGCAGAAAATGGGGGAAATGGTTGTAAAGGAAGCACAAGTAATTTCCGGATGCTGTTTTGTAATTCGTCGTGAGCTATTTAACGAAATCGGATTGCTGGATGAAAATTATTTTCTTTATAACGAAGAAGATGACTTTTGCCGAAGGGCTAGAAAAGCTGGAAGAAAAATCTTATTTTTCCCAGAAACGTCGGTGCAACATTTACTCGGTAAAAGCACGCATCAAGATGGTCACCGTCAAAAAGTGATAACAGAAGCCTATCGAAGCAATCTGTATTTTTATTCAAAATACTATTCCTATTTTTGGAATTGTGCTTTGCGGCTCCTTTACAAAATGACTTTCTTTATGGGGTTGATCCGGTCGACAATCCGGCATCTCATCGGCTCTGCTACTGCAGATGATTCTTTGTCCCTAAAGATAAAACTTCTGCTGATGAGTGTAAAAAAAAGTTGAGTTATTTCTTGCCAATGAACAACAGGTGATTGCAGGTTGACCAGGGGAGAATTTTTCGAAGTAGGGCCGCCAGACCTTCCGCAAGACTATTGGTTCTTCCGTTAGTATCTTTGTGGAAACATTCGAACCCGAGATACAAATTAAAACTGTGGCTCATCGGTTGTTCGTGGATGATCTGAAATTTTGATGCCTCGAGAATGTTACGCATCTCTTCCCTACCGTGTAATTTAAAATAGCTAGGGTTTTCATCTGTAGGCTGAAGAGGGAGTTTGCCCATGATTTTTCTTATCAGACCATTCTTTCTTAACTTATGCAGAAAATTTTGTTCATCGTAGACGAAACGTGAGAGAGGATTGTCTGCAGGAACCATCATAAATATCAGGCCGCCAGGTTTAAGAACTCGATGCGCTTCGAGGATCGCCTGCTGAGGTCCTTGTGGAAAATGTTCGACCACACCGTAAGAAAGGTAAGCACCGAAAGATGATCCGGGAAAAGGTAGAGCATGCACATCCGTTTGTGCGAGAGTCAGATTGGGATTGTATTGATGAACTCGCTCAAGAGCAGAAAAGACGTAATCAACTCCCACCATTGAGTAGTATTTTTGAGTGAAGTAAATGAGCTTGGGGCCGAGGCCACATCCTGCTTCAAGAATTAAGTCGTCTTTAGGGAGAAATTTCTCGAAGCAGGCAAACTCTTCTTTCGCACGCGGGTATTGGTTGGTGATAAGGAGGTTTTCGACACTGGTGCCGGCCCACTCCTCTTCAAATTCGCGTTTGACTTCCCTGTTGACCGCTTCCAGATTCATGAAAACACCTTTTTATTTCTTTAAAAGAATTGGAGTTTTACTGTAAGATAACTACTTAATTCTGATGCAAGGTAACATGAAAAGATACGATGTCATAGTAATAGGGGGCGGCCACGCAGGTTGTGAAGCGGCTTTGGCCTCAGCGAGAATGGGTTGCGCCACGGCGTTAGTCACCCTCGAAGCGGAAAAGATTGCGCTTATGCCGTGCAACCCTGCCATTGGCGGAGTAGGCAAGGGGCATATCGTGCGGGAGATCGATGCTCTCGGAGGCGAAATGGCCAAAGTTATCGATGAGACCGGTATCCAATTTCGATTATTAAATTCTTCTAAAGGGCCTGCCGTTCATGGCTACCGTGCACAGGCAGACAAGCACCAATACAAAAATGCCATGCGGCGAGTTCTCGAAAACACGAACAATCTAGAACTTATCTATGAAGAAGTCGACGAACTGATCATAGAGAATGCCGAGATCAAAGGAATACGTACTGGCAGTGGAATGGAATTGCAATCCCCAACCGTGGTCATCACTACAGGGACTTTTTTAAACGGACGCATTCATATCGGGCTCAACAGCCGTCCTGCAGGCCGGATGGGTGAAAAACCATCGACAAAATTATCGCAATCGTTTCTCGCTGAAGGATTCGAGCTCGGTCGCCTGAAAACAGGAACCCCGCCCCGACTGAAACGAGATAGCATCGACTTTTCCCGATGCATTGTTCAAGATGGGGATTCAATACCTCACCCTTTTTCATTTTCTACTTCTCATATTGATCGCAAACAGGTTCCTTGCTATATCACCGCAACGAATGAAAAAACGGCAGAAGTGATTCGTAAAAATATGAACCTGTCACCGTTATACAGCGGAATCATCGAAGGGGTGGGCCCACGCTACTGTCCTTCTATTGAAGACAAGGTGGTTAAATTTCCCGATAAAAATTCGCATAATATTTTCCTAGAGCCGGAAGGTCTGGATACAGACTGGATTTATCCGAACGGTATTTCCACCAGCATGGATGAAGAGGTACAACGACAACTAGTTCATACGATTCCAGGATTAGAAAACGCCGAGATTGTTCTTCCCGGTTACGCAGTGGAATACGATTTTGTTCCACCGACACAGCTAACTCCTTCTCTCGAGACAAAACGAGTGAGCGGATTATTTCACGCGGGGCAAATTAACGGAACCTCTGGTTATGAAGAGGCGGCCTGTCAAGGCTTGATGGCAGGTATCAACGCCGCACTCAAATCGCAAAAACGCAAACCGTTTCTGCTGACAAGGATGGATAGTTATATTGGTGTGCTCATTGATGATCTTGTTACCAAAGGCACGCAAGAACCTTATCGCATGTTTACGTCAAGAGCAGAGTATCGGTTGATCCTAAGACAAGACAACGCAGATCAAAGGTTGATGGGAAAAGGACATGAGCTCGGCCTGATAAACGAAAATCTTTATAGCCACTGTATGGAAAAATACAATGCAGTGGACCGTGAAATACAAAGACTGGAATCAACAACGATAGTGCCTAATCCCGATACGCTAACGCGATTGTCCAAACTGGGTATTAATGAATTGCGCAACGCAACGACCTTGAATGTTTTATTGCGGCGACCCGAAGTGACGCATGATGGGTTGCTTCGTGCATTCGAAGGCGAAGAGGTTCCGCAATTGGTCGGCGAGCAGGTAGAGATTCGCGTCAAGTATGAAGGATTCATAGCTCGCCAGAATCAACTGGTGGAAAAACAGAAAAAGTTAGAGCATTACCGCATTCCAGAAGATTTTCAATACGAAGGAGTGCCTGGACTTTCGCATGAAGTAGCGCAAAAGCTGGAAGAAATCCGCCCCGTCACACTTGGGCAAGCTGCGCGTATATCCGGCATCACGCCTTCTGCTATCAGCCTGATAATGCTGTTGCTCGAGAAAAGTCGCGTATCTTCCTGAAGATTCTTCTATGCACAACGATTCCATTCAATGGCAAATAGAAGTTGATAAAAAAGACATCGCCTATATCGTCAGCATCTTCGAAGGCTACGATCACTTGGCAGTGGTGCGAACCATAGACCCCGCGCAAGGTCTCATAGAACTGATGATCTCCCCCGATTTTTTAGAAGACACCAGGAAACTCACCGAAGCCCTAGCCAAAGAAATCCCCTTCAACCGGGTTGGCACCCGTTAGCAATAGGTCAGAGCCCAACCTCCGAATTATACTTCCAAGCATATGAACAAGATATTTATAGTATCTCAGCAAAAACTAGAAAGTTAAGAGATTTAGAAAAGATTATAGTGTTGCATCGACCGGTTGAGAACGCCACCCAAAGCGGACGATCACATTAATTACGAAAGCGGACTACGGGGAAGATGAGGTTGGTTGAGCTAAGGAGGCTAGTTAGTTAATACTTTCAGTGCTGGATCACCTCCACGCCTCAAAATATTTTGGCCCTCATATCGCCCGCATTTTTCATAAAGAAAGGGCCATGTTTATTACTCCAATAATCTTGAAATTGCTCGCGAGTCATATCTTTGTGAGGGTGTATACACATAACAAATATGATCATTTAAAAATACTCCTTTAAAGGATGGTATGTTCAGCGCAATATTATCTGGCACGAATGTTGTGATGTACCGCCGAATTTTCTCGATACGTTCTCATTATTTTGAGGGTAATTCAATGATGGGTTTTGGCGGATTTCTAATATGAATAACTATAAGCGAGGTTTTTTAAATATCAATGGTAGTCCTGTTATAGGATTCCGCCATAGGAAATATGGTTTATGAGGTAAGCATACTGTCAAGGTTCATTTCTCAATTCCTTAAACAAGGCAAAGCACATCCCTATCATTATAAGTGCAAAGGGGAGTCCAGAAGCGATGGCGGCAGTTTGTAAGGCTTGTAAGCCACCGGCCAATAATAATACGGATGCAATGACACCTTCGGTCACTGCCCAGAAAACTCTCTGGTTTCTAGGTGGGTTCTGATCACCTCCAGCAGTCAATATGTCGATCACCAAACTACCTGAATCTGACGAAGTCACAAAAAAAGTTACGATGACCAATGTGGACAAGGCCGCAGTTATTTTCTCCATTGGAAGGTAAGCCAAAGTTTCAAACAGGGCGGTGCTGACGTTTGCAGAAACGGCTTGGGAAATAGGGGCACCTTCAAATATTTCCAAATGGAGAGCGGTGCCGCCGAAAACACTCAACCAGATAAATGTCGCAAACACGGGAGCGAAGAATCCTCCTATAATAAATTCGCGGAGGGTCCTTCCTTTTGAAATACGTGCGATGAACATTCCTACAAACGGTGCCCAAGCTATCCACCAACCCCAGTAGAAAATGGTCCAGCTGGACTGCCAACTCGGTTTTGCAACCCATTCGCTCCAATAACTGAAATAAAAGATATTGCTGACATAATCTTTCACTCCATTTCCGAAAGTTTGCAAGATAAACATTGTTGGGCCAAGAAAAAATATAAAGGCTATCAAAATTATGCTCAAGCAAATATTGAAATAACTGAGTCGACTGATGCCTTTCTCAAGTCCCAGCACCACTGACACAGTGGCACATGCGGTGATGAGGGCAATCAAAACAATCTGTGTCATTTTGTTTTCGGGGCAGTCACCCAGAAAATTTAGGCCGGAATTGACTTGCATGGCTCCCAACCCTAGAGAGGTGGCTACGCCAAACATCGTTCCCACTACGGCGAATATATCGATAGCATGTCCCCATGGTCCATAAATTTTATTTCCAAGTAAAGGATAGAAGCAGGATCGAATGGTTAAAGGCAGGCCCTTTCTATAAGAAAAGTAGGCGAGGGAAAGCCCGACAACAATGAAAACGGACCAGGCGTGCAGTCCCCAGTGAAAATAAGTGATTCCCATAGCTAGATTGGCAGGAGATAACTGGGAATCGATGCTGGGCGGATTGGTGAAATGCTTGATAGGCTCGGCGATGCTCCAAAATACGAGTCCGATCCCCATTCCCGCGCTGAACATCATGGCAAACCAGGTTGTATAGCCGAATTCAGGCTTGTCATCAGGTTGCCCTAAACGGATGCGTCCAAACCGGCTGAAGAGAAGAAAGAATATAAAAATAAGGAACAGGATCGTGGAAATTGTAAACACCCAACTGAAATCCTTCACAATGGTGGACTGAACTGAATCAAAAATCTTTTTTGATGATTCGCCAAACAAAGTTGCCATCAAAATAAAACCCAGCATGATGACAGCCGATATAATAAAAACGGGTGGGTTGGTTCTTTTAAAAAATAGAACCTGTTTGATTTTTATTTTAGATTCCATGGAAGAAGTTCTGGTTGAAAACAGAGTTGATAACGAAGTTATTATATAAATAACAAGTAAAATTTTTAGAAAGATAAATTCCTAACCCTCCTGCAATCGTTTCACTTAAGCATCTTTAAAAAAGCATACCTTGCAAACCCTTCTATTTTAATGTACATTGCGGCCCTCCAATGAATTTTCCTAAAGGGTCACCCCTTTTTATATAAATACAAATAGTTTATTTGGGCGCTTGTTATTGTTTCAAATGCAAGAGTAATGATTGCGTCTGAATGCTATTTCTAAAATTAACTATAATTGAGGAGGCATTCGTGAGCACCACTACTGAAAAAACAGCTGTTGACAAAGCCGAAGAATATTACAATAGCACCCCCGCTGATGAATTTTATTTTAAAATTTGGGGTGGTACTCATATCCACGTAGGAATTTACGATCACGCCAAAGAACCCATCAAAGATGCCAGTCCAAAAATTGTGCAAATGATGGCATCAAAATTAAAATTGGACAGCAATACCAAATTGCTGGACTTGGGTTCCGGTTATGGAGGTGCAGCCCGATTCCTGGCCAAAAAATTTGGAGTTCAGGTGACCTGCCTCAACCTCAGCGAAACTCAAAACGAAAGAAACCGTGGCCTGAATAAAGAGGCTGGTTTGGATAAGCTTATAACGGTAGTGGAAGGCAACTTTGAAGATATCCCTTTCCCTAAAAATTCATTCGATATCGTTTGGTCTCAGGATGCCATCGTTCACAGTGCTAACCGAGAACTTGTGGTTCAGGAAGTTGTTCGGGTGCTTAACGACAGTGGTGAATTTATTTTCACGGATCTGATGCAGACTTTCGATTGCCCTAAAAGCATTTTAAAACCTGTCCTGGACAGAATTCATTTGGATTCATTGGGCTCTTTCGGCTTTTATGTAGAACAGGCCAGAAAACTTGGCGTGAAAAAGACCGAAGTGCAAGACTTGTCCGAACATTTAACCACTCATTACCAGCGTGTGATGGAGGAAACCCAAGATCGCTATGATGAAATGGTTGAGACCTGCGGAAAAGAATATATCGATACAATGATTCAAGGATTAAAACACTGGGTCGAAGCTGGAAAGAACGATCATCTTTCCTGGGGAATTATTCATATGAATAAGAGTAATGTCGACCAAACAGCATAGTCGTTTTGGATGTCCTAGTAAGCTGCGACTCCGAAATTTTCTTAAAGTCCTTAAAATTGAATGATCGGGTAGTTAAATGATCCCTCGTTATGTGGAAGGTAATGCCGGCGAATTATAGTAAAAGGCTTAACGATATCTTTGCCTAACGAGTATCGTCTTACTGGCCCCACCCTAGTGGCTAGTAGTGAATGAGGGAGTGGATGGGAGTGCCTTTGAGTTTTTCTCGTCCGTTCAGGAAATCCAGTTCGATGAAAAAAGCTGTCTCTACAATTTCCACGCTTTCAAAATTACTTCGTATTAATTTCAAAGTTGCCCCAAGGGTTCCACCCGTGGCGAGAACGTCATCGATAACGATGATACGTTCTCCTGGCTGGAAAGCATCCTGATGAATTTCAATAGTGTCTGTTCCGTATTCGAGAGAATAGGTTTCCTGATAAGTTTTATAAGGTAGTTTTCCTGGCTTGCGAACCATTGTGGTACCTGCTTCGAGCGCATAAGCCAGGGCTGATGCGAAAATAAACCCGCGCGCTTCCACTCCGACCACGGTATCGATCTGTTTATCTGCATATCTTTCTTTTAACGTGTTGATGGTTTTCCCAAATGCAGATGCATCTGCAAGTAGCGGAGTGATATCTT
>ERZ1047821.1114-NODE-1114-length-17769-cov-5.366490_pt1 | contig 17769 bp, 14 predicted proteins | sample MGYA00383096_ERZ1047821 | MGnify/ENA primary metagenome ERZ1047821 (study PRJEB29581, sample SAMEA5548366) | metagenome | biome: marine; feature: coastal; material: water | depth 25 m | study: Short-term variability in the microbial, nano- and picoplankton... | reverse complement strand
TGGTAGCGTTGACCGGTCATGAAACCAACATAGGGATAGACACGAATGCCGTGGCAGGCGATGCAAACTCGAAACGACATAACAGGTGCCTCACCCTGCCTAAAGCAAGTGGGCTTCATAGTCGTTGGTTTTGTTCCAAGGCGAACGCATCGGGATCCTGCACACGCTGAACTGCCCGTACAAACGGCTCATGGCGAGGCCGAAAGGCGGAGCGTTTCATCATCCCCAAGATCCTCCAAAGTCCAGAAAACATGCCTTTCAGCGACTTCCATGGGTGGCGCAACCACCGAAGCGGGTTGCCCATGCCCACAAGTGGATAACGCAACTGCTCGCCCATGGTCATCGGCATCACTTCATCGACTCCGTACAAGGTTGGTCGTTTGTCTTTTGGCATGTAGTAGGTTCCAAAAAGCAGGTCCCACAACGGAAGGAAGGTTGAGTAATTGCTCCAAATTGCATCCTCTTCCCTCGAATGGTGCCAGTGATGGAACTCCGGTGTCATGATGATTGGGTGAAGCAGTTTTAGTTTCAGCCTGACATTTGCGTGTAAAAACAGGCCAAGCACAATCTGAACGACGGCCACAAGGCCCGAAAATTCTGCACTGAACCCCGCAGCAATCAGGAAGAAGAAAGCGGGTGCGATCAACGTACCATCAAACGGGTGAGCTCGAAAGCCACTGATCCAATCCATGTGCTCTGGCGAGTGGTGGACAGCATGAAACTTCCAAAGTTGGGGGACTTCATGGTACCAGCGGTGGGTCCAGTAGCCTGCAAGATCAAACAAGGCGATCCCCACAATGAGGAGGTAAGGTTCGGGGATGGATTGAATCAAAGGTCGCAACAGCAACCCAGGAATCCAAGTAAAACTCAAGATTCCAACGAAGACTGCCGCGATGAGTCCTACCGTCTGTAACACCGGCGAGACGAATGCATAGCCAATGTCCAACCCGAGGTGGGGCCGTCGAAACGGTTGATGCGCATGCCTTGGAAACAGTCGCTCAAAGGGAACGACGAGAATAAAAAGCACCACAACTGCGCCCAGCCCATCTTGCGATTGGTACAGCCCAAAGCCAGCAAGAAGCAACGCAAAAACGCGCAATACAATGGCACGGGACCACCCACCGACGGGGGGAAGGCGTGGCGCAGGCGGGACCACAACATCGGATTCGCTGGAGGAGGAATGAGCCACAGCGTCACCTTCCATGAGCGTTCATTGGCGACTCGGACTTCAATTTATGGTCAAACCGATTCAACTCGAACAAGAGAGCATGGAGCATCCGACTCTGTTTCTGGCCCATTCGGGTCGGCGTTGGAACCACGCAGCCTCCATTTCGGGTTGCTCATCATACGGCGCTTTCAGAAGACGATCGAGTGCCTCACACGTAGAGTAGTCTCCCTTTTCAGCGTCATCAATGGCCAATTGTGCCATCCAGTTGCGCAGCACATACTTTGGATTCGCTGCCTTCATTGCTGCTTGATCTGGAGTGCCGTCGGTTCGAACCATCCAAGCCTCCAACCATTCGCCCAACGGTTGTTCAGCTTCACCAAGTGGTTCGTAAAAGGAAGGCGTTAATTGGTCAAGGGTAGGACGCTGAAGCGTCGAAAGAAGCCGAAAGAAAATAGTCATATCAATTTCTATAGTTTGGAGTGCTGAATTCAATTGGGCCACTAAATTCTGATCAGATTCTTGCCAAGAACCAAGACCTAATTTCGCCACCCACATCTGGTTGTGATGTTCGTTGAACACTTCGCCGTAGTGGTCCAACACTGCTTCCAGTCGTTCCGGTTGTTCCATCAGCGGAATCAAACTTTCAAGCCAACGAGCCAAATTCCAAGCGCCAATCTGGGGTTGTTGAGCGTATCGATAACGACGGTTTGATGCATCGGTGGTGTTTGGTGTCCAACCAGGATTGTAATCTTCGAGCCATCCGTATGGACCGTAATCGATTGTCAATCCATGAATCGACATGTTGTCGGTGTTCATGACGCCATGAACAAAACCAACACGCATCCAGTGAGCAATCATGAGCGCAGTCGATTCAGCCACTTCATTGGCCCATGCGATGATGCCATCGTCATTCGAAACTGAATGAGTTGGAAAATGGTGTCGAACCGTGTGTTCAACAAGGGCACGGAGCGTGGCTTGGTCACCAGTAGCAGCATGAATTTGGAAGCTTCCAAAGCGAATAAAACTCGGCGCCACACGGCACACGACGGCCCCTTGTTCCAACGCCTTATTCCCGTTGTAGAGCACGTCGCGCATCACCGATTCACCAGTCGTGCACAGCGAGAGGGCGCGGGTGGTGGGAACGCCCAAGTGGTGCATGGCTTCGCTGCAAAGAAACTCACGAACAGAGGATCGCAGCACCGCTTTTCCGTCTGCAAAGCGAGAATACGGTGTGTGACCTGCTCCTTTGAGTTGCAGTTCGAAGGTGCCAAGCGAAGCGTTGAGTTCGCCTAATGTGATGGCTCGTCCATCACCAAGTTGACCCGCCCAATTCCCGAATTGGTGACCTCCATAGCGTTGAGCATACGGCGCCATCCCAGATGTGAGGCGACCCCCTGCAAGGACGTCAGCATCCCCTTGTGAAAGATCGAGCATGGCGGCAACTTCGCCAGCCCACAAACGAAGTTTTGGATTCGGGGCTTGAAAAGGCGTTACCTTCGACCAGCAAGCACCGGGCACCTGTCGAGACGGACCATCACTCTGAGCATCTCCTGGCGTCTCATCAAGAAAGCGAGTTGACCACTCACGATTGGTCAGTGGAGCCATGGAGTGGGGTTGCTCCTGAACGCTATCAACTTGCGTGTTGAGAATGGAAACAGATCTTCAACGGCCGCCATACATTTGTCCGGCACCATGCATTCTTGCTCTTTTGTGTTGAGCTTCGCGAACTAAATCTCCGATCAAGAACGCATCGACAAACCATCCAATGCCAAACAGACCTGCGGTAAAGAAATACAGCAATCCAAGACCGATGTGACCGAAATAGAAACGGTGGCCACCGATGATTCCCAAGAAGAGCCAAATGAGGTATGCAATGTATAATTCGTCATCGTTCGCTCTGCTGCTTCGAACGGTTTGATTCATGGACGGGTGAACCGTTTGGAATTGCTGCGGTTGCGGCTGGCCTTGCTGGTTGACGGGTTGGCGCTGTTGCTGAGGGCGCTGTTGCTGCTGTGGCAGAGGTTGCTGTTGTGGTTGCGGCTGCTGTTGCGGCTGCGCCGAAGGTTCCTGCGTGAAGTGGTAGTGGTTATGGATGACATTCCCCGTGTGTAAGTTCCCACCAACAACGCTGTCTTGCAGTGTTGATGCTGGGTCGTGCGGTGCCTCCATCCCTCTGCCTCGCCGAGCGCTGTCAATGCCCATTCAAAGGGGTTCGCCTTCCCTGCCGCATACCTTCACAAACGAGGGTGACAAACCAAAACCCTCCGAAATCAATTCAACATGCTGGTGAAATGATTAAACACTCACAATCCTCCGTAGTGAACATGGAAGCAAACGAATGTTTCATCGCAAGCGTTGGAAAGGACTGGCACCGAATCGCAAACTGCAACGTACACATGGCTGTGAAACGTCGACTTCAGCGCACCGTGATTCGCGGTCAAGAAGGCGATGATTTGTTGGATGAAGGATCAGAATCGGGAGAATACACCATCACTGGCAACATGTCACTCGGTGAATACAAGGAAATTCTAACCATTTTCCGCTCGGGCCAACCTTGGTTCCACGACCCATTCGAAGAGCGCCAAATGAAGGCATTATTCTTGAGCATCAGTTTCGACAGCGCAACAGGTGCCTACGAATTCATCCTCATGGAAGACGCCGAACAAGATGAGATTTTATCTTGAAAAGTCGAGTTCATAGACACTGAGGGCGACGGTCACAATTGGCAATCCTAAAGAAAACCATGCGATCATCCCGAACCCTGATTCAAGGCTTCCGCCGGGGAATTCAAGCATATCTGCACCGGGTGAGAGAATCATGAAAATGATGGTGCCAAGGAAGAGCACGCCAGATATGACGAAGGGTGCGAACTTTCTCGTCAAATCAGCAATCATGTAGGGGACATCTGGGACATTCACCACTTCCAAATTCACAAGAATGGTCAATATGCGACCAAGAATCGAAGCAATGCTTACGAATAAGCAAAGCATCAGCATGTACCATAGAATGGTACCCGAGAGCTCCCATGACTCCCAGTACTCCAAGAATGCTAATTCCTCCAAGCAATCAGAACTACTGCCTCCCAAACAAAAACGGTCGTAATCTGCCTGCAATTCGTCGACCAGATCAGAATAAGATGCTGAGTCAGTGGTTATGACAGCACCATAGTCGGTCGTCAATTCAACCTCTGTAAGGCCCATCACATACGAATCACCGTCAGAATACTCCACCGAGTACCACGTGGAGGAAAGGGACACAATTGTAAAAATGAAAAGCACAAGTGAAAGCCCATGGCCAACCCATTCAAACGGATGGATATTTTTTCCTTTCAGCGAGGTCTGACCCATGTAGTCTGGCCGAGGCACGGATTTATTTCGGGTCACGAGCACCCCTGTGAATTGCGCCTTCAGAATAGGAACGAACAAGCATGCCAGGGAGAATCCAAGGAATGAAAGGTGGAATAGAAGTGATAGGATGGAGGCTCCGCCATCCCATTGTAGGATCGTTAATACTACAGAAATCCCTGATATGATGCTCGTGGCAATCACACCAATCAAATCACCGCGTGCTGTTTTAATTCCAAACACCACGCCGGTGATTGCAATTCCGGTCGAAAGAAGTCCAAAGACTATAATGAGAGCCCCGAACGAAGTCCCCGTCCCCAAATCAGATTCAGCAGAGCCGACAATCATACCAGCTATAATTGTCCACAGTCCTAGAAGTGCATACAACCCCATCAAAATCGAGAATGAAATGCCCAATCCGAGGCGGACTGCAGGGATTGCACGGAAATCCGTCGTGTAAAACAAACCATCGTCCGATTCGAAATCCTCGAGGTCGTCGTCTTCCAAATTCCATTCAAACTCACCTTCGCAAAACGGGCAAGCAAAGGTACCACTGGCATCATCGTCGAGTTCTATTTCTTCATCACAATGAGGGCATAGAATCTCTACCATGAGTGTCCTTCGATTCTTTCAACAAATAAAGATTGACCCGACCACTTTCTTTTTGGAATCGCCACCATGGGATTTTGATAATCGTTAACAGCAACCGTCCGTGCGCTTGGGCGCACTGACGAGTGTCACCTTGTCGACGTTTGGAATGTTTTGCAACTGTTCGATTGTGTCACGGTATTGAGCTGCCGTGCCGATCGCATGCATGATGTCCACACAGGTGTGGCTGTGATTTAGGCAACTGTGGCTGTACGCTGTGATATCAAGGCTGTGTGAATGTCGAATTTCCATCAGCTTATGCTCGATTCCATGTTGGTAATAGATGATGAGGTGCCCTTCAACAACTTCATCATCCTTCATATCCACAATGTCCCCTCGACGTTGAAGATCTGCGTAATAGAGGGCTGCATCGCGGAGAAATTTGCTCCGATTCTGATACCCCGATGCCTCGATTAAACCTTCAAGGCCTTCTGCGAATGATTTGTCGGCACTAAATGAAATAATTTGGCTCATAAAAAAAAGGGTCGGGCGCCTCATTAATAATAATTCGCCAACTTACAATTATTAGTTTCTACTAAATACCTAATATAAATCGGCAGGGCATGAACAAGCACAGCACCAGCGCTCTTCTGGTCAGCATGATTATGATTTTTTCAAGCCTCGCCGGTTGCCTCGGCGATGCAACAGACGATGAGAATGACAACGGAACACTTGGCACTGTCATCGTGTCAACCTACCATATTGAACAGTTGGTCTCGGCGGTTGCAGGCGACGTCCTTGACGTTGAAATCATCAGCCCATCCAATGTACCCGTTCACGACTATGAGCCATCAGCGGCTGATCTGATTACCCTCCAAAGTGGTGACATGTTCATGTACCACGGACTCAATCTAGAACCTTGGGTTGAATCGACCATCGCCTCCCTTGGCGATGACGCACCGCTCGTTGTGATGACACACGCTATGCCTGGCGACGAAGCATCCCTTGATTACAAATCACTGTTGATTGCAGACCTTTGCGAGCATCTCGCTGATGGCCCATTTGAGGACGTCACGCTTGCAGAAGACGAACATGATGTCGAGGAAGAGGACGAACTGCATGCCGAACATGTGGCGTACAACATGACCATGCCTGTTCACGAAGAAGATCATGAAGAAGACGCTCATGATGAAGACGAGCATGAAGGCCACGGACATGGTGCGCCAGAAGAAACAATCACCAACCCAGAAGGTTGCCCAACTGACTCAGTTGTGTACATCTTCCACTTAGAAGAAGGCGAACACACGCTCGAATTCGAAACCGAAAACATGCCAAACTTTGCCATGACCGTGTTGCCGATGGGCGGAGGACATGCCCACCACGACCACGCTGGACACGGCGATGAAGATGGACATGATGAGCACGAAGAAGGCGTTTGCCACGACATGTCAGACCACACCAACAATGACATCGACAACGAAGTTGACTGCGAGGCGGCAGGCTACATGTGGATGGAAGAAGACGGACACAACGATCACGAAGGCGACTCATGCCACGACACCACCACTCACCAAACCACCAACCACACAACCGAAGAAGACTGTGAAGCTGCAGGCCATACGTGGATGGAAGAAGATGGGCATGGAGATGACCATAGCGATCACGAAGATCACCACACGCCAGAGGAAGTGATGAGCGAGGCTGACGAAAACAATGACAGTCACCTTTCATGGGAAGAATTCTGGCATTTCGCCACCGAAGACCATGACGATCACGACGAGGACGGAAACGAAACTGGAGACCATGACGATCACGACGAGGATGGGAACGAAACTGAAGGTCACGACGATCATGATGAGCACGATGAACATGAATTCCAAGAAATGTTCAATGCATCTGATGTTGATGGCGACCAACTGGTGAACCTAACAGAACTCCACGAACTCATGGAAATGGTCGAAGAGCACGAAGAAGGCCATGATGAACACGAGGCTGGAATCGCAGTGCTACACATCGAGGAAGAGGGCGACTACGGAATTGCGCTCCCTGCTTCGGTCGAATTCAACATCATCATGGCCGAAGGTGGCCACAACGATCACGAAAACCATGCTGATGAAGAAGGTCACGACGAGGACGAAGAAGGTCACGACGAGGACGAAGAAGGTCACGACGACCATGACGAAGAAGCGCTCGCATATGACCCTCACAGCTGGCTTGACCCTCTTGCATTCAAGGCACAAATCAACGTGGTTCTCGAAAACCTCAGCGCAACATTCCCGAGCCAGGAAGACACCTTTGAAGCAAATGCCGAAGCCTACATCGCTAGCCTTGACACACTCCACGCTGATTATGACGCCGCGTTCTCGACCAACGGAACATGCATTAAAACAACCGTCATCGCAAACCACGCAGCCTACGCCTACATTGGCGAACGGTATGGACTTGAGTTTGTGACAGTTCACGGCATTGACCCTGAAGGGGAGCCATCTGCTGAAGACATCGCAGAAGTCGTTGAACGCATCTCCGAGGATGGAATCACTGTGTTCTTCATAGAAGAATACACATCGGAAAGCGCAGTGAGCAGCATCGTTGACCAAACCAAGTCCGACACGATGCCGAACGGTGTGACGATCAAGTACCTCTACACCATGGAACTTCCACCGAGCGACGTCGATGATGATTACCTCTCGATGATGCAGAAGAACCTCGACAACCTCAAGTCAGGTTTGGGTTGTTAAATCCCAGCGTGAATTCCGTAGGTGGAAAAGATGGATATAGTCGATGCTGTCCCAATTATTATTGTTGGGAGCGCTCTTATGGTCATTGCAGGTCACCTAATTATCGAATCCGTTCGGAAGTGACCTAGACCATACAGACAACCTTTCTTGAAACTGGGGTGTTGTCATTCAGAGCCATGAACACAACGACCAGCCAGTCATCTTGATGGTCGAGAACCTCACCGTCGTCAGAGGATCAAAAAAGGTCATTGAAGACGTGGCGTTAACAATTCGCAAAGGCGAGTTTGTTGGCTTGGTCGGTCCAAATGGAAGTGGGAAATCAACACTCCTCTTGGCCATCTTGGGATTCCTCAATGCCGCCAATGGAAAAATCGAGATCTATGGAGAGCCATCGACTTCGAATCGCCACCTTGGAAAAATTGGCTGGGTCTCCCAAGCCGCAGCCAGCCTGCCACCGAACATTCGAATCACCGTCGAGGAATTGGTTCGTCTGGGAACCCTCACCCGCAAGAACATGTTTTTGCGAAAGGGTCGCAATCAAGACAGAATCGCCAAAGCCATTGAAATGGTGGGCTTGGAGGAGGTCCTCCACACAGACGTGGCTCGGCTTTCCGGTGGGCAGCGACAGCGAGCAGTGATCGGTAGAGTGCTCGCATCGGAAGCGGATTTTATCCTCCTCGATGAGCCACTGGTCGGTATTGATCGTGAGTCAAGAAACTCCCTCCTGAAACTTTTGGATGAACTCTGCCATAGCCAAGGAAAAACCATTTTGATGATTTCACACGACATGGCAGCCATTCGTCAAACTGCACATCGAATGATTTACCTTGAAGAAACGATCAAATTTGACGGACCATCAGAAGAGTTCCCTGATTTGGAAGGACTTGCGAACCTACGTGGTATCGAACACGTGCACAGCGATCACGTCCACGTACATGAAAAGGAGGAAGAATGATGGGTATTGGCTCCTATGTCTTAGAAGTGTTCAGTCCGGTGCTGGAATTTATTGAACCAGTCATTCCAGGTGATATTTTCCCCTACTTTTTCACGTTAGAAATGTTCCAACGGGCGCTCATTGCGGCCATCGTCGTCACCATTGTAGCTGGAATTCTTGGAACCTTCCTGCTCGTACGAAACCTAGCGCTCATGGGCGATGGTTTGGCACACGTGTCCTTTGGTGGTGTAGCGGTTGGCGTCGTTTTAGGGGCGGCTGGCCCGTTGTGGTATGCGTTGCTGTTTAGCGTCATTTCCGCATTGCTGATTCACGAAATGCAAACAAGAGAAGTATTGACTGGTGACGCGTCAATTGGAATATTTTTGACAGGAATGCTCGCTTTGGGCCTCGTCGTGTTGAGGATTTGGGGTGGTGGCATTACCACCGACATTGAAGGGTACCTCTTCGGAAACCTCCTTCTCATCGACCCAGCAAGTTTTGACTTGATCCTGAGCATCAGCATTGCATCCACCATTGGATTGGTGCTCTTGCATCACACCCTTTTGGCAACCACCATCGACCCATTGGCTGCTCGAGTACAAGGTTTGCCGGTTCGTGGAATTGGCCTCTTGTTCAGCGTCATAACAGCCGCCGTGGTCGTGAGCATGGTGCAGGTTGTCGGCACACTGCTTGTCACAGCCCTCCTCGTCACCCCCGCCGCAACAGCGCAACTTGTCGGGCGGAGTTTCCGCTCATGCATGATGTGGACCCAAGTCTTTGGTTTGTCCTCAGTGCTCCTTGGGCTCTATCTTTCAGCCGAGTTGGAAACGGGAAGCGGTTCGATGATTGCGTTGGTTGCGGCCATGATTTTTGCAAGCGTAGCCATTGTGCAGGCGTTGTACAAAACCTTCATCTCACCCAGTGAGAACCTCGCATGAGTGCACACTCCAGCAAGCGATGTCTGCGACATTCGATTGCTCATGACCTAAGTGAGGAAAGATGATACGCACAACTCCGATGTCTTAGGCGTGAACAAGATAAAAAAAGAGAAGACCTGCGAACCGGTACCATCCCACCTAAATTCATCCACAAAACCCTGAAAACAACGGGAAAGATTTCCAAAATCACATGTGGTCGGTGGTCTAGACAAGTGCGATGCAGTATGAATACCGACATGTGGATAAGAATCATATTAGAGTGGCAAGACGACGCTAAATTATGCAAGGCACGGTGCTACACATGCACGAGAGTGGCGGTGTCATCACCGGCGATAACCAAGAGAGGCACACATTTTCTTACTCAGATATCAAAGGAAACATGACTCAAATGGTTATTGGATCAAGGGTTGATTTTGTGGTTTTTGATGCCACGTTTGAAAAACAGGCAAAGGAAATTTACCCGCTTAGCACCCCGAATGTTTCGTATGTTCAGAAAAGTGAGAAAGAAAAATTGGTGGCTTTTTTGCTTGCCCTCTTCCTTGGTGGCTTGGGGATTCACAAATTTTACTTGGGTTATGAGAAAGCGGGAATTACAATGCTGCTCCTCGGAACAATCGGTTGGCTATTGATCATACCGGCCTTGGTAAATGGTTTGATAGCGTTCATTGAAGCCATCATATACATTAGCAAATCCGATGCGGAATTTGAGCAGATTTATGTGCACAACGAAAAGCAGTGGTTTTGATACACACGATGATTCAAGTGTGCCGAAAGGGCCCTTTGGAGGATCAATAGGATTGAAACTTCTCGGATTCTCTTCACTTTCGAGCACATGCTCGAACAAAAGAACCGGCTCAAACTTTAACGGCCGAATTGATAATTTCAACTTGTGCATCTGCTTCGTAGTAGCAAATTGTTCATCGGGTTCGGCCTCGTTTCCTTGCTTCTCAACCTCACAATTTTACCTGTCGTGTTTACGGGGGCTGTTGCTGGAGCCGTAGAGGACAATTTTGCCACGTACCCTTTGGACACGATCTGTGGCGAAGACGGGGATTGTGGTTCGGTTGAGAAGGGTTGGGCCACTTCAACCTCCACACGTGATTATTATGCGTGGGATCTCACCAATGCAGACCTGGTTTTAGAAAATCAAGTCCCCCCTGAATACGAGAGAAAAGGCCCCTATACGTATCAAATTACTTCACACAAAACATTGCTCGAACACGATGCTGCCAAAGGTGAATTAACCTACAATACGGTTAATTCGTTTGAATGTTCTTCAGAGAGTAAAAATCCCTGCGACGAACCATTAACGCAGCTGAATATACAATTCAGACCCCAAATCATTGGAGCGACAGGGAGCGCTGTCAATGGGATTATGGATTTAACGAAAATTGGTTTTGCAAGCGGCATGATGGATCAAGACCTCAATACCACTCAAGCAGGGATTGCAACTGCAGACCACATTAACTCAATGACCAGTACCATTGGCGGTGCAGGTTTTGGCTCATACGGCTACACTGCTTTCCTTGCTGCCGATGCAGCAGGCGAAGTAAGTGTCATCTTGCCGAATCTTCTTGACGGAAATCCACTTCCGGCGGCCAATTTTATTGAAGGAATCGATTCAGCATTATATTCCACGCTTCACCCATCCGACCCTCTGTTCAATGTATCATTGCTCAACGACTTAGGCCCGGTAGCCTTCATGAGCATGGGGGAGCCCGAAGCCCTCCTTTCAACCATCGAAGAAGAACCTGCCAACTCTGTCAGTTTACAACGTGCAGAAGCATACGGCTATCTTGCGACTGAAATGATCGACACCAATAATGACGGGAATGAGGATACGCTCGTCACCGATTATGCTCAAACCCTCGCACGAGATTGGTCCCTCTACATTGCAATAGGGTTAGAATTTCAATCCAATGGAGGCGGTTCACCCTTTACCGATAGCGAAGATATTGCAGAACGTTTGAACAACTTACTTGATGTTGATTTTTCAGATGTTGATTGTCTTAATTTACTGATGAATGGAGATGGCAGTGACACTCCACTGGGATTACTCGCCAAAAACTCAGCTGGAACTGGCTTTGGCTTGAACGCGTTTCTGGGAATGAATTCGACTGAAGCGATGTCGACCTTTGGACTCAACAGTGCTCAGTATGAAGCAATAGCGCATTGGTCCGAGGGTTGGGCGACCTCAGTCACCTCGTTACAAATGGCCCTTCTTGGCGGAAGTGGAACATTGAATGCCGGACAATTTGTCAACACTTCTTTCGGGAACGAAGACCCAATTTTTGGTGGATACCTAACATACAGCATGAATCAGGGTGGAGATTGGGCCAATGGTAACGCCCTATCTGCAATCTCTCTAACCCCTGAACAATCTGCAAACATTCTCTACGGCCCGCTTGGGCTAACAACTTCTTCGGGTGCACTTTTATTCCTCTACGGTGAATTATCCGGGAACGTTCCACCTGGATATTTGTCGGCCACCGACCTTGGATACGAACCATGGGGGGTTGATGTCATCGCCGATGCTTATGACATCGATGCAAATTCTGCTGCAGCGTTACAGTCTTTATTCATGGACTCAATTTTTGGAGAATTTGTTGGAGAATTTTTAGTTAGCAGTTTTGCAACAACTCCGTATCTAACTCAATCAATCAACAGTTGGCTCTTGGGCTGGCACGATCCTGTAAGCGCCTATTTAGCCTCAGGTGATTCATCAGATTTGAGTGTTGGATGGGCATCTTTAGAATCAAATCAGACGTACTTCGGCTCGAACGGAGTGGCCAATGGAGACGGTACGAATTACACGATTTGTAGTGGCGAGAAATCATCCTGCGACAAAGGTGAACTGATCCAACAAGATTCCTCAGCACAATTGTCATGGAGAAATGACAGAATGGCTGAGGCAACCCTTGGGCTCATAACCCCTGAAGAAATATCTGGAGCAACCGGGGGATTCATCACAGGAAAAGAAGACAAAGTGGATGTTTCGGGATATGCAATAGCAGATCTTACGTGCAATGGCGAAGATGTATTGAAGGGGATTCCAGTCAATGTGTGTTCGACCACCGTCAGTGCCACTGAGCGCTCAATCCAAGCCAATTTGTTGAGAACTTTTTCGCTGATCGATGTGATACCCAGTGCCCTGCCAATCTATTTGGGAAGTGATATTGAGGTCAAGTCAGAACAACTCTCTGGATTAATAATTGCAGGCGAATCAACCACGACATTCTATTTGGATCACCGGCAAGGCGACCAAATGCAAAGCCAACCAACGTTCAATGATTTATTACCCGTATTCGAGATTAAATCCTCATCGGAAATTGGTGATGATGATGCTGAGAAGATGGAAAGTGCAATCATCCAAAATCAGAATTTTTTCACATACTGGATGAATTTTGATACATCATTAGATTTCATTCCATTCCTCATGTGGGTGCTAACGATTGGCTTTATTTCCGCATCGATCGTGAGAACTCTGAAGGCTCAGCCTGAAGACGAAACCAACCTCACACAAGGAGAGCAGAAGCCTTCGATGGGCTTGCTCCAGCGAATAAATCAAAACAACTAGTGCACAAACATTCGATTGGTCGGCACCCCTCTTCGCCGCTCAGGCATCGAATGTCCGTCGAGCAGGCACTCGAATGGAGTTCTTTTTGATCTCAAAATCAATGGAAATCAAATTCCAAGGTCGGACTCTCAGACAAACGGAAATCCAGTTCGATATGCATGCAGATTTTTCGCCACATATCCTTCACCGTTGACTGAAGGTCGGATGGTCTGGAAATTCCTCCATGCAAAGAAGGAAGCAAGTTATCAAATATCAGCAAGATGAGGATTTTGCATGTCAAATCACGACGATGTGTTTGCTCGGATTGAATCGCTTCTTGAGGATGAGGACGATTGGGTATCTGCTATGTCGACAGTGGCCTGTGAATTGCACACCTCCTTCGAACATTTTCACTGGACTGGTTTTTATCGAACTGTCAAGCCAAATGTATTGAAAATTGGACCTTACCAAGGCGGACATGGCTGCTTAGTGATTCCTTTTGACAAAGGCATATGTGGTGCTGCTGCTCGAACTGGAGAAACACAAGACGTACCAGACGTCCATGCAAGATCAGAACACATTGCGTGCAGTTCGACGACGCTAAGCGAAGTGGTCGTACCAATCAAAAATTCGAACGGTCAGGTGGTTGCCGTCCTTGACCTCGATTCAGACTTCCCTGCAGCTTTTTCCGCCGAAGACGTTTCGTTTACAGAACATCTTTGTCAATACTTAGGTGCTAAATATTTCTAATTGGCAAGGTGTGAAACCCCTCGTACCGGGATCATCGAAGGTTTGTTCCGGACAATTCCAAGTCATTATGTACGCAGTCACAAGGACGAATGAATGGACAAACCGAACACTTATTTCCACGAAAATGAAACCTCACGACTCACAAAAAAACCCGACTCAGTTTCCAGATTCATTCACCGATTGAAGTGCACTTGATTCAAGTTTATGCACATCCATCGCTGGTATTTTCAAAGTAAGTATGAAACCGATTCCAAGAACTGAGAGGTAGAACAGACTCGAAGTGCTGAGCATAACGAAGTATTCGATTTGAAGGAAACTCGACCAGTAAATGGATGCCACACTCAAGAGGATGAGTGAGAAAAGGAGCAAAATATCTGGCAGGGATTGAAGGCCTGCCAATCGATGTAAGATTAAACCGACAGCAAACAGAGGTGGACCCATGATCATGAAGCCCATCCAAGCAATGGATGGATCAACTCTCCCTCCAAAAAAGCCACCTGTGACGATTATTTTACTCGGGTTGTATTCAAGCAAGCCCAGTGTTGTCAGCAATGAAAAATTATGCCAAGTGAGGTACACAAAGGAGGCACCAAAGAGGGCATAACACATGCGTTGAACATGAGGGATTGCAAGGACAGAGTCCTGATCGCCGGAAAGATATCGACTGAGGTCAAAGTGTACTTTTGGCAGAATTTTGAGGAGAAAGAACACACTCAATGCTGGATAAAAACCCCAAGTTGGCCCGACCCAGCCAATCAAAAGTAATTCTTCTCGTTTCAAACCAGTGTTCAATTCAAGCGCATTTGTATTGGCAAAAAGTCGCGGACTGAGGAGGCTGGCCAACAAGGCCAAGATAAGAAGCCAGTCCGAGAAGGTGGTTTGGATGACTGCCAAAAAATAGACCACTGCGATGGTTCCAATGCTCTTCCATTCCACCGTTCGGCCATGTTCACCATCTTCGCTCCACAACACGAAGCATGCAACAATCAAAAACAAAAAGAGGGACACTGGGTTGAATGTTGAGGTCATCGCTACAAGGCGTTGCATGGGCTTGTACAACAGATCGATATCCAGCAGTGTTTGAAGCGAAGTTCCAACAAAAAACCGTGGTAGATAGTCAATAAGCTGGAAGACGACAAGGAACAAAATTGCACCCAACGTGTACCGTTCGGTGGGTGTAATCGATGGCAAGAGGTTCTTCCTCAACAGATACAGTCCAACACTTGATGCTGTGATGAGAAGAATGGAATACCTGGTTTCGGGATAAAAGAACAAACACCCACCAATGACAAGCGCCAACACCGGCAATGAATGGGCCTTTGTGCCCGATCCACGAGCATGCCGCCCGATGAGGTAGAGAAGCGTTAGAAAAACCGGGAAAATCCCCAACAATTTGCGCAACCAACGACTGGAGATGAAGAAGAACGTATCTTCTTGAGCCAAAAACAAACTTGCACCGAGCAGCACCAAGAACCCCCCAGCAGAGGTCCACTGGACCTTCGATGTGTCAACGATGAGGCGTTCTACGATCTTGCTAAGAAACAGCAAACGTGCGAAGCACCCTACGACTGCAATGCTGATGAGGAACTGGATCCACGGAAAGTTCTGTGAATTTTGATTGAGAAGTTTCCAGTCCGCGGTGGCAGGCAAAGATTTCTGAGCGCTCAGGCCCTCCGCATCCCGCCATTGATGGTGCATTCGAACATTTTCCCAATTCCAATCTTCCATTTGTCGTGCCTCTTGTGGTTCAAGATCTAACATTTGCAATGGAATTCTAGCATCCGTGGCAGTCGATAGCGGGAGGTTCATCAAGCCAGCAATAAGCACAGACATATCTCTTTGCTGAATCTCTCCGTTGAGCATACCGGCATCTGCTATACCTCTGCCGTGAGCGAAGAGGTACACTTCTTCAGCTTCCACACCGGTTCCGAGGGCGTGACCTCCTGATTCGGTAACACCGTGATCAGAAGTCAACAGAATGGTCCAATCGTCAGGTGCGGTTTTGAACAGTGTTTCGAGTTGGTGATCGAGTTCCTTCATTCGTTCTTTGTAGATTTCTGAATCTAACCCGTGTATGTGCGCTGCGTGGTCCGAACCGCCGAGGTGCGCCACCATCAAGTTATGTTGTGGCGTCGAAATCCATTCTCTCACATGGTTCAATGCATCTTCGTCGGCCAAAGAGATGTCACTGAAACCGTAATCTGGAGAGGTTTGGTGGGTGAAATATGGTTCAGGATAGAGGTTGTCCCAGACATAGAAACCCGTAAACGCAACAGATTGACCTTGTGCCGCAGCATAGTAAAACGGATCCTCCCGGATTTCATTCGTAACTTCCCAGTTCAGGATAGCGTCAATTGGGACAGAGTTGCGACCTGTGGCCATTTCCTTGACGCACGCTCCTGTGAGCGTAAGGGGGGAGGTGCGAACATTGATTTTGACTCCAAAATCCTCATATTCCGACAAAAAGGGCATGACTTCTGCGTCGTCAAACACCGAACGTGGAACCCCATCCAATACAATCAAAAGGACATGATCGCTCAAAACCCGTTGATTTTCAGGAGGTGACAGAAAAGTGTCGGGGTGTGGGTCAGAACTCAGCAGCGAGGGCGCTGAAATGGACAGCAGGAGCAGGGACGATAAGGCAAAGACCATTGCCCATTGTTTGGCTCCCAAAACCATGAACATACATGCGTCCAATAGGGCTTTTAGTCATACTCTTTGACAGAGAGTGGAGGTGTGAATTTTTTCAGCAGATCGCCATGGGCACCGCCTCACATGGAGGAGCAGGGCAGCAATCAATGAAGACTCGTACCGGGAATCTCGCATCTGATTGACGTCAAAATTAACCTTCGAGGCACCCAATACCTGGGCAATGGGTGTTAGGATACACCCTTTGCAACTATCCCAAAACTATTCAATCACAGTTGCACTCAAAATCATAACAGGTACTACTGGACGATCATTACTCTGGGTATCGACCTCGGAAATGGTAGTAACGTGTTCACAACCTTCCGTAATCTCTCCAAATACTGTATGTACTCCATCAAGATGTGAATGATGATTGATATCATCGGGCATGAGGAAAAATTGGCTACCGCCAGTGTTGGCATTGGATGTTTTTGCCATTGAAATCATACAGGGAAAATGCTGTAATCCGTTATCGGCTTCGTCCGGAATAGTCCAAGAATTTTCATTGCAATTCGTCTGATTAGACATAGCTTGTCCATTACAATAACCATACCAGTCTGCAGCATAACCGCCAGTTCCATCATGGTTCTCGAAATCTCCGCCTTGTACCATGAAATCATCAATGATTCTGTGAAAATGAGTCATGTCATAATTTCCTGCAATAACATGTTTCTGCATGTTTTCGGCATGTATTGGTGCAGCAGAATGATCCAACATGATTCGGATGGTGAAATTAGCAGTCGCATTCTCAATATTTTCCCCATGAATAATTTCCATAGAGATGTTGCTATACACTCCATCCCCGAGATTTCCACTTTCACCCTGTTCTGAAATTTCTTCCTGCATATCTTCCAAGCATCCTGGAAAAAGCATTACTAAGGTCATAAATATAACTCTAAACTTCATGTTATCAATTTGTCCAAGGAACTTTACCTTATGAACCATTCTTTAGCGGGGCAGAGGGGGCCCTTTGCTTACCCGTTCAAGCAGACGGTACGGACTCAAAGCTGGTGGCGGACGTACCAGTCTCCGCTCCCCAAACCCAAGTGGCTCAACTTGAAGCAA
>ERZ1047821.1087-NODE-1087-length-18013-cov-5.316405_pt1 | contig 18013 bp, 20 predicted proteins | sample MGYA00383096_ERZ1047821 | MGnify/ENA primary metagenome ERZ1047821 (study PRJEB29581, sample SAMEA5548366) | metagenome | biome: marine; feature: coastal; material: water | depth 25 m | study: Short-term variability in the microbial, nano- and picoplankton... | reverse complement strand
GCTGGACGACATCCCCAAGGGGATCGTGGCCAACCCGAACTGCACGACCATGGCCGCCATGCCGGTGTTGGCCCCGCTGCACGCCGAGGCGGGCCTGCGGTCCCTGACCATCGCCACCTACCAGGCGGTCTCCGGTGCCGGTCTCGCCGGTGTCGCCGAGCTGGCCTCCCAGGTCGCCGCGGTGATCGACGACGCGTCGGGTCTAGCCCATAACGGTCGGGCGGTGGCGTTCCCCGAGCCGTCGTCATTCCCCTCGACCATTGCGTTCAACGTATTGGCCCACGCCGGGTCGTTCGTGGACGACGGGCGAGGTGAGACCGACGAGGAGCAGAAGCTCCGTAATGAGAGCCGAAAGATCCTGGGCATCCCGGACCTGGCTGTGTCGGGGACATGCGTACGGGTGCCGGTCTTTACCGGGCACTCGTTGACCGTGCACGCTGAGTTCGATCGCCCCATTTCACCGGAGCGGGCCACCGAGCTGCTGACCGGGGCTCCGGGCGTCGTCTTGGCCGCTGTGCCCACACCGCTGGATGCGGCCGGGGTGGACCCCACCATCGTGGGTCGCATCCGGGCCGACGAGACCCGCACCAATGGTCTGGCGCTCTTCCTGTCCAGCGACAACCTCCGCAAGGGTGCGGCGTTGAACACCATCCAGATCGCCGAGGAACTCCGCCGCCGACGAGCCTGAACCCGATTCCGGCCTGTTGCCGGGGCCGGTCTACGGAGGGTCCGTCACGTAGCGGGCCATCGCCTCATCCAGCGACAAGCCCAACTGGTTGGCCAGGCTGGCCAACCAAGCCATCACGTCGCCCAACTCGTGGAGCTGCTGCTCGGTCGTGCCCTTGCGGGTGGCCTGAGCCAGCTCGCCGAGTTCTTCGCAGAGCCAGGCCACGGTGGCCGGGATTCCCCGAGCCCGGTCGACCTCGCCGTAAAGGTCTTCCACCAGCGTCTGCACTTCGACGAGTTCCACGAGGCGGACGGTACCGGTCGCCGGGCAGGTCAGCGGGCATCCACCGATCGCGCGTGTGTTCGATCCACACTCAACGGGTGTCGACCGATGATTTGCAAGCTGAAGGCCTCCTCCCCAGAGGTCAGGCGACCCAGGTTATGCGGGCCCTCGACGCTCTTGACGAGTTGGAGGCCGCGGCGATCAAGTTGGTGCGGGCCGAGTTGGCGGCCGGCCCGGCGATCGACGGTCTGATCGCTGACCCGCTCACCGAAGGGACCCGGCTGGACAGTCTGTGCGTCGTGGACACCATGGCCGTCGACCTGCTGGGAGCACTCGGGCGGGACGACACCGTGCGCCACCTGGTCGACGAGGCGCCTCCGGGCAGTGCCCGTGACGCACTGGCCCGACACCTGACGCGTTCGTAAGACTGCGTTCCGGCCGGGCTAACCCGGACGACCGGTGATCAGACCTCGGGCGAGGGCTGCGGAGGGACGAGGCGTGCCAGGTAGTTGACCGCCTCGGCTCCCGGAAGGGCCAGCAGCCCGACTGGAGGCAGCAGCAGCTTGCGGTCGCGCGAGCCGCCACCGACCACTACTCGGTTCCGGGCCATCACATCGGCATCGATCCAGATAGGAACGGTGCAGCCGTCGGGTAGCCCGAACGGGGTGACGCCACCGATCTGCATGCCGGTCAGGGTCGCCGTCTCGTCGGCTCCGGCGAACGAGGCCTTGCGGGAGCCCAGCCGCCGGCGGACGGTGCCGTTGACGTCGAGGCGGTGTGTGGCCAGCACCAGGCAGAGGGCGAAGGGCCTTTCTTCGCCTTCGCGGGCCTTGCCGGCCACCAGGATGGCGTTGGCTGAATCTGCGGGGTCGATGTTGTAGGCGGCACAGAAGTCGGCTGTGTCGGCCAACGCGGGATCGCACGCCATCACCTCGTGTTCGATATCCAGTGCTTCCAACTGGTCGAGCACCGGATCTGACGCGTCGTGGGGTGGGGTCATGCTTGCCTCGGGGGTTGAGGGTCGACCTCTCGGGCCGGACCGGTCAGTCCGTAGAACACAGAGGCCACCACGATGACGCCGCCGATGAACGTCGGGGTAGCCGGTACTTCGTCGAACCACAGCCACACCCACAGCGATGCGGCGACCGTCTCCACGGGTGTGAAGAGGCTGACCTCGGCGGGTGGGGCGTGGCGGGTGGCCGTCGACATGCATAGCCGGGCGATCGGTCCGAAGAGTCCGCCCATGGCCAGAGTGGCTAGCAGGGCCCGTCGATCGAGCAGTGAGGGGTCGGCGGGAACCACGGTCATCAGGAAGATGCAGGTGGCAGCGACGGCGACCACCAGGGTGCGGGGCAGTTCGGGGTACCGGCGCCAGATCACGAGGTTGACGGCGAAGCTCATGATGGCGAGCAGGGCCACCAGGTCGCCGGCGATTCCCTCAGCGGCCATCGACCCACCAACGATCACCACGATGCCAATCAGGGTCAGACCGATGGCCCGCCAGGTTCGCATCGAGGTGCGCTCATGGAGGGCGATCCGGGCCAGGACGGCAGCAAAAATGGGTCCCGAGGCGATGATGGCCACCACGTTGGATGCAGCGGTCAGGGTCACTGCCGTCAGGAAAGCCGTGGTGCCGACCGCGCTCAGCAGCCCGGTCACTAGGAGCGGGCGTCGCCACCGGACTAGTTCACGTCCCAGGTGACGCCCGATCTTTCGGATGGCCAGACTCCAGGCCACCGGTGAGGAGAAGACGCCGACCATGAAGGCGATGGTCCAGCCGTCGACCTCGGAGTCGCGTTCGGCCACCCGAACCAACAGGGCGTCGGTAGAGACCAGGAACATCCCGGTGAAGGCCAGCAGCAGGCCGAGGGGCCGCCCGGATTGGGGAATCCTGTCCCTGAGGGACCGCAGGGTGGATGACTTGACCATCGCCGGACGTTAGTGGCGGTCGTGTGCGCCACCTGCTGCCCGGGAGTCGGCGGGGCTGGCAGTATGCGGGACGATGCGACGACCCAACGTTCTGCTGGTGACCCTGGACCAGTGGCGTGGTGACTGCCTTTCGGCGGCTGGCCACCCATCGGTGTCCACCCCGAACCTGGACCGTCTTGCCGCGGAGGGGGTGCGGTTCGCCTCGCACTTCGCGCAGGCCGCGCCGTGCGGACCCAGCCGGGCCAGCCTGCTTACCGGCACCTACCAGCACGTGCACCGGTCGGTTCTGAACGGCACCCCGCTGGACGCCCGCTTCACCAACGTGGCCCTAGCCATGCGGTCCGTGGGGTACGACCCGGTGCTGTTCGGCCATACCGATACCACGGTCGACCCGCGCACCGTGTCCGCGGGCGATCCGAGGCTCGGGGACTACGAGGGTCCGCTGCCCGGGTTCCGGGTGGGGCTTGACCTACCCGAACATCGGGAGCCCTGGTACCGGTGGCTGGAGGCCCGGGGTCACGACGTGTCGGATCGCGAGCGGTTTTTGCGGCCCCGCGACGACGTGGCCATCCCGGCGGGTCGGGGGGCGTCGTGGCCACCACCACCGTTTGCCGCCGAGGAGACCGAGACGGCGTTTCTGGTCGGGGAGGTGATCGACGAACTCGCCCGGCTGGAGAGCGTCGGCGACCCGTGGTTTGTCCACGCGTCGATCTACCGACCCCACCCACCGTTCACGGCGCCAGCGCCGTACCACGATCTCGTCGATCCAGCGACGGTGCCCGATCCCCTCGTGGACGGCGGAGTCGATACCCACCCGTTCGTGACCGCCGCGCGCGCCTTCGGTGCCTACCGGCCGCCGGGTGACGACCTCGACCTCCGGCAGGTGCGGGCCACCTACTACGGGATGATGGCCGAGGTCGACGCCCAGGTGGGCCTCCTCCTCACGGCTCTGGACGAGCTGGGAGCCACCGACGAGACCGTTGTGGTTGTGACCTCGGACCACGGCGAGATGCTCGGGGACCACGGCCTCATGTCAAAGCTGGGGTTCCACGACCAGGCGTTCTACATCCCGTTGATCGTCCGCGCTCCCGGAGGTACCGGAATCGAAACGGCCTGCACCGGTGGGGCGGGCCAGGTGGTGGAGGGCTTCACCGAGAACATCGACGTGATGCCCACGGTGCTCGACCTGGCCGGTGCCGAGGTGCCCCGGCAGTGTCAGGGCCGATCACTGCGTCCCTTCCTTGACGGATCGGTTGCCGACGGTGGTCTGCCGGACGGCTGGCGTACCGCTGCGCATTGGGAATTTGATTTCCGGGCGTGGGCTGGTTCCAGGGAGTTGGATGGGCTGGACGGTCACCGGTGCAACCTCGCGGTGCACCGGGACCACCGAGGCAAGTACGTGCACTTCGCCGGGATGGCGCCGATCTTCTTCGACCTCGAGGGTGATCCGGACGAGTGTGAACCCCTTGGCGACCACCCGTTGATGGCCGGGTACGCGGCGGCTCTCCTGGACTGGCGGATGGCCACCGACGAGCAGGAACTCTCGGACCATCTGGCACTGCCCGGAGGAATGATCGTCCTCGGCACCTGACCGTCGGATCGCCACGGTCGGTTGCCCAGTACTGGGGTGCGACCGGGGTCACCTGTGACCACAGTCGCCGTGGATTCGCGTGACTGATACCCCAGAATCTATGCAGCGATCTACCGATGGGTAACTTCCAAATGGAGGGGCCATCGGAGCAGGTCAGACACAACAACAGCTTCGACGAGCCCCCCGGCTGAATCCGGACGACGGCCGTCGGACCACAGTGAAACAGAGCAAGCCATGCGTTCCAACAAGCTGCGTTCCAGCAACCGTTCATTCCACAACCTCCGGCACCCACAGCAGGACCTCTTTCTGGCCCTGAACCAGGCTGCCGGCTACGGCCACTTCGCCGGTTTCAACGACCGGGCCGTGCGGACGATCATGTCCCTCGGACAGCAGATGGTGGCTGACCGGCAGCGTCCGGTTCCGCCCGTTCACAAGGCGGCCGACACCGAGGCCAACCGGGACATCGCCGATTTGGATCTTGCTGCCTGATCGGGCGCCTCTCGGGCGAACCAACACGCGAATCGGAGCCGGGGCCAATGCCCCGGCTCCGTCGCGTTCCGGGGAGGCAAGTGGTGCGTTTCCGAAAGCTCGGAGGCCTTGTGCTACTCCGAGCCCTCGGATAGATCTTTCACTCTCCCTCCTGTGGGGAGCGCATGGGTTCAATGATCAATTCGAGGTAGAGGTGGAGTAGATGGGTGACGGCGATTTCGACCTGGCTGATGCCTACGCGGTCGAGACTCCGGACGACAACCGAAACTTGTACGCCCGGTGGGCCGACAGCTACGAATCGGGGTTCATCAAGGAGAACGCCTACCGGTACCACCTCGGGGTGGCAGGGGCCCTTCTCGCCTCGGTGACTCCTTCCGACGGGCCGGTGCTCGATGTCGGTTGCGGCACCGGTCTGGTCGGTGAGGCGCTGCGGCTCGACCACCGCTGCCCGTCACCACTCGACGGCCTCGACTTGTCGCCGGAGATGTTGGAGCAGGCTGGCACCAAGTCGACAGCGTCGGGTGAGGCCGTCTACTCGAGTCTCCACGTGGGCGACCTGACAGCCGTGCTGCCCCTGGTCGGCAATTCCTACGGGGCCGTTGTCAGTTGTGGCACGTTCACCCATGGCCATGTGGGGCCCGACGCGTTCGACGAGCTGTATCGCATTGCCCGGCCAGGGGCGCTGTTCGCCATCGGAATCAACCCCGACCACTTCACGGCCCACGGCTTCGAGGCCCGGTTCGCCAACGATGTGGCCGCCGGAACCATCATCGAGCCGACCATCCATCGGGTGGTCACCTACGGTGCCGGACCCAACGTTGACCAGACGTCGCCGGTCGCCGTATTCCGTCTTCGCTGACCTGTCAGAACGTCCGGACCCGTCAGGTCCGGATCAGGAGTCTGTTCAGAAAGCGCACGCCATGTCGGCGCCACAACACAGTGGGGACTTGATCTTTCCGTGGTCGTTCGGGCACTTGGAGACCTGCACGGTCGAACCGTCGTCCTTGGCCACACGTCCCGGTACCGCTCATGCTCACTCCGCCAGGGTCGCTGGTCGGCCCGTAGTGTGATGGCCGTGGAGTTCAACGGCTACCTAGCCACGCCTGTCTGGAATGATGGGGAGATGGCCCCAGGGGAAATGGTCGGGGGCGGTGATCGCCTTGTTTAACTTCTCATCCAGCTGGTTGAAACGTCTCGCTTTAGTTGTGGTGGTCCTGACGACCGCTACCGGCTGTCTCCGAATGGATATGGCTATCAGGGTTGAACCTGACGGCACCGGGACCGTGGAAATCGAGATGTTACTTTCGGAAACACTCACTGAATTAGCTGAGGCCTTCTCGGACGAAGACGCTGGCGACCTTTGCGCGGAGATGATCAATGAGTCCGCTATGTCTGACATGCCAGCAGGTGCCGAGGCGCGTGAACTTTCGAAGGACGGGTGGTGTGGCGCCGAGATTTCCTTCTCCTTTACAGATTTCGACCTTACAGAACTCTCTACGGCTGACGGGATGCCGATCCGCCTCTGGGTAGAGAACCAGACGGTTTTCTTCGATCTCGATGTTTCCGACCTAACCGCAGACTTCGACGAGGACATGTCGTTTGAAGAAATGGCAGCGATGGCCAAAGTGTTCGATTTGGCACTTGATGAGCCAAAGATGGTTTTTGAGGTCACGCTGCCTGGGGCACCTGTCGATCACAATGCCGACTCGACCCAAGGTTCTACTTTCAACTGGGAACTAGACCTATTCGGAGACGAGAGTCGAACTTCGTTCTACGCCTCAGCGGACATGTCCCGTTCCGACAACTCAGACAATGCATCGTCAAGCGGTCTGTTTCTTGTTGGTGGTCTAGTTGGCGGTCTAGGGCTTGCTGCCATTCTCGCCTTCGCCGTACGAATTCGGTCGGCTCGGAAGTCGGATAGCGACCAAGAGATTGATCAGAAGGGGCCGATCGGGTAGAGGCAAATAGGTTCAAGACCAGCGTCTATAGAGTTCCACCCCTCGATGCCCGCGCTGCCCCGAACGGGCTTGTCCGATGGACCGGGAACCTGGGTCCCGTTCTGGCTGTTGGAGTGCGCCCCCTGGGACTTGAACCCAGAACCGTCAGTATCCGCCGCGGCCGACATGTAGGAGATCCTGGAGGTAAGGATTCGTGCGCCGACGGTGACGACACGGACGGTCAGGCGTATGACAGGAAGTCTCAGTGAGCTGTGAGGGCGGCACCCTCTTCGGTTCGGGGTCGGTCACCCTGTGTGGTCGAAACCTGCCGAGCCGATTTCAATAACCTGCCGAGACCCCCTGGTCGGGTAGGCGGGATTTGAACCCACGACCTCCTCGTCCCGAACGAGGCGCGCTACCAAGCTGCGCCACTACCCGTTTCAGCGGGCAAGGGTACCGGCGCCCTACTGGGACCGGTCGTGCCCACCGGGCCAGTTCGGATGGCCCCGTTCAGGTCGCCTTCCGTGGGTCACGGGTGTGTTCAGGTGGCGAGTACATCACGGGCGGTGCGTCGCAGGATGAGGGCGTCGACCGGCTTGACCATCCAGGCGTCCGCCTCGGCCCGCTGGGCCAGAAAGGCATCTGCATCGCGGTCCAGGAGCATCACGATCCGTTGCTCGGGGATCCGGTCGGCCCGCTGCTCGAGGCGAAGGTCCATACAAGTGGCCATGCCACCCATGTTCCCGATCTGGAGGTCGAGCACCACCAGCGCCGGCTCGTGGGCGGCCACCGCGGCCAGCACCTCGGCTCCGGTGTGTACCCGGACCACCGTGTGGTCGCCTTCGAGGGCAGCATCCACCTCGTCGTGGACGTGGTCGGCATCGGTGGCCACGAGAACCGTCAAATAACCCGTCGGTGAGGCAGCGGTCTCGCTCATGGGCGGGAGCGTACCGGGGGGTCGGTGACCGTTACCGCCCGCCGCCGACTACGTTGCCCCCAACGGACGTGCCCTCCGCGCACGTCGATCGGTCAGGAGGCGACCCGGATGCTCGAGATCACGGTCGAACGACATGATGGCTATGTCCTGTGCCGACCAGCCGGGGAACTCGACGCCTACACGGTGGCCCAGTTCCGGGAGTCGTTGACCGATTTGTCTATCGAGGCCTTCATCCTGGTCGACCTCTCCGACGTCCCGTTCATGGACTCCGCTGGCCTAGGTGCGCTCATCGGTGGCATCCGACGTGCCCGGGAGAACGACGGAGACGTGGCCGTGGCGTGCAATCGCCCGGCGTTGATTCGCTTGCTGCACACCACCGGCTTCGATCGGATCGTGCCGGTGCGTGAAACCGTCGAGGAGGCCGCACTGGCGCTCGGCGAGGCTGGTACCTGACCAGTAGTTCTGAGGGATACTGCCCACGGAGATCCACCCGCCGAAGCAGGTTGGCCTGGGCAGGTTGCCAGCGCACAACGGTCCGTAGGCTTGCCCGACTCGTTGTCTTCCCCTCCTCCCGGACCCGTGATGCGACCCCTCTCTCCGCTCTCCCTTCTCCGCCGTGTGCTCGCTGTCCTGCTGACCATGACGGCCGTCATCGTGCTGGGCGCGCCGACCGTTGTCGCCCATTCCGAACACGAGGGCGAGGTGCACACCCCACCGGCCGTGGTCGACGTCGTGGAGGTCCAGGGCTTCCTGGACCCGGTACTGGTCGACATGCTGGCCGACGTCCTGGAGTCCCTCGATCCGGCCGAGACGGTGGCCGTGGTCTTCCAGGTCGACAGCACCACCTCGGTGGTCGATGACGCTGAACTGGTCCGTCTCGCCGAACTGATCGTCGCCGCACCGGTTCCGGTCTCGTTCTGGGTCGGCCCGTCGGGTGCTGAGGCCACCGGGCCGATGGCCCGACTGGTGGCCCTCGGCGACGACATCGGCATCGCGCCGGGTGCCCACCTCGGGGCGTTGGGCGATTCCGTGCTGGGCGGTGGCTTCGGCCTTCCGTTCGGCCTGCCCGTCGACACCGATCTGGTGGACCGGGCCGTGGGCTACGAGGAGGCCATTGAACGGGGCCTAGCTCGCTCTGCACCGGTACTTCTAGAACAGCTGGTGGGCGTGCCCGGCTTCGAGGTCCGGACGGTCGACGGCGACGACGGCCCGTCGGTCCAGCCGGTCACCCCAACCCGCTTTCGTCAACTCGACGTCGTGGCCCAGTTCTTCCATACGGTGGCCAGCCCGGCGGTGGCCTACCTGCTCCTGCTGATCGGTATGGGCCTGCTGGTCTTCGAGTTGTACACGGCCGGCGTGGGCATCGCCGGTGTCATCGGCGCCGGATGTTTCCTCCTTTCGACCTATGGCCTCGGTGTGCTCCCTGCTCGGGGTTGGGCGGTTGGCATCCTCGTCTTCGCCTTCGTGGGCTTCGCCATCGACGTCCAGGCCGGTGTACCGCGTCTCTGGTCGATCATTGGGACAATCGCCCTGGTGGCCGGCTCGGTGTTCCTCTTCGAGGGACAGTCCTTCTCCTGGATCACTCTGACTGTCGGCCTGCTGGGCACGGTGGCTGGTGTGGTGGGTGGAATGCCGACCATGGTCCGGACCCGGTTCTCGACACCCACCATCGGTCGGGAGTGGATCATCGGCGAGGAGGGGACCGCCGAGGACGAACTCTCGCCCAACGGCACGGTCCGCGTGCGCGACGCCGTGTGGCGGGCCACCACCAACCGGGCCACCCCGGTGGAACCCGGTGGCGACATCCGGGTGACCGGGGTCGATGGCTTGTGGCTGGAGGTCGAGCCTGTCGACGGCGCAGCCCGCGACTATCGACGTCGCTGAGTTGGCTGGTAATTCACCCTTGTCCCGTCCGGCACGCGCGTCATAGGTTCGTCGTCTACGGCCCGATCGGACGGGCCGACAGACCACGAGGGGTGTGCGGATGCCGGTTAACGGCAACTTCCGAGAGTGGCAGGTGAAGGCGGCTTGTCGAGGACCGCAGGCTGTGGTGTTCTACCCGCCGGGTAGCGGTGAGGGCCGGGACGAGAAGCGTCTCCGGGAACTCCGGGCCAAGGCGATCTGTGATCGTTGTGTGGTGGCCGGACGGTGTCTCGAGTTCGCTGTGGGCCGTGGCGAGACCCATGGGATCTGGGGTGGGACCAATGAGTCCGAACGTCGGGTGCTGCTCGGGATCTGAAACTGCGTCAGAGAACGGGGAGGCGTGGGCCGGCGATTCGGACGTCGCCGCGCCGTCTGGTTATACCGGTGCCGTCTAGATGGGACAACAATGGCATGGCGTGCTTGCGGGTGTTGCCCGCCGCCTCCCGGAATACCGAGACGGTGAATCCGTCGGGATCGTCGACCAGTAGCCGGGCGGCCAGCCGGGCGGCCGCATCGATAGCCGAGGTGGAATAGAAGATCCCCTCCACTTCGATCACGTCGCCCCGTCGGACCAGTTCCCGTAGCTCGCCGCGGTCGACCCCGTCGGGTCCAGGTGGGGTGAACGGTGAGGCGGCCAGGGCGGCCACGAACGGGTGGTCGGCCAGCGGATCGACGGTTCCCACCGGGACCAGCCGGCCGGCTTCGATCACCGCATCGCCTAGGAGCCCGGCGACGGCCCGCTCGAAGGGATCTAGCCGAGACAGTTCGAGACCCAGCGGACCGACGGAATCGACGGTGTCTCGCAACCTTTCGAGCGTCTCATGGAGTATCTCGGGATTGACGACCCAACGGTCGACGTCGGGAGCCCGACGTTCGCCAGTGAGTCGTTCCAACTCGTCGGCGTCCACCCAGCCCCGCTCTTTCACCACCCGGTCCACGGAGCGGTCGGGTCGGGCGGCGGAGGCCTTTTCGGTCGGGTCTACGTCGAGTACCTCGCCCCCGCCCACCGTCTCCGACCGGCCCGATTCGCGTAGGATGAACCGGTCGCCGGGGAGTAGGGGAAGTGGTCGGGGCAGGTGGATCCGGACCGATCCCTCGGACCCCGGCTCGAGGGCATCGGGACCGAGGATGCGCATCCTCACCGGGTGTTCACCCGAGCCGAGGTAGAGGACGTGGGCGCCCCGTCTTGAGACCGGGTGGTCGAGCCGCTCCAGCACCTGGAGCGAGGCGTCGAACACCGCTGTGTGGTGCCACTGGTCAGATCGAACGAGTACGTCGCCGCGGACCACCTCGTCATGGGCGGCCCCGACCAGATTGACCGCACACCGGCTACCGGGAGGCAACTCGAGGTGGCTGGCGTGGTGATTCTCTAGCGATCGCACCCGGACCGCAGTGCCCGCGGGGTGGATGGCTAACTCATCGTCGACCCGCAGGGCACCACCGGAGAGCGTGCCGGTGACGACGGTGCCAGCACCTTTGGCGGAGAAGGCACGGTCGACCCACAGGCGGGGCCTGCCGTGGTCCACAGCGGTGGGCGTAGCGGCCACCAGGGTGTCGAGGGCGGCTCGCAGATCGTCGAGGCCCAGCCCGGTCGGTGCATCGGTGGCCACCACCGTGGCTCCGTCGAGGAACGTGCCCTCCACCTGCTCGATGATCTCCAGACGGGCTAGGTCGACCAGGTCCTCGTCGGCCGTGCCGACCTTGGTCAGGGCGATCACGCCGTGGCCGATACCCAGTAGTTGGAGGATCCGCAGGTGTTCCTCGGACTGGGGTTTCCAGCCCTCGGTGGCCGCCACCACGAATAGGCAGGCGTCCACGGCACCCACACCGGCAAGCATGTTCTTGAGGAACCGCACGTGGCCAGGGACGTCGACTAGCGACAGGGCGGCCCCCGAAGGCAACGTGGTGGCTGCGAACCCCAGGTCGATGGTCAGGCCCCGGGCCTTCTCTTCGGCGAACCGGTCGGGATCGGTTCCCGTCAGGGCTTCAACGAGGGTCGACTTGCCATGGTCGACGTGGCCCGCCGTAGCAACGACGTGCACCGGTCAGCGCCTGTCGCTGGAGGGGGTGCGGTCGGCGGTCGCCTGTACGGGGGCCGCGTCGGGTGTCAGGCCGGCGAGGGCTGCGGCGATCACGTCGTCATCGTCAGGATGCACGGTCCGGAGGTCAAGCACGGTGGAATGGTCAGTCACCCGGGCCACCACAGGGGGTGAACCGGCACGCAACTCAGCCACCCGGTCACCGGCGAGGACCAGCCCGACCGAAGGGATCTCCACCCCGGGCAGTGTTCCCCCGCCGGGCACGGCCACCGTGTCGGCGACCAGATCGGGTGTCAGATTGGCAGCGATCCGTCCAGCGCGGGCCCGCAAGTCGGAGACCGGCTCGGTGGCCATACGCCAGAACGGAATGGCCCAGCCGTCCCGGGTCAGATAGGCCAGTGCCAGGTTCTGAAGAGACTGCAGCACGAGGCTTCCCGGGCGAAGGGCCCGGGCCAACGGATGAGCGGCGCACGCCGCGATGAGGTCCGCTCGACCGGCGATGATCCCAGCTTGGGGTCCGCCCAGCAGCTTGTCGCCCGAGAACGTCACCAACGCCGCTCCGGCCTCCAGTGTCTGACGGGCTGCCGGCTCGTCGGCCAGCCACCCCGGTGGACCGTCAGCCAACCACGGGCAGGCGGCATCCAACAGGCCCGACCCGATGTCGGCCACTACCGGCACGTCTAGAGCAGCCAGTTCGGCCACCGACGCCGACTCGGTGAAGCCTTCGATCCGGTAGTTGGACTGGTGGACGGACAAGGTCAGGGCCACGTCGGGGTCGGCCGCGATGGCGGCCGAAAAGTCACCGATGCGGGTCCGGTTGGTGGTCCCGACTTCGACCAGACGGGCACCCGACTGGGCCATCACGTTGGGGATCCGGAAGCCGCCACCGATCTCGACCATCTCGCCGCGTGACACCACCACTCCCCGCCCGGCGGCCAGAGCAGCCAGCACGAGCAGGACAGCGGATGCGCAGTTGTTGACCACCATGGCGGCCTCGGCGCCGCACGCCCGGGCCAGCAGCGCGGGGGCCCGATCTTGCCGAGAACCCCGTGAACCACTGGCCAGATCGAACTCCAGCGTCGTGTAGCGCCGATCGTCGCCTGAAGAAGGGCTCCAAGGCGCCCGGCCCAGGTTGGTATGCAACAGCACGCCGGTGGCGTTGACCACGTCGGACAGGAGGGCCCGGGCCGTGGCCTCAGCCAGCTCGCGGGCCCGAATCAGGGCACTGGCCGGTTCGTCCGCGGCCACCGCTTCGGCCACCGCGGTGCGGGCCGCGTCGACCAGTAGGGGGTGGGGCAGGCCGATGTCGGCCAGCGATCGGGCCAGACGGTCGACGCTGGGGGGCCGGTCAGGGGCCGGGCCGGGGGAACTTTCTGAGGGGCGGGTCATGTAGTCGCGAGGATAGGCGGATGGTTCCCGTCCGGGCCCGGCTCGCCGTGTTCCCTCCACAGGGCCCCCACATCGGGGTACCCGTATCGGGCCGCTCTAACATGCGGCCGTGTTCCTGATCCTGTTCCTGGTGTTCGTAGTGACACCGATCGTGGAGTTGGCCGTCATCGTTCAGGTAGCGGGCTCGACCGGGGTCCTGAACACCATCGGGTTGCTGGTGCTGGTCAGTGTGGTGGGCGCGTGGCTCGTAAGACGTGAGGGCCTCGGCATCCTGCGTCGGGCCCAAGAGGAGGCGGCTCAGGGTCGGATCCCCGGCCGCGAGATCGTCGACGGTCTGCTGGTTCTGGGTGCCGGTGCTCTCATGCTCACCCCGGGGTTCGTAACCGATGCTGTTGGCCTGGCCCTGCTGTTCCCGCCGACACGCGCCGTGATACGGGCCATGACCACCCGCCGGCTGACCCGTTCGATGGCCAGCGGGCGGACCACCTTTCGGCACGGGTGGCGTGGCGAGGATCCCTCGTCCGGAGGAATCATCGACGCCGGCTCCTGGGAGGACGGGACTCCCGACGGACTGGACGAGCCAGATCGGCTCGACTGAGTCGTTTCGTACGGATTCTGGCTCAGGCCCCGGCGGCGTCCAGAGCGTCCTCGGCGGCGGCCAGAAGCCGGGCGCTGCAGCCCGCCATGTCTACCGGTGGAGCCGCCTCGGTGACGATGTGTTCCACGATCTCCCGGTAGGCATCGGCCGCCGGACCCTCGCCGAGGGAGATCGGGCAGCCGGTATCGCCGGCGGTAGCCACCGCCCCGTCCAGCGGGATGGTGCCGAGCAGTGGGGCTCCGACCTGTTGGGCCAGCGCGCCACCGCCCCCGGCGCCGAACAGCTCATGGCGGCTGCCGTCGGGTGCCACGTAGGCACTCATGTTCTCGACCACTCCAACGATTCGCAGGTAGTTGGCCCGCCCCATGTTGGCCACCCGCACGGCCACCTTCTGGGCGGCTAGGGCCGGCGTGGTCACCACCACCATCTCGGCCTGCGGGAGCATCTTGGCCAGACCCATCTGCACGTCTCCGGTACCTGGCGGCATGTCGATCAGCAGGTAGTCCATCGGGCCCCAGGCCACGTCTTCGCAGAAGTGCTGGACGGCCCGGTTCAAGATCAGACCCCGCCACATGAGGGCCGACTCCTCGTTGTCGACGAGAAGCCCCATCGACACGACCTTCACGACGCCGTCCCCGATTGGGACCTCAATGGGGTCGATCTTGCCAACCTCGGGAGACCCACCGAGGCGACCCTCGACGCCCAGCATGCGTGGTATCGAGAAGCCCCAGATGTCGGCATCCATGACGCCGACGGTCATGCCGCGGGCGGCCATGGCGGCAGCCAGGTTCACGGTCACTGACGACTTGCCGACGCCTCCCTTGCCCGAGGCCACCATCAGGACCTTGGTGGTCGCCGGCACCTCGGTGTCGGGGGCGTTGCGGCTCACGTTGAATCGGGCCCGGGCCATGGCCGTGGCCTTCTCTTCGGCGTTGAGTTCATCCCACGAGAGGTGGACTGACGACACGCCAGGCAGGTCGGCGACCCGGGCCCGGACGTCGCGTTGGATCTGGGCTCGGAGAGGACAACCCGAGGTGGTCAGCGCGATGGTGACGTCGACGCGACCATCGTCGTCGATAGCCACGGCACGGGCCATGCCCAACTCGACGATGTCGGTGCCCAACTCGGGATCGATGACGCCCCGGAGCACGCCGAGGACATCGGCCTCGGTCGGACTGGCGCCGCCTGGAAGCGTTTCATCCCCAGGTTCAGGCTCCATGCCGCCATGTTATGAGCATGTCCGCCGGCCGACGGCGTCAGATCCTCGGTGGGCCATCGGGGTAGGGCCCTGAGTACACTGCTCATACCGACAATCACCGCAATTTCGGGAGGAATCGATGATCACGTTGACCGACGACGCCACCACCAAGGTGGGTCAGCTCATCGCTAGTGAATCTGAAGAGGGCCTGGCTCTGCGGGTGGCCGTTCGCCCCGGTGGGTGCTCGGGTTTCAGCTACGAGATGTACTTCGATACTGAGCGGGCCGAGGACGACCTAGAAAAGGCGTACGGCGACGTGCGGGTGGTGGTCGACCAGTCGAGTGCCCAACTGCTCGAGGGCGCCACGCTGGACTACAAGGACGGCCTAAACGAGGCCGGGTTCTCAATCGACAACCCGAATGCCCAGCGAACCTGCGGCTGCGGTCAGTCATTCAGCTGAGTAACCAGACATTCTGATCGCCCTGCGGGGCGACCACCGGCCGGCGCCCTGTGGCGCCGGCTTTCGTGGTTTTCAGACAGCGGTGGCCAGGGCGTCAGCCACCTCGGTGGCGTCCATGGTGAAGTGAAGGGCTGCGGTGACGATCCCGTCGAGGTCGGCCACCACGAGGCTCGGCTCGAAGGCCAGGCCGAGCGCCGCCACGGTCGGCGTGGTGGTGAAGTCCCCGGTCTCTGGAGCCATGTAGACCTCGGCATGTACCGCCGACCAGGGCTCAGATCGGATCCGCAGAGCCGAGCGGAGTAGGCCGACGGTCGGTCCGCAGACATCGGACTGGCAAAACCGCGGTGTGGAGACCAGCAGCGCGACGGGGCCCGGTTGGCCCAGCGCTTCGGCGACGGAGACCTCATGGAACGAGCACGGGCCGTTGGGCTCGGTGCAGATGGGATCGACGCCTGCTGGATCGGTCCGAGTCGGGGTGGCCACCGCCGGAAGTCGGTCTCCCACCTGGATGAGCGTGGTCTCCCCTCGGCCGACAACTCGAAGATGGTGGGGCTCGATCCCGACATCTCCGGGGGTCCCGGTAGCCAGGTGTACGACATAGTCGCCCGGGTCGTCGACCCGGAACACCAGCGGGAAGTACGGGGTGGCGTGGTCGCCGCCGTGGCGTTCGACGGTGTGGGTGGCCACCACCGGTCCGTCGGCGGCGCCGTTCACACCGGCTCGTCGGACGGTGAGGTCCAGGTGGTCCGGCCCCTCGGTGCCCATGGGCCAGCCGTCCGATCCCAGGAGGACGTAGGGCGCGCGCTGGGCCAAACCGGCGACCAGGGCGCTGGGGGCCACGTATCCGTCGGCGAACCGGGCGCCCAGCCGCCAGCCGGCAGAGGCAGTCGAACCGATGGTCGCGGCCGGGGCGGATGTCCCAGCTGAGGTGCTGGCGGAGCGACCACCGCAGGCGGCCAGAAGCGCGCCGGCGGCCAGCCCGACCAGGACCTGACGCCGACCCGTCGGCTGTGGTTCTGCGCCGGTGGGATCCTGCATGGTTGGTGACCGTAGTGGTGAGATCGGTGACCGTAGCGGTGAGGTCGGTGACCGTCGTGGTGACCGGGCACACTCCTCGGATGGACACGCCCACCCCGGAGGACCCATTGGACCGGGGAGCGGTGCGTCTGACCGTCGACGGTCAACCGGTCGAGGTGACCGACGACGGCCAGACGCTGCTCGATGCACTTCGGGGTCCGGTCGGCAATCGGTCGGTCAAGGACGGGTGCAGCCCCCAAGGCCAGTGTGGCTGTTGCACCGTGTTGGTCGACGGTCAGCCCAGGGTGTCATGCGTGACCCCGTTGCGACGCGTCGCCGGACGGTCGATTACCACGCTGGACGGTCTACCCGAGGGCGACGGTGAACGGTGGGCTGACGCCTTCTGCGCTACCGGTGGCAGCCAGTGCGGATTCTGCACGCCGGGCATCATCATGCGTTTCGCCGGACTGGAGGGCTCGGTTCCCGATGACTTGCCGAGCGACCATTCTCTGGGTAATCGGGCCCTGAGCGATCAGGCTCCGCCGGACCGCGACCGTGCAGCCCGCGCCCTGCACGCCCATCTCTGTCGCTGTACCGGCTGGCAGACCGTGCTCGACGCCTGGGAGGTCGGCGTTGGCATCCGGACGTTGTCTGCCATCTCGTCCGGCGAACCCGTCGACCGGGACGCTTCAGCCCGTCGGGCCACCCTTGAGGGACGTAGTCCTCAGAAGGTGGGCCCCGAGGTGGCGCTCGGTCGTGGTGGGTTCGCGACCGACACCGCTCCGGTCGAGGCTCTGGTCGCCGTGCCCGGTGACGGACCGGTCGACGATCCCGGCTCCTGGGTGGTCGCCGACACGCTGGCCGCCGCCCGCCGGGAAGCGGGCAAGGTCCAGGGCCGTCGGACCACGGCCGACGTCGTGCCGCCGTTGGAGGCCCCCGCCGGCAATTGGGCCAGTGTCCTGCGAACCGCGTGGGTCGAACCGGCTCCGCTAGAGACCGATGCTGCCTGGTGCATGCCCGGAAGCGAGCCGGTCGGGCCCTTGGCCAACGGCGGGGCCTTCGGGGCCAAGGTTGATTCTCCACTGCCCGCGGTGGCCCGGGTTCTGGCCGCCGCCCATGGTTCAACCGTCCTAGTCGCCCCGTCGCGGGAGGACACCGTTCGGTTCGGTCCCAAGCGTCCCCCGGTGGCCGGCGGGGCCTTGGTGGATGGAACCGGCATCCTCCGGGTGGTTCGCACCTCGGGGATCGTCGAGGCGGTGGCTGCCGTGGCACCCGGTCTGGATGTCGTCGAGGTTGACGTGGTCGGGCCACCGACCAGCCCCAACGTGCGGGCTGCCGGCTGGGCTGAGGCCGTGGTTCTACTCACCGGTGCCGGAGCGATGACGCCCGGCCAACCCGTGGTGTCACCCGCAGGTGCCGAAGCCGCGGCGACTGTCGACGACGACGGCATCCGGGTCGTCGTCCGGTGTGGCGACCCGCTCGATGAGGTAGTGCTCCGGTCCTACTGCATCGGTGCGGCCCACATGGCGTGGAGCTGGATCACCTCGGAGGGCCTGT
>ERZ1047821.1082-NODE-1082-length-18052-cov-6.288659_pt1 | contig 18052 bp, 20 predicted proteins | sample MGYA00383096_ERZ1047821 | MGnify/ENA primary metagenome ERZ1047821 (study PRJEB29581, sample SAMEA5548366) | metagenome | biome: marine; feature: coastal; material: water | depth 25 m | study: Short-term variability in the microbial, nano- and picoplankton... | reverse complement strand
GCATCAGCTGGACAAGTTCAAACAATCCTACTGGAATGCGAAAAAGACTAAAAGGAGAGCTAAAATGGTGCGGAAATTGGTTCTGTTCGCGATTATGATGGCGTTTGCAAAAGAAGCAGCCTCTCAGCCCATGCAACTAGAGTATCGACAAGACATAGAAATGTATTTTCAAGATTGGACAATTAAGTACTTACAAAATGACCTCTACCCCTACGACAAAGTTCTTTATCTATTTGGAGACGGTAAACTCGGGTCATTTGCTGGGCTGCTAGATATGAACTGCGCAACACCAAGAAATTCAAGTTGGATTTGGATTGGTGGGGTACTGGACGAAACAAATGTACCAGGCGATGTCATACAACTTGCTCGGAGAGTGTTTTGCTGATGCACGAAAGGCATACGTCATTGTGACGTCTTATGCTTACCACATGAACACAAAGTTATCGGCGGCAACTGGCAGACACTTTCACTAGGATTAAAACATAGGGTCTTTGATCTGATTGATTTGATCTTCTGCATAGGCTGTGAGTTCTTCATTTGTCATTTCGTCTGTAGGGTCGAAAAAGGCAGTCTCCTCCCACTTGTCGGGGGCCTTCTGAGGATTGCTGCTGTTACTGTCTCCATAGAAATAGAATGCGAATTGGTTTTGTAAGTCAGATAACATTCTAACCTGTAGTGATGTTTTAGCTAAAGCTCCTCCTAAGTAGTGTTTACCCGTAACTGTTGAGGAGCTCTGGTTGTTAGCGACAGCAATGTCTAATTCTGAGTAGCCACAAAGATTAAGATGCTCTGAGAAGGTTCTTCTGAAGTCATGTGTAGTGAAGTGATCCATCTTGGACGCTTCTAAAAACTTATCTTTAGCCGTCCTGTACGCAGAGGGAGTGTAGCCAAAGACCCTATCATCATCTGCACCACGCTCACCAACAAGTGTCTTCAGGCTCCCGACAAGAGGCATTTTATGAGGTTTCTTATTCTTTGTCAGATCACCAGTAATCGTAAGGTAACCATCGCTAATATTTATCCAGCGCATCCCAAGTACTTCTTCTTTACGAAGACCAGTCAGCATGAAGAACAGAAAGACCCGTGTAATCTTTGGAACTCTTGTGGAGCCATCAGGTAAATGCCTTGAACTAATAGAGTGGCGCTGCATTATCTCGACAACCTCATCTTGGCTTAGGAATCTGTCCCGTACTTTGCCAGCCTCTCTAAGGCCCTTCTGCTTCAGCACTCGCGTAGGATTAGGCTCAATATCGTGATAGCTGAGAGTTGAACTGAGGTTTCTGAAGGCTTTGTTGATGTAGTCTGAGCTTTTTCCTGCGTCCCTGAGCTCAAGATAACGATCTTTGACGCGCTGTTTGGTTAGCTGCTGCAAGGGCAGGGTGCGCCAGTCAGAGAAGCAATTGTTAAAGGTCTTTTGGTAGTCACGAATAGTATTTTCCCTAAGAGAATGTCTCTTCTCTTTTAGGTGCTGCTCAAGCGCATATCCGACTGTATCGGGAATAATATCTTTGTCATTAGGGTCGTATCTAAAGTCTACTCCCTTGGCTGCATCACCTAGAAGAGCCTTGGCTAGTGCTTGTGCTTCGGACAATGACATCAGGTCTACGGAACCTAATTTTTTTCGGGTTGCACTTCTGCGACCTTTTATTCTCGTTTCTATGAAATAACTGGCTTTACCTTTCGCTGAAACCTCAATACCAAAACCCACAGGATTCGAGCCATATACGAAGTATCGCTTACCAGTTCCTTCAGGGTCGAGTCTGGCTAAGGTTCGTTGTGTTATTCGTTCTTGCACCAATGATCCCTTGCGAAAGTTAGTAGACGTTTAGTAGGCGTTAAACTAACTTAACACGCATGGTTTCGATGGCAACAAGTCAAATAAACCAATGAAATCAATGGGCCCAAGTGGCGGAATGGTAGACGCAGGGGATTCAAAATCCCCCGATGGAGACATCGTGCCGGTTCGAGTCCGGCCTTGGGTACCACTTAGACTTCTGGAAATTCTTACTTTTAATAATTGATTGCAATCAGGAGTTGAGTTTCCGTTTGGTTCACCTCACATGAATGCATCGTTAACCTTTAAGGCGAGTATTCCTATTAAGAAAATCATATTAGCTGCAGTGGCCGGAAGCGCCATACTTGCTTCTCAGCCAGTATATGCGGCGTTTAGTTGTGAAGCGCGCACATACGCACCCGGTCTTACCGCTGCAATCGGAAGCCGAAGCGAAAAATTGCGCATCATTAAGTCTTGGATTCCCGAAACAATATTCATTGGGGACGAGGAAATTTCATTTCTCGAAAAAGCGCCGATTGAAATTGACGGTTATACGACCCAGAAAATCAGGGCGAGCTACAAAACTGAAGACTCAGAAGGTAAGAAACACAGCGTTGTTTACGAGGTTGTCTTTCGCGAAAATCAAAGCGTCGCAAACATCACCGTGAGGCAACGAAAATATAGGCCACTTGGTCCTGTTATTTTTGATTGTAAAGAAACGTAAGCTTCTAAACAGATAGCTAATTGCAGAAGGCGCCAATCAACTTGGCGCCTTCATTCCTTTATGGATCTACTCTGAGCCGTCACCATTTTGTACGGGCGTTTTGTCCGACCCGTTCGCCTTTGGCGACGTCAAAACGGCAGGTGCATCCACTTTCGGCAAGTCGTCTGACATAATCCCAGCAAGCCCGCCATCTAGGCTAATGCCAACTTCCTCGCCCAGTTTCTTAAGGGCGGGCAGTTGAAAGGCCATGCTGCCAATCGCGTCGACGGCCTGTGTCACGGGGTGTACCTTCACTGACCTGCGCGTTGTTGCCCGAACCACCGACTTTTCCGCCAAGTCCTGAAACCTGATGGATCTTAATCGACTCGATCTTTTCGGCTGGCTTGACCATCTGGGCAACAATTTCTGGTAGCGCTTGCAGGCGGGCCAGTTGGATTTTCATCGCAACGATCTCTTCCGATATCGCGTTGTCGGCATCCACCAACGCGCGTGTACCTTCAGCTTCTGCCAGTTTGTCGAGCTTATTTGCCTCGGCGCGGATTTTGATCGCACCGAGTTCTAGATCCAAAAAGGTCTGAAACCTTGAAATCGCCATCGATGTCCATGTCGACGGCCGCGTCGGCGTTGAAATCCAACTCAAAGTCCAAATCAACGTCAGCGTCTAATCCTAGTTCAGCAAAGTTTTCACCCATTAGACAAAGCCCGGGTTGACTGGCTATATCGTGTATGACCTACAGCGCAGCAATTCCGCCAATGCCCAATTCGAATGGGCTCAACCCGAGTGGGAGTGGAATTCAACTATCGTCAAAATGGAATTGTATTTCGAGAACTTACAAGACGTTTCATTACGTCCGAGAAAATTGTTCTTGTCACCACATATTGTCGTGAAGACGAGCAATTTAGGGGGAAATATTGCCGTAAAATTGCACACGTGAGATCAGGTGAATTAGTATGTCGAAGCCGCAGAACCCCTTAAAATAATCCAACCTCTTAAGTCTCACGTAATAGTATGAACATAAGAAAAGTCCCATGCCAGATTCATCAAATAATATTCTTCGCTATTCTGCATTTTCTGCCGTTTTGGCTTCAGCTGGCATTCCGCTATACATCCATCTGCCTGCATTCCTGTCTGAAACCTATGGCATCGGGTTGGCGGCGCTTGGTGGCGTTTTGATCATTCTGCGATGCCTTGATTTCATCCAAGACCCGCTGCTTGGCGCGATCGTCGGTAAAAGCAGGCGTAGCCAAAGTATCACAGCCTTGCTGTCTGTGGGGGCTTTGGCAATGGGGATGAGCGGCATCTTTGTGATTGCTGCCCCCTTCGCCCCTTTGGTTTGGATTTCTGTGTGCCTTGCTTTGGCCTTTACGGGCTATTCGGCACTTACAATTTTGCTTTATTCAGATGGGGTCAGTCGGGCACACGGCCATGGTCATGTCTCGCTTGCAACCGCAAGGGAAGGGGGCGCGCTGACAGGCATTCTTTTGGCTTGCATACTGCCCTTTGTCTTGCCCGGAAACGGCTATGCAGGCTTTGCGATGGTTTTCGCAGCCGCTCTTGTGCTTGCCTATCTCGGAATGCGTGGTCGCTGGCACAGCACACCTCTGGATTTGCCGCGTTTTAGTGTTCTTTTGGCCAACGACGCGTTGCGCAGCTTTCTGGTCTTGGCATTTCTGAATTCTCTACCGGTCGCGGTGACGTCGACCCTTTTCGTTTTCTTTGTGGATCTCCGATTGGGCGCACAGGCGCTTACGGGTCCGTTTTTGATGTCATTCTTTGGGGCCGCAGCCCTATCAGTTTTTGTGTGGAAGCCTTTGGCGCTAAAACTCGGCGCATCAAAAACGCTGCTGATCGGTATGATGCTCGCGATCCTAAGTTTTTGCTGGGCCTTTATGCTGCCTCAAGGGGCGTCAGTTTTATTCTTTCTAGTCTGTATCCTGTCGGGGGTTTCGCTTGGCGCGGACATGATATTGTTGCCTGCGATGTTCTCGAGTTTTCAGGCCCGCAGCAATCAAAACCCCGCAATCGGATTTGGCCTTTGGAGCTTTGCCAACAAGGCGTCTTTGGCGATCGCAGCGGGTGTCGTGCTGCCGTTGTTGTCCTTTGTCGGTTTTGACCCGAACGGGATCAACGGTTCGCAAGAGTTGTTTGCACTTGGACTGTCCTACGCGCTTTTGCCTGCCGTCTTAAAGCTGTTCGCCATCTGGTGGCTATGGCGCGTTATGCATCCAAAAGGATTGCTGGATCAGGCGGACAGGGCGCCCAGTGAGATATCGTGAAATGTAGTTCTGGTGAGTAATGACCATGATGCAAAAAATAGCCGCTTTCTGCTTTTTCCTATTGGGATGTTCAGGCGCGCAGGCGCAAGTCATGCTTGATGGCTCGGACGATCTTCTGGTCCGTGACATGACCAAAAAGGGCACGGCAATGTACAAAGTATTGGGCGTCAGCTTCTACCAAGCCGGCCTATATTCCACCGAGGACAGCTTTGCATGGCAGTCCCCTTTGGCGTTGGAGCTCGGCTAAATGCGGAGTTTCTCGGGCGGGTTGTTGGTATCCGCCACCCTGCACGAGGTGGTGCGAATGGGCGTACCCGACGAGGATCATTCAGAGCTGCACCCAATCCTTGGCGAATGTTTAAAATCGGTCCAAAAAGGCGACGTTTATCTGGCGATTGCAGGCAATCCAAACCGCTTGCGATTCAAGCTGAACTCTGAACAGGTTTGCGAAATAGATTATGAAAGCATTGCCCAAAAAGTATTGGGAATTTGGCTTTCGGATGCCTCTCGCGATTTGAAACGAAGCCGCCAACTTCGCGGGCTCAAGTAGCACTTTGACAGGGCGCTTTGGGCTTAGCGGCCAAAATAACGTGAATTGCGTGGATCGGCCTTCATTTCCTGCTTGATCCCATGTGCCATGCAAATTAGTAAGACGCAGATTTTATGAGGCGACCTGACGGGTGGCCAGTCAGCCTATACGAGGAAGCACATGCAAGTCACCGAGACCCTGAACGAAGGCCTCAAGCGCGGTTATTCGATCACCGTTACCGCCGCTGAGCTTGACGCTAAAGTCAACGAAAAGCTGGTTGATGCAGCCCCAGACATCGAAATGAAGGGCTTTCGCAAAGGCAAAGTGCCTATGGCTCTGCTGAAAAAGCAGTATGGCCAGCGTGTCCTTGGCGAAGCGATGCAAGAATCCATCGACGGCGCAATGAACGATCACTTCGAAGCATCTGGCGATCGTCCTGCCCTTCAGCCTCAGGTCAAAATGACCAATGAGGACTGGAAAGAAGGCGACGACGTAAATGTTGAGATGAGCTACGAAGCTCTGCCAACAATCCCTGACGTTGATCTTAAGTCAATCTCACTTGAGCGCATGGTCGTGAAAGCTGATGACGATTCGATCAATGAAGCGATGGCAAACCTAGCCGAAACCGCCCAGGACTTTAAAGACCGCCGCAAAGGCTCAAAGGCTAAAGATGGCGATCAGGTTGTCATGGACTTTCTTGGCAAAGTTGACGGCGAAGCATTCGACGGTGGCGCTGCTGAAGATTATCCGCTCGTACTTGGCTCAAACAGCTTCATCCCTGGCTTTGAAGAGCAGTTGGTCGGCGTGAAGGCTGAAGAGGGAAAAGACGTTACTGTTTCTTTCCCTGATGATTACCAAGCTGAAAACCTTGCTGGCAAAGAGGCTGTCTTTTTTTGCACCATCAAAGCCGTGAAAGAGCCTAAAGCGGCTGAGCTGAACGATGAGATGGCGAAGAAGTTTGGCGCAGAAGATCTTGAGGCCCTGAAGGGTCAAGTATCCGAGCGTCTTGAAGCTGAATATGTTGGCGCAGCTCGTGCTGTTACCAAGCGCAAGCTACTCGACGCTCTCGACGATCTGGTGAAATTTGATCTTCCTCCTTCGCTTGTTGAAGCAGAGGCAAAGCAGATTGCGCACCAGCTTTGGCACGACGAAAACCCAGAAGTTCACGATCACAACCATGGTGAAGTTGAAGCAACTGAAGAGCACAACAAGCTGGCTGTTCGCCGTGTTCGTCTCGGTCTGTTGCTTGCAGAACTTGGTCAACGCGCAGAGGTCGAAGTGACCGACGCCGAAATGACTCAGGCGATCATGAACCAGGCACGTCAGTACCCAGGTCAAGAACGTCAGTTCTTTGAGTTCATTCAGCAGAACGCAGAAATGCAGCAGCAGCTTCGCGCACCTATCTACGAAGACAAAGTCGTTGATTATGTGTTTGAGCTGGCAACAGTTGCTGAAACAGAAGTTTCCAAAGATGATCTCCAGAAGGCTGTTGAGGCGCTGGACGAAGAGTAATCACTCTTTCTTCTTTACGAAATTTAGGGTCGCCTTTGGGCGGCCCTATTTTTTTGACCTCGCGTCGGTCTTGCTTTGCATCCGCAAAAGAGTAACCTGTACATATTCCAATAACTAGATGAACAAATAAGGAGGTTTCATGCCATTTCTTCGTGCACTTCTCGTTTTTCTATCCTTCGGGGCTATGACTACTGTTGCGATCGCTTGTCCGGATACCAATCTCTACGGCGACACATATGAGCTAAGTGGGTCTGATCTCTACAACCCTCAATCCGTGGATCTGACCGCGGGCGGCGATCAACAGATCACTGGCTGTGGGATCAAGTTTGGCTCTGATCGTGGCTCGGGCTATGTGACAGTTGAGCCTGACTTTTCGTTGAAAATGTCGGATATGCAGTACTATTCGCTGTCGATCTCAGTCGTGTCTGACTGCGATTCAATCCTGTTGATCAATACCGGTTCGGTGAACTGGTATTATGACGATGATGACAACGGAAACTATGACGCCAAAATCGTTTTAACACGGCCTTCCAACGGATGGCTCGACGTTTGGGTAGGCACCCACAACGGTGTGCTCTGCGATGCCGTTTTGACGCTCGAGACGTTTAAGCGTTAAGAAATACCACTCACGACAAGGGGGCCATCCATCGAGTGGCCCTTTTGCGTTAGTTCCCGCCCAAATCTGCGACGTATTCTTTGGTGAACGCCCGATAACCCGGTGAGGTCGTGATTAAGTTTTGCTTCATGTGCTCATGCAAATCCGGCAACGCGTGAAACGGCACAGCCGGAAAGCTATGATGTTCTATGTGGTAGGGCATATTCCACGCCAGGAAACGGATGATCCGATTGGTGAATGTAGTTCGGGAGTTTTCCAGCATGTTGGCAACCTGGGGGCAGCGCCCGTGCTCTGCCATTAGATAGAGACGCAAGAACGGTTGACCAAGCAGCATAGGCACCAACCAAAGCGTCAGCACGAGTGGCGATATGAAAAGATTAAGAAGCAGTATTCCGTAGAAGGCCAGCATTACGCGCGCTTCTCTCTTAACACGGCCTAGGGCGCGGTCGGGCAGGTATACAGCAGAAGGTTCGAGGAAAGCGTTTCTAAACAGCGTCCTAATCTGTGACCACCAATACGGGAGGCCTGAGACGTGAATTAAGTAGTCTGACCAATTGTCAGGCTTTGGCTCATCCAACTCCGGATCATTCTCAGGGTCATTTGTGTATTTGTGGTGGGCCAAGTGGAAGTATCGAAACCACACGAATGGTAAGATCAATACTGTGCCCGTCGCGTGACCAACCCATTCGTTCAACCAGTCAGTCTTGAATGGAGATTGATGCGTACATTCGTGGCAGAGTGTAAAAAGGAACACCAACAGAATGCCTTGTATGACCATCATCAGGGGCCAAAACGGGGATTGGGTGGCAATCCAAACAGAACTTATCAACACCAACAGGCAATAGGCCGCGAGATGGAGCAGGCCTTTGGTGTCGGATTTTTGGGTAAGTTTGACTTTGGCCGAAGGTGAAAGTCGGTCCGAAACGGTTTTGTGATCCATTCCTAAAGCAGGCACGATCCGAAACCATTCGTCAATAAAAAAGCCGCGCAGGTGGGCTGCGCGGCTTTCAATCGGATTTTAAAGAAATTTAAGCTTCTTCGTCCGAAGATTCTTCTGCAACTGGTGCCAGATCGTCGTCGTCCGAAGCAGCTGAACCGATATCGTCGAACAACTCGGCGATTTCGAATTCTGCAGCAGCTTCTTCTTCTGCTGCCAGCTCTTGGATTGACTTGCCTGAAGCCTGAAGTTCAGCTTCTTCCGCAGAACGCGCAACGTTCAGTTGGATAGTCGCGTCGACTTCTGGGTGCAGGACGATGTGTACATCGTGTAGGCCAAGCTCTTTGATCGGGCGGGCCAAAACGACCTGCTTACGATCAACAGTGAAACCACCAGCGGTTGCTGCTTCTGCTGCGTCACGGGTCGAAACCGAACCGTAAAGCGAACCAGCGTCCGATGCCGAACGAATCACAACGAACTGCTGGCCATTCAGACGGTCTGCGAATTCTTGTGCTTCTTTCTTGGTTTCAAGGTTCGTAGCTTCTAGCTGTGCTTTACGTGCTTCGAAGGAAGCAACGTTTGCAGACGAAGCTGTCAAAGCTTTGCCTTGTGGCAGCAGGAAGTTACGAGCGTAACCTGATTTGACGTCTACGACGTCGCCCATCTGGCCAAGCTTTGCTACGCGCTCAAGAAGGATTACTTGCATTGATCAGATCCCCTTACTTAACAGCGTAAGGCAAAAGAGCCAGGAAGCGGGCGCGCTTGATAGCACGGGCCAGCTCACGCTGTTTTTTTGCAGATACGGCGGTGATACGCGAAGGAACAATCTTGCCACGCTCAGAAATGTAGCGCTGAAGAAGCTTCGTGTCTTTATAGTCGATTTTTGGCGCGTTCTCACCAGAGAACGGGCAAACTTTACGACGGCGGAAAAATGGTTTTGCAGCCATGGTTTAGTGTCCTTTTCTCAAGCGATTAGTGACGGCGTTCACGACGGCCGTCGCGTTCGTCACGTTTTTGCATCTGAACCGATGGACCTTCTTGGTGCTCGTCGACCTTGATGGTCAGAACACGCATGACATCATCATGCAGGCGCATCAGGCGTTCCATTTCCTGTACGGCAGTCGACGGAGCGTCGGTGCGTAGCAGGGCATAGTGGCCTTTGCGGTTCTTGTTGATTTTGTAGGCCATCGTTTTGACGCCCCAATACTCGCTCTCAACGACTTTTCCGCCGTTGTCCGCGAGGACGGTGCCAAAATGTTCGATGAGGCTTTCAGCTTGCGTGTTGGACAAGTCCTGACGCGAGATAAGTACATGCTCATACAGCGGCATGTGCACTCCAGTTCATAATATGGCGCATTTCAAAGCACGGGGTTTTCATCCTTCCACCCCCATGCACGAGAGACTGCGCAGTTCCAAACTTGTGGAAGGAAGTGGCCTTGTACACTTGTGACAGTGAATTGCAAGCGGGTGACGCAAGGTCAATGAAAAATCAGATACTCGCCCTAGTTCGGCCCCAATTCGACTGCAACCATTGGGTGAGATGAACTATAAGTTCTATGTTTTCAGGAGACCGTGATGGCGGCAACCGACTTTTTTAATGCTCGCCGTGATGCGGGAACCGGGTTAGGGCCAAAACGTGCAACGATTCATACGTTTTCGGGCACCAATGTGAGCTCACTATTCTTCCTGTTTAAGTCTGTTCTGGGAATGATGTTCTTTCTGGCTGGCATTGGTATGTGGCTATTGCCGGGTGCCTTGATGGTTCCTGAACTGCGCACGATGCAAATAACGGTCACCGGACTGTTCCTTGCGCTTGGATTTGTTTTGTTTCGGGGAACACCCCCCAATCAACGTCCAGAGCTGCATATCGATATGGTGCGTCGCACCGTTGAGATGGGCGTCCGGGATCTAACAGGCGGCACAGTATCAATCGCGCGCTATCAACTGGACGAGCTTTCGGATCTTGCGGTTCTAAGCACCACGGTAGTTGCAACGGACCTTAGTGGTAACCGCGTTATTACATTGGATCTTGAAAGCAAGTCTGCCGCGACTGAACTTCGTGATTTTCTTATGGACATGCCGCCGCTAAGCAATCCAAACAACGTATTCCGCGACCACAATTCTATATTCTAAAATCCAAACTTGGTTTTTGGCGGCTTATAGTTGCGCCGAGGTCTCCTCTTAGCTATCCCGATGGGAAAGAATGACAGGAGGGGCAAAATGACTACAGCTTTCGTATTTCCCGGGCAAGGGGCGCAGAGCATTGGTATGGGTAAAGCGCTTGCTGACGCATATCCCGCTGCAAAAGCAATTTTTGATGAAGTTGATGACGCTTTGGGTGAAAAGCTCTCGACTTTGATATGGGAAGGCGACCAGGAAACGCTGACCCTCACACAAAATGCACAACCCGCTTTGATGGCCACCTCGCTTGCCGCTATGCGCGCGCTTGAAGCTGAGGGCATCTCGATCGATGACGCTTCCTTTGTGGCGGGTCACTCGCTTGGTGAATACTCGGCCTTGGCAGCAGCAGGTGCCCTGTCCATTTCCGATGCAGCCCGCCTGTTGCGGACGCGCGGCGAAGCGATGCAAAAAGCAGTACCTGTCGGCGTCGGCGCGATGGCCGCTTTGTTGGGGCTCGACTTTGAAGCCGCCGACGAAATTGCCAAAGAAGCAGCAGGCGACGAAGTTTGTCAGGCTGCAAATGACAATGATCCTGGCCAAGTGGTTGTGTCGGGGCATGTCGATGCCGTGAACCGCGCGATAGAATTGGCCAAGGAAAGGGGTGCAAAACGCGCTGTTCTTTTGCCAGTAAGCGCACCTTTCCATTGTGCACTGATGGAGCCTGCAGCCGAAGTTATGGCCAACGCATTGGGCCAAGTTGATATCGAGCGCCCCAAGGTTCCCGTCGTTGCAAATGTTTTGGCCGAGGCAGTTTCGGATCCGGCAACGATCCGCTCACTTTTGGTGCAACAGGTTACGGGCTCGGTCCGTTGGCGTGAAAGCGTTCTCTGGATGGCTGAACAGGGCGTGACGACCTTATGGGAAATCGGTGCTGGCAAGGCGCTTTCAGGAATGGTGCGCCGCATTGATCGTTCGATTACGTGCAAAGCAGTCGGAACGCCGGATGACGTTAAAGCAATTACAGCTGACCAATAGAGCAGGATAAAGAATGTTTGATCTTACAGACAAAAAGGCCCTCGTAACTGGCGCTTCTGGTGGCATTGGCGGCGAAATTGCTAAAGCGTTGCATGCCGCGGGCGCAACGGTTGGTTTGTCCGGCACACGCGAAGAGCCACTACAAGCTTTGGCGGCAGAGCTTGGCGAGCGCGCCCATGTTCTACCTTGTAACCTCTCAGATGGTGCGGCCGTTGATGCATTACCAAAGCAAGCGATCGAGGCTATGGGTGGCGTCGATATCCTTGTGAACAACGCTGGAATCACGCGCGATCAACTTTTTATGCGTATGTCAGACGACGAATGGCAGAGCGTGATTGACGTCAACCTGACGTCCACCATGCGGTTGTGTCGGGGTGTTATGCGCCCAATGATGAAGTCGCGTTGGGGCCGGATCATCAACATCAGCTCAATCGTTGGTGCGACGGGTAATCCGGGGCAGGTGAACTATGCGGCGTCGAAGGCCGGCATGGTCGGTCTGACCAAATCTATTGCCTACGAAGTGGCAAGCCGCGGTATCACAGCCAACGCGGTTGCCCCTGGATTTATTGCAACTGCAATGACCGATAAGCTGACCGACGATCAAAAAGCCGCGATCAACACAAAGATCCCTGCATCCCGAATGGGTAAGCCTGAGGAGATCGCTGCAGCGGTGCTCTATCTTGCAAGCTCAGAAGCCGGATATGTTACGGGAGCGACCTTGCATGTGAATGGCGGAATGGCCATGCTATAAATGCATGGCCACCATGCTTCGAAAGCGTTTGCCATAGACTAAACTTGTGCTATAGGCGGCGCAGCTTTCAATCGGTGGCCCAAAAGGTATCGGTTATCCGCATCTTACGGTGACACAAGCCGCCCAATTGGGCATCACAAAAACCGCCGTCCCAAAGGGGACAGGGCAAAACGGACCTACGGGTTTAAAGAAGAGGAAGAGAACATGAGCGACGTCGCAGACCGCGTAAAGAAAATCGTTGTTGAGCACCTTGGTGTAGAAGAAGACAAAGTTGTCGAAAACGCATCTTTCATCGACGATCTTGGCGCAGACAGCCTCGACACTGTTGAGCTGGTAATGGCATTCGAAGAAGAGTTTGGTATCGAGATCCCGGACGACGCTGCTGAAACCATCCAGACTTTTGGTGACGCAACTAAGTTCATCTCAGAAGCTTCTTAAGTTTTATAGATATACAGTTTTGATACGGCGCTCTGGTCTCAGGGCGCCGTTTTTCTTTGGTCGAACGCAAGAGTTGTCGTGTATGCTCTTAGAAAAGTCGCTCATAACTTGGACGCCAAAAGCCGAAGAATTCAAGGCTGGCGCATGAGTTGACACTAGCGCTGAGAGGTTGCCATGCTTGTTGTCCCCGGAATTGAATTGCAAAAAGGCCGTTGTGTATCCCTTCAAAGGGGTCGCTTGGACGAACCGTCGATTTGGCATGTAGACCCAGTTGAGAAAGCGCGTGAGTTTTCTAACGCAGGGGCTTCGCTTTTGCACGTCACCGATTTTGACGCAGTTGCAGGTGAAGAACCGCAAAATGAGCTTGTCGAAAACATCATCCGTTCTTCAGGAACGCGCGTACAAGTTGGTGGTGGCATTCGTACCAAAGAGCGTGCCGCTGAGTTGATCGAGATGGGGGCCGCGCGGGTCGTCATGGGAACGGTCGCGGCATTGCAGCCTAACATGGTTCAGGAACTGGCGCACTTATACCCCGATCAAATCGTTTTGGCCGTTGATATTTGGCAGGGTGGTTTGATGACCGAAGGGTGGCGCACAAAAGCAGCATTTGCCCCCGAGGCGATGATGGAAGCGTATTCGACAACGCCTCTTTCGGCTGTCGTTATCACCGACATTGATAGTTCGATTGAGGATCAAGACGCTCAGCTTGGGGTGATTTCTGGATTGGCAGCGGTTGCGAAATGCCCAGTTTATGCCCGCGGAACAGTGCGGAGCATGGATGACATTGCCCGCCTTAAGTACATACCAGGTATTGAAGGCGCATTGGTCAGCCGCGCGTTGTTCGATAAATCGGTTGATCTGGTCGAAGCGATTGAGATTGCGAAACCTGAGCCAACACCCGTGGCAGATTTCAAGTAGCAGGCGCGTTGTCGGAATTGCATCTACGAAGAAGGCTTGCACGAGTCTTCCCTTGCCCCCGTGGTGTCAAGCAAGGTATGAAAATCAAAAGAACTTGAGGGAAAGGGCTGCACTATGCGTCGTGTCGTCGTCACTGGTCTAGGAATGGTTACTCCGCTTGCTTGCGGAGTAGAGGAAACCTGGAGCCGCATTTTGGATGGTCAGTCGGGCGCAGGTCCGATCACCCGGTTTGATGCCTCAAATGTTACTACGAAATATGCCTGCGAAGTGCCCGTCGGAGACGGTTCTGATGGTACGTTCAATCCAGATGATTGGATGGCTGCAAAAGAACGACGCAAGGTTGATGACTTCATTTTGTTCGGTGTCTCGGCTGCGATCATGGCTGTTCAAGATTCCGGTTGGATGCCTGAGGACACGGAAAACCTTGAGCGAACCGGAGTATTGGTCGGCTCTGGCATTGGCGGTTTGAATTCAATCGCTGACACGGCAATTCTGATCAAAGAAAAAGGCCCGCGGCGCGTGTCTCCGTTCTTTATTCCTGGTGCGCTTATCAACCTGATCTCTGGCCAAATCTCGATCAAATACGGCTTCAAAGGCCCGAACCATGCGGTTGTGACTGCTTGCTCAACGGGCGCGCATGCAATCGGTGATGCGGCCCGCTTAATTATGAGCGACGATGCCGATGTCATGGTTGCCGGTGGCGCAGAGGCAGCGATATCCGAAATTGGAATCGCGGGCTTCAACGCCTGTAAGGCGCTTTCCACGAAACGGGAAGATGATCCTAAAACGGCAAGCCGCCCTTATGACGAAGACCGTGATGGGTTTGTTATGGGCGAAGGCGCTGGCGTTGTAATTCTTGAAGAATACGAGCATGCGAAAGCACGCGGCGCGAAGATTTACGCTGAGGTTGTTGGCTATGGTCTGTCTGGCGATGCCTATCACATTACGGCACCCGCTGAGACTGGCGAAGGCGGAGAACGCTCAATGCGTGCGGCTCTGAAAAAAGCTGGTATGGAGCCGAGTGACATTGATTATATCAACGCGCATGGCACATCCACAATGGCTGACGTGATTGAATTGGGCGCTGTTGAGCGTATGCTTGGTGATCATGCTGGTAATGTCACTATGTCTTCAACCAAGTCGATGACAGGCCACTTGTTGGGCGCTGCAGGCGCGATTGAAGCGATCTTTTCGATCCTTGCAATTCGCGATCAGGTGGCGCCTCCGACGATTAACCTCGACAATCAAGCTATTGAAAGTGCTATTGATTTGGCGCCCAACGTTAAGCGTGAGCGTGAAATCAACGTGGCGTTGTCTAACTCGTTCGGGTTTGGTGGCACCAACGCGAGCGTGATCTTCCGAAAGGTCGACTAGATGTGGCGATCCATCGCCTCGAATTCGATCTCAATTCTGGCAATCGTTCTTTTCCTATTAGCTGGTCTCATTATGTGGGGGCAACGCCAATACCGTGAGGCTGGACCGCTTGAAGCGGCCATCTGCCTGAAGGTCGATCGTGGCTCAAACATGATCGAGGTTTCGCGAAATCTTGAGGATACTCAAGCGATTAGTAGCGGTGCGTTGTTCAGAATTGGCGTCAAATATGCTGAGAAAGACAATGACCTAAAGGCGGGTAGCTTCCTTGTGCCGCCTGCGTCTTCGATGACCGATATTGTCAGTATTATAACAGACGGTGGACCAAGTACCTGCGGCACTGAGATCGTGTATCGCATTGGTGTATCAAAGATTTCTACCCAAGTGCGAGAACTTGATCCAGAAACCGGACGGTTTGTTGAAAAGATGAACTTCGATCCGCAAGATGATGTTCCTGCAGGATATTCTGCATATCATTCGACTGCAGGTACGCGTTACCGGATCGCCTTTGCTGAAGGTGTAACCAGCTGGCAGGTTGTTCAAGGCTTGAACTCGATCGACGTGCTGAGCGGTGAAGTTGACGGATTGCCGTCCGAAGGCACCGTGGCGCCTGACAGCTACGAGGTTCGATCAGGTGAACCGCGCGCCAGTGTTCTTAGCCGCATGGTTGCCGCACAGACCGAAATCCTCAACCGAGCTTGGGAAAGCCGCGCTGAGGGGCTTCCGCTTAAGACACCTGAAGAGGCTTTGATCCTTGCGTCGATAATCGAAAAGGAAACTGGGGTTGCCGAAGAACGTGGCCTGGTGGCCAGTGTGTTCATCAACCGTCTGGACAAAAGCATTCGACTGCAAACAGACCCGAGTGTGATCTATGGCCTAATAAAGGGTCAGGGAACGCTTGGACGTGGGCTTCGTCAGAGTGAGCTTAAGCGCAAAACCGATTGGAATACTTACGTTATTGACGGTCTACCCAAGACGCCGATTGCTAACCCAGGGCGGGCCAGCATCGAGGCTGCGCTTAATCCAGAACCTAGCGAATACATATTCTTCGTTGCTGATGGCACGGGCGGACATGCATTTGCGAAGACGTTGCGTGAGCACAATGTGAATGTGCGTAAATGGCGTGAAGTTGAGGCTGCTAAGTCGAATTAGGGTGCGCAATGAATGCACACGCTACGATTCAAGTTAGTATTTTGTTAACCATAACAATGACTTAGAATTGACATTGCGAACGGTCACATGTAGAACTTGTGACAAGCTAGAAGAAGTGGGCAAGCGGTCAGGGATAACTCCCTTGGCCGTTTTTCTGTTTCTCTTGTGCGGAGTCCCTTTCGCATGAGGCAATGACAATGGCTTTGATCGAAACTGAAACCGAGAAATCGCGCCTATCAAAGGCAATCCAATTGGCCGAAGGGCAGTTGGATGATTTGACGTCTCTGGCAGCTGGTCTGTTGGAGGAAATCAAGGCGGGTGATGCGGATGCAGTGAAATCAGCGGTGAAGACTGCTGAGGAACTGCGACGGCTCGTGAAATTGGCAATAGATTTGGAGGCGCGGCATGAGCGTGACAGAAAACGAGACGCCGGATATTCCGGATCTTACGGGCTCGACTTGGACAAGGCCCGATCTGACATTCGGTGCAAATTGGGTCGCCTCCGAACCTGCTGTCAATCAGGAGACGTTTCTGAATAACCTTACTAGGGGAGAGCTTTTAGCTCTCCCTTTTTTGTTCGAGTTTTGGGCTTCGCCACATCAATTGCCTCCAAAGGGGGATTGGCGCAGTTGGGTGATCTTTGGGGGACGGGGAGCTGGTAAGACACGTGCGGGCGCTGAATGGGTGCGCTCACCGGTTGAGGGTAGTCGACCGTTGGAACACGGAAAGGCGCGCCGCGTTGCGTTGGTCGGCGAGACGATAGATCAAGTCCGAGAGGTTATGGTATTTGGCGAAAGCGGGATTTTGGCGTGTTCTCCGCCAGACCGACAACCGAGATGGGAAGCAACACGAAAGCGGTTAGTCTGGGACAATGGCGCAATTGCGCAGTTGTTCTCGGCGCATGATCCAGAGGCCTTGAGAGGGCCGCAGTTTGATGCCGCATGGTGTGATGAGTTGGCCAAGTGGCGCAACGGTTCCGAGACTTGGGATATGCTGCAATTCGGTTTGCGGCTTGGGGATGAACCGAGGGCCGTGGTGACGACGACTCCTCGGGATGTGGAGGTGTTGCGCGATTTGTTGGATCGCAAGTCCACCGTGCAGACGCAAGCCGCGACCGAAGCAAACCGCGCCAACCTTGCGGCCAGCTTTCTTGAAGAGGTCAGGTCGCGTTACGCAGGCACGCGCTTGGGCCGGCAAGAGCTTGATGGGGTGTTGTTGGGCGGGGATGAGGATGCGTTTTGGTCTTATGCGATGTTGGATCAATGTCGTGTTGATGAACCGGGTCCAGTGGACCGAGTTGTTGTCGCCGTAGATCCGCCTATCAGTAGTGGTAAGGGTGCAGATGAGTGCGGGATTGTTGTTGTTGGTGTTCGCCAGCAAGGATCGCCTCAGAACTGGACAGCGGTCGTTCTTGAGGATGCAACAGTGCAAGGGATGAAACCCTTGGGATGGGCACGCGCTGCGATTGAAGCACATGACCGGTGGCAGGCTGATCGTTTGGTAGCGGAAGTTAACCAAGGCGGAGAAATGGTCGAAACAGTTGTCCGGCAAGTTGATCCGATGGTGGCTTTCCGAGGGGTGCATGCAAGTCGTGGCAAACATGCGCGGGCCGAACCAGTGTCGGCGCTGTATGAGCAGGGCAAGGTTACCCATGTTGGCACGTTCGAGGCAATGGAAGACCAGATGTGTCGTATGGGGCGTCGGGGCTTTCAAGGGAAAGGTAGCCCTGACCGTTTGGATACTTTGGTTTGGGCCATGCAAGACGCGATGATTGAGCCTAGTCAGGCTTGGAAGAACCCTCGGATAAGGGCGTTGGTTTGGCACCGTTCGGTGGGTGTGAACATTATTAACATTTTAATCAGTGTAGCTTGTCAGAGGCGATGCATATTCGAGAGTT
>ERZ1047821.1061-NODE-1061-length-18229-cov-4.726753_pt1 | contig 18229 bp, 12 predicted proteins | sample MGYA00383096_ERZ1047821 | MGnify/ENA primary metagenome ERZ1047821 (study PRJEB29581, sample SAMEA5548366) | metagenome | biome: marine; feature: coastal; material: water | depth 25 m | study: Short-term variability in the microbial, nano- and picoplankton... | reverse complement strand
AAGAAGGTATCCAAACGATATCGCAAGAGAAAAAAGAAAAATTATCTTTCCGAAGAAGAGATCATTGCCGTCATCAAGCGGAACTGCGATTAGGTATTAATGCCTCACCACCACACGCTTTTTGAGCGTGCCCTTCTCCCCTTCTCCAGAAAGAATGTACAAACCATTGGATAAGGTACTTACATCAATAATTTGAGGCGAATTCTGAACGCTGATTTTTTGAATCACTTTACCTTCGGCATTACTCAATTTTAGCTCATGCAGACCAAGGATCTGAGGCCACATGACTACAAGCTGATCTTGGGCAGGGTTTGGATAACACCACCAGTCTGTTTGTAATTCTTGAATACTGGCATCATTGTAATAATTGAAAGGAGGAGTAAAATACTCACAACCAAAAGTATCCGAAATCACGGCAACATAATCGCCATTTTGTGTAGGCGTATACTCTACATTATCAGAACCCGGAATGGCCGTGCCATCTAAAATCCAGCTGACATTGTATCCAAAGGGTACATCTGAAACATACAATACATCAATAGCACTGATAGAAACATCAAAGCTGAAAGAACTATCACAATAAACAGCAAAAACGGTATCGGAAGTGGTACTACATCCGAGGTTATTATATGCCGTGACATAGTAATTTCCGGATTGAATGATTTCCTCAACAGCATTGGTGTGCCCCGTCCAAAATGCAGTATCAAGCGACCACTGAAGCGTATATTGTGAAGAGTCCGTGTATACCGAATAATTCAAAGAATCGTAAACCACATTAGGCACTCCTGGAGGAGTTCCTACGACAATGGTATCTAAACTTTGTACAGAAGGAACGGGGAAAATCTGCTCATAGGAAATGGAATACGAAATGTCTACATATCCACCAACACCGCAATTCCCGCAACCACCAAACCCAACCGTATGAGTACCAAGATTGTCATCCCCACCATAGGTGATCTCTGCAGCATTGCTTTGTGCGGCCATTTCATCAGCATCCATTACTCTAATTTCATAAGTATTCGCCGGGTTGAGATTTATATTTACTGGCCAAGTAATCGGACCATATGAATTGTATTCGTAAGATGATTGATAAATCAGTGTGCCATTTTCAAATAAAATAAAATAAGGATCTGGAGCATTGCCATTAAGAAGCTCCCAACCCCAAGGCTCACCCAACCAGTTGTTTGATACATTCAGCACCTTAACTTCTGTAAGCGTATAGTTATCAATGGTATCGAGATTGTTATATCCAGCATACTGAACAGCATAATTCCCTGCTTGTGTATAGGTCTGAACTGGTGGGTTTTCGTCATTACTTGTCTGACCATTCCCAAAATCCCACTCGTACAAAAGCAAACCAGGGTTATTGTTGGTGAATTCCACCTCCAATGGAATACATCCTGAAGGAGGGCTAGAGGAAAAACCTGAATTACCGATTGCCGGTGTTTCAATGGTTAAAGTGATGAAAAAAGGAATGGCAATATTGTCTATATTTTGACCTGATGCCGTCACGTCAACAAGTATGCTGACCTCTACATTATATACCCCTGCCACCAATGGTGTACCAAAAACATTAATACAGCCATAAACATTACTCTGTGGATTGTAATTACATCCATTGGCCACATTATTACAAATCCAATCTAAACCTACGGGTAAAGCAATACTGACAATCTCAAAATTATTAATGGTTGCGCCACTCGTGTCTGTAGGCATTACAAAAGTGATGTCCTCAGAATAAAACTGACCCGTGTAACCTGTGGGTAAAGGATCCGGGTAAATACCAGCGACAGTATAGCTTTGATCGACTGTACACTGCGTATGTCCTGCATAAAAAACAAGTAAAGCAAAAAAAAGGAAAAGGATTTTCATTTCAATAAGTTTTAGGTGCAAACGAATAACTATATTTGCATTTCAAATATAATTGGATTTTATTAGGTTATCAACAATTGTTAATAAGTCCGGTTAATAAGCATTTGATAAGTAAGACCCTCATTCTTAATAACTTCAATCAAATCCTCTTGCTTTTGGAAAGATTCCTGCTTTACTTTGGTAGACCAAATGAGGGATAAAAGACTCGCCAACGGGCGAAGTTTTCCCGGGAAGTTTACAGGTTGAGTATTTTGAAGGGGATTGAGCACATCGACTGAGGTTCAATTCTGAGAAGGTTTCCTCAGAAAATATACGAAACATTAGATTCTAGTGAAAATCAGAATCAAAAGTAAACGACTCTAAGGTATGGTAGCGACCTCGGTAGCGACCTTACTAAGAAAGACAAAGTAAATCGAAATTTTTGTCGAATGAAGTCGATTTATTATGTGTGAAGTTTCGTCAATCGAAGTGCCTTTGGGCACGAAGAACGATGTAGACTGGATTGCTAGACGTGGAAAATGGATGTCTTTGGACGAAAATGGAAACAGAAGTCATAATAACAGTAGTTTGGCGCTAATAGTTGTTCGCAACGAAAGTGAGAGCGGATTATAATTCTTCACAGAGTTTAATCCGCTTTATTGTTTTTAGGAGGTTTAAAAAGGCAACCCGATATGAATGCCCAAGCCAATATGTTGACCTTCTTCTTCCAAAGCAAATTCTTTTAATACACGATTTTTTCTGGCTTCTCCCATTTTTTGTCTCAATTCTGAATTCAAGAGCTGTTTCCAAATGAAGCTTTTCACCTGCTGGCTAGAACACTATCGCAGAAACTATACGAGCAGAATAAACAATTGCTTCATTCCGAAAAGAGCCTAATACAATAGGCCCGAATTTTGTATATTACACAAACATCATTTTATGAAATTCATACATTCTTTACTATTTATCTCATTCATTTACAGTTTTTCAATTGGACAAAATACATCTCACCTAGATGGCAATTATGTAAATGCGACAATCAATAATACCGGTACATTTTTTAACGATTATGCGACTAGCTGGCCAGGCTATGAGATTCCTGAAGGATCTAATAAGCATTGCATCTACGCGGCATCTTTTTGGTATGGAGGCATGAATTCAAATGACGAACTCAAATTATCGGCACAATTCTATCAGGCCAATCAGGATTTATTTCCAGGGCCATATTCCAGTAATTCCTCCTACAACGATCCGTTGTATGCCTCAAATTATCATAGCATATGGACGGTAACTTCAGGTCAAATACAAAATCACATAGACAATTATACCGACCCTAGCTACGTTACACCAACTTCAATTTCGACCTGGCCAGGAAATGGAGACACTACTCTTGGCGTAAGTGAGCAGCTGGCTCCATATGTAGATGTAAACAATGACGGATTTTATATTCCTGAAGATGGTGATTATCCAGACATTAAAGGATGCATGGCGACTTATGTTATAATGAATGATGCGGCAGATACTCATGGCTCGGGGGGTGAGATTATTGGCTTAGAGGTCCATCAAATGTTCTATCATTATTTTACTACTGATCTGGGAAGTTATTTGAACCGAACTACCTTTTTGGAGCAACGCATCATTAATCGAGGAACTCAAACCTTATATGATTTTTATACCACCTTTTTTATGGATGCCGATATAGGGAATTATTCGGATGATTATGTGGGATGTAATTCTTCCATAAATATGATGTATGCCTATAATGGAGATACTGATGACGAGTCCAGCGGAGGAACCATAGGATACGGGGCAGCTACTCCAAGTCTTGGTGTGATCTCACTAAATAATAATCTAATTGGATCCGGTAGCTTCAGTAGTACATCTGGATCTTCTCCAACCACTCCGGCAGAGATTTACAATACAATGCAAGGGCTTTGGTCTGACGGCACTCCCATATATTATGGAGGAAACGGGGTTGCTGGATCACCTGGGGTAAGTACCACGCCTACCACATTTATCTATTCTGACAATCCAAATGACCCAAGTGGCTGGTCTGAAGTAACACAGGCTAACCCTCCTGGAGATCGCAGGTCTTATATGTCCATATATTCAGATGTATTTGCACCTTTTACTGAAGTATCACAAGATTATGCCATAGTTCAGGCCCCTGAAGGCAGTGCTCAGGAAAGCGTAAATTATCTGATAGATAAAGCAGATTCTGTGCAAGCATTTTACCAAAACCCATTGTCAGAATGTGATATTATGGCTTCGTTATCTGAAATCGCCAATAAGATCATTGAAATTTATCCCAATCCTTCCTCAGGACAATTCACTTTATCCTTAAAGAATGTGCTCAATAAATCCAATCTACAAATAATCAATTCCGATGGGCGTATCGTTTATCAAAGAGAGCTAGGAATGGAAAAACAACTTGAAATTCAGCTAAAAGAGCCAACAGGCATCTACATGCTGACAATAAATGATGGAAATTCCATATTCTCCAAAAAAATTATTCTGGAATAGGCGTAGAAACAAACTCATCTTAACAAGTCTTGTAGTCCTTCTGTCGCTTCTATCAAAGATTGTGGTAAATTTAGAATCTCAACTAATTAATAAAACAAAATGAACCTTAATATAGCAGTGCTCATTGATGGCGAGAATATTCCTTCTGCCCATGTGCACGAAATGATGGAAGAAATTGCCAAATATGGCAACCCAACCATCAAAAGAATCTATGGAGACTGGACAAAGCCAAGATTATCAAAATGGAAAAATGTCCTCCTTGAGAATGCCATCACACCTATTCAACAATACAGCTACACAACGGGTAAAAACGCCTCAGATTCAGCTATGATTATTGATGCCATGGACCTCCTTTACACTGATAAAGTAAATGGCTTTTGTTTGGTCTCAAGCGACAGTGATTTTACCAAATTGGCTACTCGACTTAGAGAAGCAGGAATGAAAGTAATAGGTATCGGTGAAAAGAAAACGCCAAACCCATTTATAGTAGCTTGTGACAAATTTATTTACATTGAAATAATAGCAAATAAAGCCCCTAAAAAAGAAACAAAAGGGAGCCAAAAAAGCTCTGTAGAACAAATTGAACGCAGAGAAATCATGTTGATTCAAAATTCAATTTCGGATTTATCTGATGATGATGGCTGGGCATTTCTTGGAGACGTAGGTGGACTCATTCAAAAAAAGCAGCCCAATTTTGATTCACGTAATTACGGATTTGAAAAATTGACACCATTAATCAAATCCTTAGGGATCTTTGACATTGAACAAAGGGAAAGCTCTAAAAGCAAGTACAAGCTAATCTACGTTAGAAACAAAGAAAATCAAAAGTCAAATAATCGATAAAAACACGATTGCCGAATATTTATTAAGATTTTGAAATGAAGGAAATCATTGAAACAGAGTTTGGGATTTCAGTAATAGAAATAAACAAACTTAATGGATATGAAAACATCAATTATCTCATCCGAACAGAAGGAGAATCTTTCATTTTCAAAACATATCCAGCCTCTGAATCTAATTTTGCTTTATTAGAAGCAGAAAGTCAAGCCTTGCTGTATTTACAACAGAAAAGCAATTCCAAAACCCCAAAGCCAATTCCATTTCTCGATGAATCTTATACAAAGAATCTTGTCATACATGGAGAGGTCAATTCGTGTAGATTATTGTCTTTCTTAAAAGGTGATTTTCTGGGTGATTTAGATTCAAATAAGCAAATAGCGTCCTCTCTTGGAAGCTTTTTAGCAAAACTGGATACGGCATTAATGGATTTTGATAGCTCCGAGCTACGTGCCCGAAAATGTGAGTGGGACATTCAACAGCTGTCTTTAAATAAAAAATACATAACAGACATATCAGATGTTTCAAATCAGAATTTGGTTCGGTACTTTTTTATGCAATTTGAACAGCTTGTAGCTCCTATAGCCCCTGAATTAAGAATGTCATTCATCCATAGTGATGCAAACGAATGGAATATTTTAATCAAAGGAAATGAGGTAAGTGCATTAATTGATTTTGGGGATATGGTTTATTCTCCTTTAATCAATGAAATTGCTACTGCAATTACTTACATGAGCTATGACAAAGAAAATATATTTGAATTCACTCTCCCCTTAATACATGCTTATCATAAAATCGTCCACCTTCAAGAAAGAGAAATTTCGATTCTCTATTATTTAATTGCCTCGAAACTTTGCATCAGTGTATGTCACTCGGCACATGCAAAAAAGCAGGATCCTGGCAATACTTATGCTTCGGTGAGTGAAAAGAATGCATGGAAAATGCTATATAAATTGCTTGAAATAAATCCAATTTCATTAGAAAATGCAATATTTAGCAAGCTCAATATAAACAAGTCAAAACCCTTAAAAGAAGAGCTTAAGCTAAAACAAAGGCATCAATACTTAAGTAAAATATTATCCGTGAGCTATGACCAACCCATAGCAATGGAACAATCTACATTTCAATACATGTATGATACCTATGGAAACACTTATCTAGATGCTTACAATAACATACCACATGTTGGACATGCTCATCCAGTAGTTGTGGAGGCAGGTCAAAAACAAATGGCCAAGCTTAATACCAATACACGTTACTTATACGATATTCTGCCTGAATACGCAGAACTCTTACTTAAAAAGCTACCTCCACATCTCAATAAGGTTTTCTTTGTGAATTCGGGAAGTGAAGCCAATGACCTGGCGATTAGAATAGCCAAGCTGCATACGGGGCATGAAAAAATCATGGTGATGGAGCATGGGTATCATGGACATACCCAAACCGGAATTGATATTAGCGATTATAAATTCAATCATCCAAAAGGTCAAGGCAAAAAGAGTAACATTATAAAAACAGCCATACCAAACGCATATAATGGAAAATATAAGGGCCAAAATAGTGGGCCAAAATATGCGAAAGACGCAATCAATGAAATCAAAAGCAGAAATAATATTGCGGCATTTATTTGCGAACCAATAGTTGGGTGTGGCGGACAAATCCCTTTAGCTGATGGTTATTTACGCCCTGTTTATGAAGCTATTAAAGCTCAAAATGGGATTTGTATTAGTGATGAAGTACAAACTGGTTTTGGCCGACTTGGAAAAGTCTTTTGGGGCTTTCAACAACATCAAGTACATCCAGATATTGTTGTCATTGGAAAACCAATGGGCAACGGCCATCCAATGGGTGCAGTAATCACCACGGATGCAATTGCAGAATCTTTTGAGCAAGGTGTGGAATTTTTCAGCTCTTTTGGAGGAAATCCCGTGTGCTATAGGTAAAGCTGTTCTGCAAGTCATAGAAGATGAAAACCTTCAGGAGAACGCCATTAAAACAGGTGATTTCTATAAAACCCTATTCAAAGAGTTGCAAAACAAACATGAATGTATTGGCGATGTAAGAGGATCAGGGCTATTCCTTGGAATAGAATTAATTGATGAGGCAGAAAAACCAAATACAAAACTCGCACAATTAATAAAAAATGAGCTTCGGCAAAGACATATTTTAATAAGTACAGACGGTCCTTATGACAACGTTATTAAAACAAAGCCCCCACTCCAATTTACTCAGCAAAATGCCCTTAAGGTTGTTGAAGAAATAGACCGAGTGATTACTCATAATATCACATAAAAGAAGCACAAATACAAAACTTCAAAACAAGGCATCCTGCTTTGAAGAAAAATTATTGAATGATTATTTTAAAAATCTCCTTTCCATTATTATGAATAATATTCAAAAAGTAAACCCCATCAGAAAGAAATCGAACATCTAGCGTATTTGAAATCTCAAAAATAGATTTTATCAATCTTCCATTGTAATCAGTTAGTTCAATTTTTTCAATGCCCTCAATAGAATTTAATCCATTAACATAAACGACGTCACTCGCAGGATTTGGATATAATGAAATTGTTTGATTATTTATTGACTCATCTATTTCCAAAACATTTAATATCAGACATTCACTTGTATCAGAACACCCATTTTCAGTAACCAATACAGCTACTTCATAATAACACGTTCCTTGACACTCAAACAATTGGTCGTTTTCTCCTGGAAATACTGCAAATCCGTCTGCACAATCCAACCATACATAGCTGGCATTTGCAGCTTCTGCCTGTGCTGTTCCTGGACCCAATTGAAGAATATTACTGTTTACATTGTTAACCGTAAGGTCTAAAGAAATCGTACTGTCACAACCATTGGCATTTTGGAGAATAAAGGTTGCCGTATTGTTGCTAGAAGTATATGTGTTTCCATCAATCCACGTAAATTCATCACACGTTGTTTGAATGTCAGTCACAAAATCAGGAGTATAAATACTAAGATTAAGTGTCACGACACTATCACAACCTTGAGATGCTACCAAGGTGTAGGTCGCATTATTATTACTAGATGTATAGGTATTGCCATCAATCCATGTGTAGGAACCACAAGCGAATTGGACATCCGTACCGGTGATCGTGTTATTTATAGTAAGGTCAAGACTTACTAAGGAATCACAACCATTGGCTCCCCCTCCAACAATGTTATAAGTGGCTGTATTATTACTTGATGTATATGTATTTCCATCAATCCAAGTATATGAATTACACGCAGCCTGGACATCAGTTCCTGAACTCGTGTTACTCACAGTTAAGTTAAGGGTAATTGTACTGTCACACCCTTGAGTATTCTGAATTGTGTATGTTGCGGAATTATTACTTGAAGTATATATATTTCCATCGATCCATGTGTAAGGCCCGCATGAATTTTGCACATCAGTATAATAGCTTGAATTGCTTAGGTTCAGATTTAAGGTAATGGTACTGTCACACCCTTGCGTATTCTGAAGCGTGTATGTGGCCGTATTATTATTTGAAGTATAGGTCGTTCCATCAATCCATGTGTATGAATCACATGCCGTTTCCACATCCGTACTAAAAGTAGGATTGTTTACGGTCAAATCGAGTGTAACTATACTGTCGCAACCAGCAGAGCTTTGCAAAGTATACGTTGCATTTCCATTACTAGAAGAATAGGTATTGCCATCAATCCAAGTAAAAGAACCACATGAGACTTGGGTATCAGTGCTTTGAGTGATCGGATTGACCATTGCAATTATATTCGTGAAAGGACTGAGACATGGACTGGTTTGAATTTCCCAATCATAAAAATAATAGTAATAGTCAGTACCCACAGAAGAGCTAACAATACTCACAACATTCGTAATTGAATAGGGATAATTTACTCCCCCATTGTTTCTGAACAGATCCATGGAAACACCTCCTAGACTATAGCTGCCTACTGTCGGAACATCGAGATTTAAAGTTATTCTCTGAGGCCCCGTGTTCGTAATATTCACTGTCACTTGGTCAATAACATTACCGCCTCCATCAACAGCATCATATAAATTTATTGTTCTATTTCCGGTGGTATTCGCATTGATCCAAACTGAAACAAGACTAAAAGAAGTTAAAGCATCAAAATTTAAAGCGAAAATTGCAGTTTGATTGTGAAAGCCACCCGTGCCTACTGATCCATTTTGAGGCCCAACATATTGTGGTGCTTGTTCAATTACATTCTGGACAAGATAGTTTGTTGTATTGGATAGAGTTGGAGTTAGAAATGTATTTCCCGATTCAAGAAGAGTAGTTCCCGAATCATCATACCAATTTAAAACGCCAGTTCCAATACCTGAAAAAGTAACAGATTCATTCTGACAAATAGAAGCATCAGAGACAATAGGTGCATCTGGAAGAGAAATTGTAACCGTGATTGAATTTGAACCTGAACCAATGACATTGCTTGAAACCAGTTCAACATTATAGGTGCCACTACTCGAATAAATATGAGTTGGATTTTCTAATGAACTTGTATTGCCATCTCCAAAATTCCAGCTCCATGAATCTGGAGTATTTGTTGAAAGGTCTGTAAAAGCAACTTCACCTGAACAATCTGTGTTGTATGAAAAAGATGCTGCGGGGGCAACTGTAGGTGCTTGACATGCAGGTGGAAGATCAAAGGCTTCTGTTTGATCCGTGCGGCTATTACTTGACCCCTGGTCTGCACTATAACCCAATCCTCGTGCTGCAAAAACTTGCCAAATCAAACATTGGTGAGCTCCTCCGTACAACATTTGATCTGCTTGTAAAATAGCATCTCTACCATCAACAAACCCAGGATTACACGGTTGAAGCTTCAAGCCCTCGATAACCAATGCCATAGCGATGTTATTTCCTCCTGTCCCGTTGTAAAGGTCAGCATCATAACCGTAATCATCAATCAATGCCCAGCTTAAATCCCATAACATGGTACACCAAACAAAACCTACACCATGCGGTTGACTAATTGCACCTGCATTATTGGAAGCATCATAGGTGTAATTATTGACAGACAAATCTGTAGAATACGGCGCAGGTCTAATTCCATTTCCATTTGTTGGCTCGCCTATAGCATACGTTCCTATCCCTCTAATATCCGTTCCAATATCTCCCGATTCGATGGTAAGCATAAGTCCGAACCAATCTGACCACCCCTCACCCATCTGTTCCTCATTGCTTAGACAATTTGAATTGCTGGCTCCACCAGTTAGTCTTGTTGAAATCCCATGTCCATATTCATGTGCAATTATTCCATTATCAAAATCCCCATCCAATTGAACAAGATTACCCGAACTTTGGAGGGTTCCATTTAATGTAGTCGCAGCAAGCAATGCGTCAATAAGCGCTTCACCATCAGTTTGAGAAACCATTACAGAAGGAATTCCAATACCAGGATCTGCACCCCCCATCGTGATAGGTGCGCCAGCTACATTATTTACCATGATTACAGCAAGTGCACCTGCAGCTTCTGCAGCTTCAACTTTACTAATAAATGTACATGTACCTCTTCTTATGACCACAATTTTTCCGTTTAATGTAGCCGCATTCGTCAGTGTTTCACAAGCATCTTCATTATCTCCCGAGTCATCATCTACTAATGCAAAATCAGCAGTAATTGGTGTGGTGGGTACAGATGGTCCAAAACCAGCCTGAACGGCTTGGTATGCACCAGCCAAATTCGATGGACTATTTATTTCTAAAAGATCGTTATCTGCTGTTGGTGCGGACCATAAATACATTTGCATTCGTGGATTTGCTCCATCACCAGGTGTTGCAAAGTTTGCATTATTCGTTCCACCACCATCTTGAGCTTCGGCATTCACATAATCAGACCCATTACCTCCATTACCGTAATTGTTCTCTTGAAAATTTCCACTCGCTTCATCAAAACCATATTGATACCAAATATCATGCATGATGTTATTCATGTAAAACAAATTGGTAATGACCGGGTCTAAGTTCGTATTGGGTGCATTATTTAAATTTAAAGGGAAATCGAAATTCAATAAAGCTCCTCCGTCAGGAGAATACCCTGGGTTATTATTGTCGTCTTGGTCTTCGTAGGCGAAAACGTTGTTTCCTCGTGTTATGGTATAATCAGCACCTGCGTTCCCATCATCATCATGCCATCCAAAAGGCGAAGCGGAAAGATTTTCCGTACCGGAAATAATACTTCTATTGCCGTGATTCGGGCTTTCCAATGGAATGGCAAAAACATTATAAGCGTCTGTTGGAGGAGGTAAGGCAGTCTTACTCCTTGGTTGACGTTTCGCGTTGGTTTGGTGATGATGATTCTTATGATCGGTATCTTCAAATGTACACTCAACAACCCAATCATTTATTTTTAAGATATCTCCATTAATGGCATCTACTTGAATACTCCACCAGTGTTTTTGAGATTTTTCATAAATACTCAATTCCCATGCGAGATGAATCGGAAATGTGTCGGAATTTGTTGGAACATAAACCAAATCAACTGGAATATTTTCTAATGAAACATCTCCTTTTTCAAAAATAAGTGAGTAACCCTTCTGTTCAATAATCTTATGCTTTAAGGTGCTGGTAATACCTATTTCCCTTAAGGCAAAAGCTATGGCGTCTTGTGCGGAAATATTAAATTGTCTTGTGTTGATTTTGTTTTGAACATCTGTAATGAGCTGGATGCTGGAATAAACGACTGCATTGTTTTTGACGACAAAAACACCTCCCGAGTTCAAAATCTCAATACCTTCAAATGTTTGATTTACATATATGTGATCGGCTTCAATTTGTCTAGAATAGCTTTCATCGGTTATCAGTAAATCCTTAAAATCTTGTTTTCTAATCGATTCATCATCGATTTGATTGGACAGGTAGTGTTGAATGATTTCGAGGTTTTTCTGACTTTGTATTGTACAGAAAATAAGAAGAAATAAAATGAATAGAATGCCTTTCATAGTAGCTTGGTTTGGTTTTAGAAAAATGAAGTTTCATTTGAGCAACTAAATGCCTGTGTTTTCCAATAATAAAATCATGAAATGCACGTATTTTATTCAATAAAAATGCCACCTCAAGAAAGAGGCTTACAGATACTTTTGTATCGAACAACATGATCATAGTTTTGGTTAGCATATGTATAACACGATCAAAGCACTGAAGGTTGCCTAAACTTCGAGTTATTTTATGATCAACACCATTCAAGCATGGGTCGATTTATTATTGTTTTAACTTATGGTCTGATTAGCTTCAAAATATGACCATTGACATCGAGGAAGTATAAGTTGCTTTCCAATTCAGAAACATCAATAAATTGATCTGAAGTAAACAATGTTTTAGACTCAAGAACAACTCCGTCTAATCCTTTTAAAACATAAGGGCAAGGATATGATTGGATTCCTTTAATGGATATTAAAGAGGAACCTGGGTTGGGATAAATTGATAATTCTTGTTTAGAAGCTGACTCAACACCAACATAGGGTTCACAATCAACAGCTGACATCAGGTAATTGTATCTCTGCTGAATAAAAGATTTCAATCCTTCAATAGAACCACCAGGCCCCGGTCCACCGCCGCCTCCTGATAAATTAGTTTCAATATTGGTGTCAAAATCAGCATTTGAGAACATTTTGTTGTTGTCCGCATATACATCATCTTTAATAAGCTCTTTTAAGTCATCGATGATTGGGTTTAAATAATCAGGATTAAAAATAGTACTTATTAAAAGACACACTTCAGATGTGTACTGAGACTTCAATGCCTGACTTGCGAAAACCCTTTCCAGTAACGGTCGACTTGAAGCATAATAATAGATATCTAAATTTGATGGATTTAATGGCCCCATAAAACCATAGCTTCCGAATGACTCATTGCCATCCCACTTAATCCACTGCCATTTGTCCATTCCTAAATTATGATATACATAGTAGTTTCTTGCCGACTGAGTATAGCTGTCCAAATTGCCAAATAGATTATCCAAAGCTGCAGAACTCAAAAATGGACCAAGATCAATATGCGCTCCAAGATTTGTTTCAAAATCAAGATCACTCGTATTGTTTATAAAGTCAATGAACGAGATTAGATCTGACCAGTCATTTGCAGCTTCATTGGACTTGAGCTCATAAGACGATTCATAAGCACTTTGTGCATTGCCCAAATATTCCAAACTGGCCTCGCCATCTCCTCCTGAAAAATTAGACCCCGCCTTAAACAGATTTCCGCCATCATCAAGCATTCTCCAATCTAAGAATTGATCATCTAATTGTTCAACCAAGGTGTAAAACCCCCATGGTTCACCATTATAAGTTACAGTTGTAAAATTGGTTCTAGGGGCTGGTACTCCATGTATTTTACAAACGTCAAAGAATAATTTCTCCCTCAAAAAAGTAGGATCTTTAAATCCATTACTAAAATTCAATTTTTTTATACCATCATAGTTTTGGCCTGAAATAAATTTATTAAAATCAATCTTAAAAGATTTTTTATCTCCAGGATGGCCATAACTCGAATTCCCTTTTAAACGAACCCCAACACTATCAAACGTATAGGTTCCTGTTAAATCTGTTAGCGTCAAGTTTGCCGGGATATAAACGGATCCATTTACCGCCATGTTATCATAATTGTCCTCAAGCTGAGACCAGAAATCACTCTGAGGAAAATCAAGCTCTATATTTACCACTTGATCAATAGAAAATAAATTCGCTCCCTCTATTTGAGCTGAAAGATTTTCAGAATAAAATAATGTAGTTAGAAAAATAAATAATAATCTGTGAAAATTGCTTTTTGTCTGGATCATCTCTAGTTGGTTTTTCTTTTATAGACGTTTAATTTACGAATTACCTTCACTCAATATACACTTTACACTATTTTGACTTAATTTTAGAAATAGATCAATAGATTTAATATGAATTCAATGTCTAATAAGTTTTTGCTTATCTTATTTTGCTGGTTCTCTTTGATTGGATTCGCACAACCAAATTATAATGTAAATATATATAACAACCCTTATCCAGGTAATTTATTTTTTCATGTTGGAGGCCCACCAAGTAAACCTGTAAATATTGTTGACTCCTCTGGGACATTAATATACAGCCATGACTTTGGGCTTAAAGGATGGGCATGGCAGGTAAATGAAAATAATAAAATCACATTCTTCGACAGACAATCTAAAGGCTGGTTTATTATGGATAGTCTTGAAAATATAACGGATAGCGTCTACTGTCAAAATGGATATGTGGCAGACAATCATGATTTTATTGCTCTTCCAAATGGGAATTATATTCTTTTCGCCTATGACATTAGACCATATGCCACAGACACTGTAATCTCAAATGGAAGTGAGGATCAAGAAATTGAGGGATTGATTATTCAGGAGTTAGACAACGATCATAATGTTGTATTCGAATGGTCAAGCTTTGATTATTTTTATCTCTCAAATTATCCAGATGTGTTCAATTCACTTGGGAATAGCACATTTGACTTTTTACATTGTAATGCCATTGATATAGATGAAGACGGGCACTTTCTCATTTCTAATCGGACTATTTCTGAAATAACAAAAATCAACAGAATCACTGGCGAGGTAATGTGGCGATTTGGGGGAGAGCAAAGTGATTTTACTTTCACTAACGATTATCCTTTCTCCAAACAGCATTGCATCAAAAGTCTGGGAAGTAATAGGTACTTATTGTACGATAATGGAAATCTTAGTGATCAATATACTGGTGGGATTAAACGCTCAAGAGCTGTAGAATATGAGCTAAACGTTTCTGACTTTACAGCAACTAAACTCTGGGATTTTGTTCACCCTGACAGCCTATTTACTCCATCCATTGGAAGTGTTCAGCGTCTTGAAAATGGAAACACATTAATTAATTTTGGCAACAATCAAAATATAAATAGAGGTAGTGTTATTACTGAAGTAACTCCGAACAAGCAAATTGTTTTTGAACTGGAACTGGAAAACGGTCAGAATGTATATTGTGCGAATAAAGCAAACTGGAATTTTGACAATGGCGCCTTAAATCTTGATGATTTTATTGGTCCGATTAACGTTGGAAAATTGAACATCTATCCAAATCCATCTCATTCAAAATTTAAAATAGAAGTTGAAACATTCAAAAACACCAAAGTCCATATTCAGATATGCAATATTCATGGCGATATTATTTACAATAAGAATTATGGACAAGTAAAGAATGAAAAATACATAGAAGTAGAACATTATTTTTCCCCAGGAAGCTATATCGTTAAATGTACTGCCGGATCAACAGTTTCATTCGCAAATATATTGGTAACCCCCTAAGAATTATATGGCAAAAAGATTTCAGCCATCATACAGCGCGCACTTCCACCACCACATGCTTCTATCGTATTAATATCACTATGAAGAATTGGGTTAAATGATTGTATCTTCTCAATCTGTATTTTGTTGAGACTATTGTAAGCAGAAGATGACATCACCAAATAAGCTTCGTTACCCTGTACCTGAAGCATATTTCCTGCAAATCTGCCTTTTTGCTCCTCAGTAATTTCTATAATCTCTTTTCCTGAGTTCTCTATCGCATTCTCTAAAGCTTCTCGTTCTTTTTTGTCATCAATTGTATCCAAACAAACGACAACATACTTGTCTGCCACACACATCATTACATTTGTATGATAAATAGGCAATCTTTCTCCGTTATGTGTTTGATTTGCCGTAAACGCGACCAACTTGTAGTCAAACTCATTGCAGAATTGTTTTGCGATATCCTCATCGGTTCTTATGGAAAGTGCTGCATAACAAATTTTATTCTGACGATCTAAAATCATACTGCCTGTTCCCTCTAAATATAAATCTTCAGCCTCATAAACTGAAAAATCAACAATTGAAGAAATATTAAATCCGCGCTTTTGCAATCTATCTAATATGTCCGGACGTCTCTCATCTCTCCTGTTCTCAGCACACATAGGATAAAGAGCAACCCGACCATCTTGATGGAAGGACACCCAGTTATTCGGAAATATAGAATCGGGAGTATCGGGACTTATGGTGTCTTGAACGACATGAACATGCACACCATTTTGTTCGAGTTTCGCAACAAATCCATTAAATTCTTTTAATGCTTTCATTTGAACCTCTTCAGCAGAAAAGGTCTCCAAATGCTTTTGATAGTAGTTATTTTTGGCAGTCTCCTCGTTGTATCGAAAAGCAACTGGCTCAATCATAAGAATGTGAGAAGTCAATTGTTTCATATTCGTTTTAATGGCATTGTAGAACATCTAAATAATCCGCCCATTTTAGAAACCTCACCATATGAGACTTCTTCAACAGTATAACCTCTCGACCTCAACTGAGCATTTAATGAGGCAAATTGTGGCTGTGAAACAACAACCTGATCCGAAATTGAAAAAATATTTGAATTCATATTGTACATTTCATTTCCATCAATTAAGATGGTTTCTTTGGAATCAAACATATCCATTAGGGATTCAACGTCCTTTTTGTGTTTGAATCCGTCAGGGCAAATAATTGCACCCTTCCGACCTATAGGCTGAAAACAACAATCCAAATGCAAGGCACTTTTTCTTGGGTCAACATCCGATTTCTTAAGCTCGTAATTGATTACATTTTTATTTGGAAAGTGCTGTTTGATAAAATCAACACCTTCTGTATTGGTGCGAGCCACTTTGTAACGATTAAAATCCTCTTCTTTGGAGTATCCAATAAATATACAGTCATCTCTCAATAGAACATCTCCACCCTCAATCCGTGCAGTATTGGGCATCTTTAATAGTTGATTTTGGTCTATTCCTTCAAATATACTTTGTACGGCGTCTAGCTCACGCGAGCGATCCTCAATAATGTTGGGAAGCAATAGTTTATCCTCAATAACGAAAGCAATGTCTCTCGCATAGATTTGATTGAGATCAAGGATATTGCTAGGACGAATCACCTCGACATCATGACTTTTAAGCACTTTACAAAAGTGCTCCATTTCATCAATCAAATCGTTCTCTAAGGGATAATTTCCGTTACGAACACTTTCGAGAGATTTTGGATCATAGCAGTCACTTTCAGATGGTGTTCCTCCAAAATCATTAGCTATACCTAGGATTACGGTTTTCAGCAATCCAACTTCATTATCAACATGGAGATTCATGACTTTTTCGAGTTATACTTTTAAAGAAACGAAACTACTAAAAATCCTTAAACAAAATCATTCAAGTATGCATCACTCGAATAATTTCAAAACGATAATAATCAATAAAACTTACGCATACTTTGTTTTTGATGATTACTTTCATGGTATGATACAAAAACGCTTTTTGGTATTCCTATTTTTGTGTTTATTCTGTCAAAATACATATGGTCAAAAAACCAATTCATTCTCTGGTGAGCTTACTTATAAAATAACCAAGGTGGACGCAAGCATGAACCCCCTTTCATCAGAAGATGACAACAGTGAAAATAAGGTAATCATATATGCTAAAGATTCTTTATTAAAAATAGTCAATTTCAATTCACAAAATGGTTATCAAGAATGTTTGAAACACTTGACACGAGAAAAATCAATTCTTTTATTAGAAATTGGTGATCAGGGTTATGCAATTCGGATGAATGACGAACAAAGCATGACAAATGACAGTCTTTATTCATTCAAAAATAAATGTGGTATTAAAAAGAGAATTGGAGGTTTAAAAAGTAAAAAAACGATAATGAATCATGCGATGCTGGCAAATGAATTAATTTGTTTTTACTCAAAAACCATCCCGTCAAGGTATGCCAATGACTTTTCAGGTCTTTCAGGAATCCCAACTCTATATTACATCGTCAATGATGACGGTCTTTATCGATACATCTTAGAATCTCATCGCTCGTACGACCCACCCTTATCCATGTTTATGATTCCCGAAGAATACGAGATTGTAACTATGGATGAATTTATAGATAAAGTAAATTCAGATAACTAGTCATTCCTCCAACCGCATTTTATAACTAACATACCAGTGTTTAAAGATGGATTAGAAATCTCGAAATC
>ERZ1047821.1054-NODE-1054-length-18276-cov-13.473465_pt1 | contig 18276 bp, 28 predicted proteins | sample MGYA00383096_ERZ1047821 | MGnify/ENA primary metagenome ERZ1047821 (study PRJEB29581, sample SAMEA5548366) | metagenome | biome: marine; feature: coastal; material: water | depth 25 m | study: Short-term variability in the microbial, nano- and picoplankton... | reverse complement strand
AAATAAATCCGACTTTTGCTTTGTCCTTAGGAGCATCTGCACTTGCAGAAACGCCTATTGCTGCCGCTACTAGTGTAGCAGCCAATAGTTTTACTATTTTCATATGTGGTTTACCTTTCTTTTTTGGATGTACTTTAACCTATGTCTCATCCTGCAAATTGCTGTTGCAATTTGATATTATCCATAAACTCTTTCTTAGTGCCATGGTCGTCTTTAAAAGCACCTTTAAGTACTGTTGTTTGTGTTAAACTACTATGAGCCATAATACCTCTGTTCTCACAACATCCGTGTGTTGCTTGAATGTAAACACCTACATCATTACTACCAGTTGCAGTTTGGATTTCTCTTGCAATTACCATTGCAAGTTCTTCCTGTAGTGTTCCACGCCTAGCGCACCATTGTGCGATACGTGTGTATTTGCTTAACCCAATTAATTGTTCTGCAGCAATAATACCGATGTATGCAACACCTGCCACTGGCTGGTGATGATGCGAACACATACTTTTAAGTTCACTACGAACTACTAGCATGCCATCGTATTTGTCTGTGCTGTCATTGGGAAATGCTGTTGCCTTAGGGATAGGATCATAACGTCCTGCCATTAGCTCATTGATATACATCTTTGCAAGACGTCTACCTGTGTCCATGCTGTTAGGATCGTTTGCTCTATCAATAAGCAAACTATCTAATACACTTTCAAATTTTGGGGTAAGTTCTTCGATTAGTTGTTGTTTATCTCCGTCATCTAATACTGAGGAGATGTTGTCGCCCGCCCAATAACGAATACCTGCATCGTCAAGGCGGACCTTTAGTTCTTCACTTTTTGTCATTTATTGCTCCGAGTTATAGTGGTGTGTCACTTTTAGTAATAGCGTCATACATATTGTTACCGCTAAAAAATGTTTGCGTTAACTTTGCTGACTCTGTATTTAACTGATTGTGATAATTGTTATGACTTTGCATATAATTTTTTAACTTTTCAATCAGTTTAGACTTGTGCTTTGTGTAACTATCAAAACTTTCAGTCCAGTTGCTTGGATACTTGTATTCGTCATCATACATCTCTGTGTAACTTAAACGATCAGGCACCATTGGAATTGCATTTACTAACGCACCTTCATATGCGCTAATGCCTAGCGTTTCTTGCAAGTTTGCACTAAACACTACCTTAGCTTCACCAAGTATAGTATGGTATTCATCTTTTGTCAACTGTTGTTCCTGACAAACTATAAATTCATACTCGGGTAATTCCTTAGCTAAATCTTTAAAAATATCAACTTGCTTTTCTGGTGCAAGCCTATGTGGGAATACAATAGTATCCTTCTTGGTCATATTTTTGTATGGTGCAAGTGTGTCTTGCATATACTCCATTGGCCAACCCGTAATAACAATATTTTCGTTGCTATCTTTAAGTGTCTCAGCCGCTGTCAGACCAAACATACCTCTAGCCTTTAACAAGTTTTCTGCAAACATATTTAGATGAAACTCAGTTGCAAAGTAGTTGTGGTCATAACACCAAAACATACTTTTCTCTGCATTACGTACCCATGCTTTTTCGCCAATAAGTCTGCCTAAAAAGTCTTGTGGATCATAACTACCAGCATGCCACATACCGCCAATTTTGACATCAATTCCTAGTAACTCAGCCATATAACGTAACTGAATAACAGTAGGGTTCCAAGCATCTGTATAGAGGAAATAGTCACCATCGACAATTTTGCCTTCACAAAAGAGCGTACCAATTTGCTCAAGCTGATTAGACTTGTAAACATTTGTACCTCCAAAATTGAGAAAGGCCCCAGGCGTTGTAGCCTGAGGTGTTTCTCCTCCACTGATAACTTTGACGTCATCGGTACGATTACGCAACTGTAATGGCAAATGTTTTTTCCATTGCTTAGTATACCGTGTGTCTACTGCTTCAATGTCTACAATATAGACAGTCATGCATTTGTCCAAGGTGGCTGAAAGATACCAACGTGGATCTTTAGTTTCTTAGGACTGCGATCTGCGTTAATTTTTACATTAACATCATATGTGATTGCAGTATCACGTACACTACTAACAATTGTAAAATCTTGAATTTTACGTGTTTTGTTTAGATCAATGAGATAACTGGTAAACAAACGTTTAACACGATTCTCACTACTTTCCTTACCTTCCAAACGACCATCGAATGGTTCAATAATTTTAATCAAGTCGTACTTGATATCGTTAATACTAATGCGGTCTTGTCGCATTTTATATTCCTTCTTTATGGATAAACAATTTGACAGCCATTTTCACCATCTTCGGCGACGTCAATAACAACAAAGCGGCTGGGGTACTTTGCGTTAATCTGTGTATATAAATCGTCCGAGATCATCTCACATGACTTATGATTAAGTTCTAGTACACTACTATCATACAGACTTTCTAACCAACGTTTAAATTGGATAAACTCAATATCTCTATCATTGTGGGTTACTTGAATTTGTACTTTAAAGTGAAAGATGTGTCGATGTGCAACTCCTAAGAAACTTACATCATCCCAACTGCCTGTTGCTAGTGCAGGATCATCTTTTGCTGCTGGGTATAGATGAACACCTTCTTTACGAAAGGTAACCCATATACTTCGCTTTGCGTTTTCTAATGCTTTGTTCATTTTAGCATCCTCTTGTTTCATTTTCCAAAGCATCCAGTCATAATAACGCTCAGGCTCTGGATCATTAGATTGTAACATTACTTCTTAGAAGTAGTGTCGTCGTCGGGCGCTTCTGCACCATCCAATACGCTAATCTTCTTTTCGAAGCGTTGTAGGATTTGCAAAATTTCCCATAGTTTCCAATCCATAGTCTTTGCAAGTTCCATAAGATCATTATCTGTTGCTGGTTCAGCAGTCGGAGCTTCCTCAATTACACGAATTTTTTTAACCATTGTCATTTCCTTTAAGTTGTATTATCTCATCTTTGAGTTGCAGTTTGCGTAATTTCATATTTTTAAGTGTTCTTTCACTGTGTGTTGTATTATACAACCTTTTTATCTCGTCGTCAAGTGTTCTATGTTCTTTGATTAACTTGTTGAGTCGATTTTCTACTGGGCTCATTACTTACTCGCTCTCTTAAATCTGTAGTACTGAATCTATGTTCTCTTTTATTAAAGTATAGATCAATACCTCGTTTGCGACAAATGTCTTTGCCTGTAAAATCTTTTTCACGATACTCTTCGCCAAGAACTCTTACTGTAATATGATACATGCTGAATATATCAACGAGGTCTTGTTCAGTTTGATATGGGATTATTTCATCTACATACTCCACTGCATTTAGCTGTGTGTATCGTTCTACTAATGTTTGCACTGGTGCATTTTTAGTATCTGGTCTATCGATTGTAGGGTCTGTTTGCAACCCACAAATAAGATAGTCACAGTGTTCTTTTGCTTCTCTGAGCATAGCAATATGCCCAGCATGCAGCAGATCAAATGTGCTACAAGTAAAGCCTATTCTTTTATTACCGTTCATTCGATTACCGTATCGCCTACATAATCTTTCCAGTCAGTGTATACACTGCGCTGTTGTAGTTCATGTAAGCTATGACACCATACTCCGGGATTGCTTTTGCCCCATGTAGTATCATCTAGTTTAAGGGTTGCATTATAATTAAATTGTCTAATGTATGGAAGTTTTACACTTATCATACCAATATACTTATCATATTCATCAAACCCACATTCTAGTACACAATCTGCATATTCAACATCGAAGTCCAGTGTACACCAATATCCTTGTTTAAGCAATGGATTAATCATCTGTTCCCATGCTTCATATTCACTATTTGTTTTGGGAGTGAAACTTTGACTAGTACCAAAATACAAGTGTTTAATTCCGTGTGCATCTGCACGTTTTGAGATTTCACTTACTGGTTGAACACCAACTACAAAAAGAGTGGGTTGATCTTTCATTGCAGTGTGTTCGACTTCAGTACCAATAAAGTAAACTACGTCCTGACGTCCTTCTGTATTCAATTCCATTTTATATAACCTCTACTATAGTTCGCCGGACGATCGAGTGCATCTGAAAAACCTTGCTTCCAATTTGTTTCTCTATTATAGCTGTTAGTCCATACGTTGTCAAGGTTAATCTTTCCGTGACTCACCATTTCAGTTGCTGACTTCATTGCATTATGAAATGTTTCTGCTCGAGGACTTGGCATTTTAATTGTTACATTATTCCATAGCCAATCTTCAAATGGAAAGTTATATTCTCTGTGTGGCGCACTTGCTAGTATCAGCATTGCATTTGGATTTACTTTAACATCTTTGATAATGTTGCTGCCTTTGAGATCAACCACTACATCGTATACATCTTGTCCGGTGTTTACTAATGCGTTCCCCCAATAATCTGCGTTGCTTTTGCCAAGCACACTGATATCATAGCTGTAGTCTGAACTTTGTAAAACAGTTTGATGGAACACTTTTGCAAGAAACCCAGTTCCGATAATTAGCATTTTGCCACCGTCACGTTGTTTTAATTCATCGTGACAAACCATTTCCATGTTAACCGCACATGCAACAGGTTCGATAATGTATTCTGGCTTTGCTTCTGGTACTACACAGTATGTACCTTTGGCACAGTTGTACATGTCAGCATATGCAGGTTCACCTCTAGTAGCAACATAATCGCCGCTTACGCAATCGTCAATGTCGTTACCTACTGCAATAACTTGTCCTAGCCCTTCGTGTCCGTGCATGTTAGGTGGCAGTAATGTAAAGTCTCCAGTCATCATGTCAACATCACTGCGACAAATACCTGTCATTATACTGCGTACACGTATTTCGTTTCTAAGTAACATGGGTACCAAATAGTCTTTTTCAAAGAACTCGCCGGTTCCGTCTGTGAATAATTGTCTTACAGGTTGCATAATATATCATGGATCCAAAGATCCATATCCTTCTGTTGTTTCCAAAACTCATCATTGTCTAGGTTCTCATAGGCAATACGTATCATTTCTTCGTATGCACTTTCAGGACATAGTCCTAGTTGAAAACTTACTTTATCTGTGTGTATAGCAATATCATCGCCGGCATCACCGCGCCAATCTGCATGTAAAGTGAATTTACCTAAGTCAATATAACATCTGTCGTCTACATCATATACACCGTCTTTATTAATAGCACCATAGTCAGTGCCAGTCAAGTCTTTTAGTTTCCATCTTTGATCACAGCGACTAAACTTAGGCTTCATGTGCATCCAGTCTGGTTCTAGTACTTGTACCCAACTCAACAAGTGTGGCATCAAGTCTCTGCTTACACCTCCAAATGCTAGTTTCTTTGTGGTAAACCAACTGCCTGGTTTAGGTATTCTATTGCCGTTAATCCAGTTAATGTTTACTTTGCCTTGGCTAGATGCTTCTCGTATCTGATGTACATTGTCTCTGTATTGATTGTTTTTGGTCATCATAATACGTGTGTCGGGATGATCTGCTAACAGTTCTTCCCATAGCTCTGGATCATCTACACCAGGCTTTTCAACAAACACAATGTCGCAGAAGTTTGCGCATAAGTCTGCTAGTTGATAATGTGTATGATTGGGTGTAGTGATATGGCATGTATTCCAATGTGCTTTGCTGTCTGCTTTTAATGCCATCCATACATATTGATAGTCTGCTTGTGGATCTGCAATATCCACAGTTGTTACTTGGCAGCCCATACTTTCGTATATACTTTTGTATAGGCTACCAAATCCTGTTCCTATGATTAGTGCTTTATGAGAAGAGTGCATTGAATTGAGCCGAACTGTTAATTGTTTTCTTACCAACAGCACCACGTGTGCCGATTACTTTCATCCATAGTTTACGATGATTTTCGATAATTTGCAAGCTCTTTCCTTTGTCACTTTCAGCAAAGACTGCCATAACAACATCTTTAACTTCTTGTTTGTCAAAACTATTGTCTACCATCATAGTTGGATATTGTCCAACATCAAATGCTTTATTTGCTTCTTGCACACTCTTAATATGCTGCCAAACATTATGTCCCATTAGCATACAATAGCTGAAACTATCCCAACTTGTTTTAGTTTCGTTGCCTTGTCTACTTAGATCACCTGGTGCATAGTAACAAATCTCGTCCAGCATCATACCTTTTGTAATAGGACTAGAAATATAGTCTGGATACATTGCTGTTGCCATGTCGTCAAACAATACACCGTTGCCTTTGAAACTCTTGTCATCCGGAGCATCATTCATCATGTAACTCCATTTGCTGTCTTGATCCAACCGCCAATTGGTATACATTTGACCATTTGCTGTACACAAGAAAGGACTTGCACAGTCAAATGTAACCATAAAGTTTTTATTATGATGCTTGCGTACTGCACGTTGCACCGCAGTAAGTACTAGAGCCCATTCTAATTTACTAGTACCAAGGAAGTGCATTACATCATGTACGCCTTCTTCTAGTAAGCCATCGTGTCGAAGTTCAACTAAACGCTTTAGTGCTAGTTCAATATCGCACATGTTTTGACCGCCCATTGCCCAGCCATTAAAATGCGCATCTGGATACTGCTTGGGATCACAGAACTTTTTCATCTGTGAATACCAATCATCTGCTTGTGCAAAGTTTTCGCCTTGTAGTACATTTAAGAACTTGCAATCACCGCTACGATTTCTAATAAAGTATTCGTTGTTGAATGCAGTACCATCCACAGCCGCTTGATAGCTGTGAATATTACTTTTCTCTGCACCTTCGGGACTACGACCTACCCAAGCTGGAATATCGAGAATCATTCCATAGTCCATAAAGGCATCCATCCATTTAAGGACACCATCACGTTTCTTTTGTGCTTGTGTACAGCCGCTGTTTGCTCTCCAGTCGCCTTCCCACTTACCTTTACCAATTTGGAAACCACCAGAGTCGCCAAGTAACCAACTGTTGTTTCTATCACGCTCTCTGTACTGACTTTCTCTGTACATGTCTTTGGTCAAGTCTAAGCTAGCATGTCCTGCACTGTGTAAACTCCACTTGTAATTAAATATACCGTCTTTGCTCAACCAATTAAGACTTTCTACACCATTACTTGGATTGTTATCAGTTAAGTGTTGCGGTACACGATTAAGATCAATATACGGAGTACCACTTCCCTTTTTGTTTTCATCAAAAGGTTCTAGTCCTCTGCGTTGTCTACCTATAAACAATGCATAGAATGTACTTAGAGCAGGCAAGAACACTGCATAATCGTCTTGCGTACTTGTTAAGTCTGTGTGTTGCCAATGCTCCATATATTATTTGCTTTGTGCTGGCAGGATATAGTCATATGTTGCCATACCGCTGTCTACTGTAATCATTGCTGCTCCTGCATCACTAAACTTCATAGTAATGTCGCCTGGCAAGTTGAGAATACTCAGTACTTGTGCTACGGGCCAACTCCATCCTGTGTTCAATGCACCTTCTACGTTAGTTGCAAACACAAAGTTACCTGCGTGTGTACTAGCGTCACCGAAGAAAAACTTTAGATCAGTACCTTCTGTTTTTGCAACAAACACAGTCTCTTCGCTGTTAGCCTGCGCCTGCATTTTAAAACGTGCAATACTTGCACTGTTAGGAGCCATAGTAATGTCCCAGTTCACACCTTTGAACTTAACACTTTTTAGTTTTTCTTCAACAATCTCTTTGCTCATAAAGCGATAGTCGTTCTTAAAATCACCATTTGCATTTTCAAAATGTAATCCAAATGGAACAGTCTCTCCATTACGATCTTGTGAGTTTACAGTAATGTTTGCATTATCTTTGTATTCATCGATGTTAAGTAGAATGTTTAGTTTACCTAAATTAGGCAAGCCGAATGTGCCGCTTAGACCTGGCACTTGTTCTTTAAATGTTGCTTGCACAATAACTGTACGGTCATCATCCATAGCTTCTATTTGTGTACTTGCATCTTCGTTAACAACTTTTGCTTGGTCAATAAAGCCAAGTCCATGTGTGTGTTGCACAACGTCTTTGAGATAATCTCGCATATTATTTCCTTTTCTTTAGGTTTATATTGTAACTGCCTTGTGTGCGATTGTTTAATCTATACTCTCGCACATGTTTATTTAGGTGTAGCCAAGTTTCTATTTCAGTCTTAATAGCACCTTGTCCGCAAATAATTTCGCACCTTCTATTGTTACTATAGTAACATTCTTGTAAGAATCTGTCAACACTTTTCCATGCTTCGTGTATATGTTTTCCGTGTAAATCTAACTTACGCATTTCTTTGTATCAGCATACGATGATGCGGACTGTATAAGAATCCTTGACGAACACTAGTACCGCCGTTTTTATAGATATGTTGATAAACTGTTAGTTTATGCATTTTGAAAGCCGACAGTTTCTCTAACAATATCGTTGTGGTTGAATTCTGCCCAGTATAATTCAAATGCAACACCATCTTCTAAACATTCAAACTGATGATATACACCAGGTTTAACTTTGGTATAGTCGCCTGCTTTGAGAACGGTTTCATCAACTAAGTCATAATCTTTTTGCCATACTCTAACAATCATTGATCCTGACTCCACATAAAAGCCATTCCATTTAAACTCATGCATATGCTTACTGCACACACCGCCTGTATTCATTTCAATTCGATGAAACTCTAACGCACCATTCGATTCGATTAATTCGGTGTTACCCCACACTTTACCTGCGATTGTCATGCCATCTCCTTGCATCTTCCGGAGTATTAATCTCTACTCCATTGAATTGTACACTCAAACAACCAATTGTCCAACCGTTTTTTAGCCAACGTAGTTGTTCTAACTTTTCTACTTGTTCTTCTTGTGTTACTTCTAGTCTACTATACATTTCCAGTGGATTGCGTTTATAACCATATACGCCCAAATGCCAATCACCGTAGCCAGTCATGCCTCTACCAAACCACAGAGCTTGATCAGCACCTCGTACCATCTTAACTGAGTTTGGATCGTTTTGTTTATCCTCAGGCATGTTTGTAAATATTGTTGTTACTGAATAATTTTTAAGATGCCAAAGAACTTGTTCTATCATCTCAACTGTTATATCAGGCATATCTCCTTGTACGTTTATAAACTGATCATACTTTTGCATATAGTCTAAACCTATTGCGGCGGCACATCTTTCAGTACCGTTTGCATAGTCTTTATAATCTATGATAACACTTGCATTCTTAAATACACTAGCAATACGTATATCATCAGTGAGTATGTATGTAGGTATACCAGATGCAGCACATGCTCTATAAACTCTTTTAATCATAGGAACACCATCTAAGTCACAGAGGGGTTTACCTGGAAAGCGAGTGCTACCGTATCTAGCGGGTATAAGAATAGCCGATGATGTCACGTACAACCTCCTCAAAGTCTTCTAACCTAAGCATATTAAGGCCGTCACTTGGTGCATTGTCTGGATCAGCGTGTACTTCTATAAAGAAGTCATTAACGCCCATAGCAGAGGCAGCACGAGCAAGACCTGGAACGTAATCACGATTACCGCCACTCGATTCCCCATTGCCTCCTGGCTTTTGGACAGCGTGGGTAACGTCAAAAACGCAAGGTACATCGTAATTGTTAAGCATATACTGAAGCCCAGTAAAATCAACGACCAAAGTATTATATCCAAAACTAGTACCTCTTTCAGTTATCCAAACTTCTTTTGCGCCTTCAGTTTTACTTAATACACCTTTCATATCCCAAGGTGCCATAAACTGACCTTTTTTAATATTAACAATTTTATCTGTAGCACACGCTGCTTTGATTAAGTCAGTCTGTCTACACAAAAATGCAGGTATCTGATATACATCAACTGCATCTCGAAATTCTCTTTCGATACGTGCAACCTGTACATAGTCGTGTACATCAGCGAGTGTCTTTACACCTAGTTCTACTTTAAGTGCTAAGAAGTCTGTTAGTGTTGTTTCTAATCCTAAGCCACGAATACCATTGGCACTTGATCGATTGGCTTTGTCGTAACTTGCTTTGAAGTAATATTCAATACCATACTTGTTGCACACACGTTTGCACTCTCGAGCAATCTCTAAACTTTGTGGAAACGATTCGTGTTGGCAAGGTCCTGCTATAATTCTCATGTGAAATCAAACAGGCTATCGAATGTAGTTTTGTCTTCTGCTTTGGCTAGATCCCAATTCATTACTCCCAACAAGTTTTCAATCTTCTTAGTAATAATTCCTTCTTCCATAGTGTCTGTGTCAAATGGAAGTTCCTTGTACCAGTCTGGCAACCGTGTTTCGTCTGTGGGGAAACCAATGCTAGTAAAGCCCATTGGATTTGGCTTTAGTTTACACACAATAGTTTTCATACCGTCCATAATTTCCATACTGTATCGATCACCATTCATTCTACGCATTCTATTGTAGTTGATAGCCGCTCTAACATGACCGGGCATATTGCTTTTGCCTTTGTATGTTTCGTCGCCTGTCTTCTTGTCCATTGTAAACTCACTGTTGTAGTAGTGTGTAAGTTTGTTAACACGTTTAGGTGTACCTTTGCTCCATGCTGGCATATTTCTAAACTCACTGCGGAAAGAGATAATGCGCTCGATAATTGCATCCTCTGTTGCACCAGTTAGTGTACTGTACAACAGTTCGCTTAAAAAGTCTTGCATAAATGCCGGTGTATCACTTCGTTTGAGGTCCAGGCCCATTGCTTTTATCTTGCCTGGTTTATCACCCGTATCTTCTCTGTGACCTTCATTGTCATACACTAGGATTGCATAGCGTTTCTTTGTGATATAAATGCCACTAGTTGCACTAACTTCACGAGCGGCTGCAATTATCTCACCTTGTTCTCTGTCGAGTACGTTATGTGCAGTTGCCATATAATCAGGGAAAGTTTCGTTGGCTTGATCGCACACAGTTTCGTAAAGTTCTGTTACTTTATCTTTATCCCATGCAAATTCGCCGCTGTCTATTTGTTCCTTGAATATAGGATACGCACTAAAATACACACTGTCAGTATCACCATATATAATAGCGGGCCCGACATGGTCATACTCTCCTGTAAATAGTTCATTTACTTTGGCTCCCATATGTCTAGCAATAGTTCTGCCAGTTAGTGTTGTTGATTGCCCCATGCGTGGATCATTAAATCTACTGCCTGGATTAAGTAACGCACCATACAAACTGTTCAAGTTAATCTTTTTAACTAGCTGTCGCTTGTCCCAATATGCAGTTTTTTCTACATCACCTGCACTTTGATTCTCACGCATGTTCTTTTGTAGTACTTTACGTTCAGCATACCAGCGTTCTAGCAAGCCGGGAATAATACCTTTCTTAGTTTGATCAAGTATTGTTCCATTACTAGTAAGTACCCAGGGTTGTTCACTTTCAAATATTATTTGATATAGTTCATCGCCTGTCCCGGACAATTCTTCTCCATTTTCAAAGTCGATGTACAACAGTGTCTCATCGTTCTTTTCCATAACTTTTTCATACTCAGGACAAGCGAACTTACCTTCCCATGCTTTTGCAACTTCCCATTTGTGATCTGCTAGCATAGGAACAGTTAGTGTGTGTCTAATCTGACCAATAATAGTTTCAGTACTCATATTAAGACTGCGTAGAATACTTGGATACAGACTATTCAAATCCATACTACCAATCCATTCATGCTTGCCCTTTTTGGGTGTAGCAACATATGCGCCAGCCGCTGTACACTGATGCGGATAATGCTTTTGTACTTTGTCATGCAATTTATCTGGAACAATTAGTCCACGACTGTGTGCTTCGTTGATAATAGCTTGGTCTGTAACAGCTACCGCACCCATAGTTGTTTGCACAAGAACTGTGTTGTCGTGTGCAATAACGTTTGCTAGGTCAATAAACTGTAGCTTCTTGTCCATACGCACCAACAAGTCAACGTCTTGTCTAGAGTATGCAATAAACGTTTCAAAGTCGTTGTTGTAAAGCTGATCCAATGTGCCTTGATATTCTGTTTTACGCTCCCCAAGTTCATATTCGCCAATGGCATCTAAACTATACGAATGCATTTCGTGATATGTATACTTCTGATACAGTTGCATATAGTCTAAGTGTAGTCTACCAATGGTATCATAAGTTTCTTGTGTTTTTCCATACTTTTCATATTCACGCCGCTTGGGATACTTGCCCCACAAGCAAAAACGTCTTGTGTGTTCTTTGCCCATAGTCTTAGCAATACGATTCACCAAATAAGGAATATCAAAGCCTTCGCTGTTCCATCCACTCATTACATCTGCATCATCGATTAGTTGTAAGAATGTTTCTAGCATTTCGCTTTCTGTATCGCACAGTATAGTATCATCAAATCTGTCGCATATCTCTTGTGCGTCTACTTTAGTAAGTGTCTTGGGTTTGTTAACCAAACAAATAGTCTTACCAATCCAATCTAAGTGTACACTGATTGCTGTTACTGCATTGAACGGATCTTCTGGCGGCGCAAATCCTAACTCAGAATTAAAGTCAACCTCAATATCGAAAAACGCTTGCTGTAACTTTGGAGTATCCGCACCTAGATAGTTGTCAGCTAGGCATCTAAACACAGGGTTTACATCGCTTTCAAACAAGCGTTGTCCGCCGTACATCTTCTTTTCTTTTTTAAACTGTTTACCGCTGGTTGTTATTACACGGTTTAGTTTGTCACCAAAGATGCTGTCAAAGTTGCCTCGCTGATCTTTGTAGTAAAATAGATATCGTGCAGGATGATCGACGAACACACGTTTACCGTCTCTGCGTTCTACTACATGAATAATGTCTTTGTCTCTATCTATAAGTGCATCTACATACATTAACTAACAAACGCCTTTTCTTGCACAAATGTTCCTTGTGTCTTTTTATTACCTTCACTGAATCCCAGTGAGTTGAAATGATCTTTAAGGTCATTATTAAATGCCATACTTCCACATAACATTATACGCTGTTCTGCAGGATTGTCAATCTTTACAGTACCGTCCTCCATGAACACTTGAATACGTCCATGCAGTTCAGCAGGCTCTTGTGTAACTGTGCTAATATATTCAACGGGCATCTCATTCAAGAAGTCTCGGTAACAGTCTTGTTCAGCATGTAGCCTAGTGGTCCATGTTACTGTAATGTTCTCAAATAAGTCATATGTTTCTGGTTCACGTAGTAAACTAATAAACGGAGCAATACCAGTACCACTCGCCATCATTACCAGATGTCCGCCTAGTTCTAAGTTAGCAAGTATAAGTGTACCTGTTGGCTTCTCGCCTACAAGAATAGTATCGCCTACTTGAATATGCTGTAGTTTACTTGTCAGCGGTCCATCTTGTACTTTGATACTATAAAATTCAATATAGTCATCGTATGGACCACTAGTAATACTGTATGCTCTACTAGGAGCACCTTCTAGTCCAATCATAACAAACTCCCCCGCAGTAAATCTATAACTGCGAGGGCGTTCTGTTCTAATACGGAATAGTTTGTCAGTGTAGTGTTGTACTTCTACGACCTTTAAGTCGAGCATTAAACATCTCGTCCTGTTGCTTGTAGAATCTCTTCTACTGCATTGAAGCTGTCTTGTACATTTGCAAACTCGTTTTTATACGCAATACGAATTGCTTTGTTAAGAACTGCTGGTTTCATATCCATTTCTTCAGCAATAGCTTTGACTGTATCTTTGAGCCCTTCTCTGAGTGCTTCTACTTCTCCAGTTACTTGGATACCTTCACTCATAAGTGTTTTGAGTTTTTGGATTTCTCTGTCTTGAAATGTTCTAATTGGCATTATTTCGATTCCTGTTTTAATATTGGTCTGTAATTGTTTATGTTGAAGCTCATGCTTATTCTTGTAACGTCACTGCGAAAAGGATATACTGTATGTTTAAGGAGACTAGGAAACAAATATATATCGCCTGTAATAGCTTCTTGTGGTATGCTACCAAACGATCCACAAGTATCGATTCCGTAAATAAATTCAATTTGACCTGGCGCATCTGGATGTCCGCACCCCGGTACATTGACTTCGTTGTTTATCTCTTCGGGTATATCGATATAGACTACTGCACTAATTTCTCCTGAGTGACTGTGTACGCTGTTAAATTCACCTGCCTGTTGGAAATTAATCCATGGACCTTGTCCGTAGTCTAACTCGATATCGATAACTTTTACTGGATCGCCTTTTGAAAAATGTCTAATTTTTCTGTTCTGTTCATACTCAACATATTCTATTAGATGATATTTCATTATGCTATAGAATTCATCATAATCTTTTTTTGACTTTAAGAAACATCCTAACTGATCTTTGATATTTCCAACCAATGTTGCACTTACATCATTTCTGGCTTGTTTTGTTAATTTTGCTACATTTTGTAAGAAATCTATTTGGTCCTTTGTTAATCTATTTTTATAAATCGTAGGCCCAAAGGGTCTGATAAACTCCGTCATCTGTATCCTTTCCTTGTATTCTTTATATAATATAGTAATTATACAAGGATGTCAACGCCTAATTTTTAATGCTGGTGTTCTAATAACTGTGTGTCAATTTCGTCATCTTTTAATTCAAGCTCGTCTATCCAAGCCTCATGTGTTGTGAATGTAGTTTGTAATTCACCAATTAGGTCTGACAATCTACGATCAATATATTCACCTAGTCTATTGTCTTCACTAATACGCATGTTGTCAATCTCTAAGATACCTTCAAGTGTTTTTTCTTTTAAGTCATCTAAGTCTTTGCGTAATTGTTTTACATCATTTATCAGTGTAACTTCTTTTTCAACTTCTGTTCTTGCTGTAAGTTCTGCCATTTCACTTTCAAGTTGACTGATTGTTTGTGCCTGCTGCGCTGTCCACCATACAAACGCACTCACTTGTAGTACAATTGCAACGACAACACCTATGCTAAATTTGTTATTCATCTAATCATCCTTACAATTACAATTGTTTCTAGCACCGACAAAACCTGCTACAACTCCTATTACACCTGTAATACTCATTTGCAATAGCTCGATGATACTTTGATCTAACTCTGCATTGTGTTCGTTTGCCATTGCAAATTCATCATATACAATAAGTCCTAGTATTCCCATTAGGCCTACTGCCATAATTAATACTATCAATCCTTTAATATCTTTCAATGTTATTTCCTTTCGATCTTTTGAATACGTTGTTCCAATTCATCTATCTTAGCAGTTATTTTAGGGTAGCGTTGACGCCAGGCATCTTCTGGCTGTTGTAACCATGTCCAGCCCCAACGCTCTACTAAAAAGTCTACACAACTATCCACTTTGGCATAAAACCAAAGTCCTATACGTGTAGTACTCATATATGCAATGAAAATTGCACCAAACACACTACCAGCAAGTGCAGTGTAAATCCAAAGCCTATCGCTAGCCATGCGTTCGATCATTTCCCACATACTATTCTGCTTTCCAAATAGTCCATGCGCCATATGCAATTGCTGCAATTGCCGCTAATTTAATAAAGCTAGTTGCAAACAATGCAATCAGCCCCATTGCGATCATCACGCCACCGTCCCATGTGGTGCGTTCACTGATACGTTCTTTTACCCAATTCATTTTCTTTTCTCCAATATATCTTTCATCACGTTGGTTGCTGTATGTGTAAAACACCTAGGAGCAACACTGTGAATAATTAGTGCTGGCACCAACAGTTGTAATCTAACTGCGGTTTTTAGTGCCACTGCCATATGCTGTAAGCCTGTTTGGCCTACTTCTTCTAAGTGTAGTTTACATTGTTTGCTCAACATTATTTTATTCCCATAGCTGCAAGTGTAGCTTTGCCTACGATACCGTCTGGTACTAAGCCTCTGCTTTTTTGCCATGCTATTACTGCGGCTTCTGTGCCTGGTCCAAATACACCATCTGCTGTAGCGCCCAATGCTTTTTGTACGGCTTTAACAGTTTCGCCTTTGCTGCCTTTTTTAACAGTACTGTGTACAAATGCAGGTGGTTCCCATTTGCCGCCTAATACTTCTAGTGCATGGGCGTAATGCTTTTTACGATCTGCTAACCCAATAGTGCCGCCATTGATACGTTTGGTCATACCTGTAATATCTTGTTTGTCAGCATACTTGTTGATGTTGTTTGCTTTCCAAAACCAGCAAGCACTTTCCAGAGCACCTTTTTTAGTTTTGAGATATGAGATTGCTTGTTCAGCAGTGTAACCTAGTGTTTCACCAAATTTAGTATAGTTGTGTCTACCAGTAAGTTGAATTACACCTCTACCACGAAAGCGCCATCCGTCGCCACTTGCGGTATCTCCGTTATCCATGCGTCCTGCATAAACCACGTTGGCAATTTTTTCTGGCTGTCTATGATATGCTTGTGCATCTCTGCCTGCTCTTACAAAGTACTTGGGGAATACAGCGTTAAGTCCTTTAGCACTGTAGTTCAAGTTTTCTTTGATAACTTTAAAGTTATTACTTTCGTGAGCGCACTGCGCAATAAAGCCAGCAACTCTGTCCACTGTATTGATCTCATAGTATGGAAGTATTTCTTCCATTGCTTCAAACCACTCGGCAAAGTCTCCGTTGCCGTGCAGTAGTTCTTGTACTTGATCTTCTGTGAATTCAAATTCAAATGTACTCATCTTGAATACTCCCTTTTATATACGTATTTATTTGTTTGTGCGAATTTCTTCTAATAACTTATGTATAACCGTGAGGTGTGTTAGCATAGTATCTGTTTGTTCGCTTGTTTGATTATTGTGTTTCCACAATGTAACTATTCTTCCCACTGCCCAGTGCCACCATAATACTGCACAAGTAAACATTGTAGCAACTGAGATACACATAGCCATTCTGAATATAGTATCGCCGCCGATTAGCCACGCAATTATAATTTTTCCTAGTAATAATATCGGAATTACTTTAGCGGCAAACAGCCATCTACTTGCTCCGCGATTTGTTTTATCAGCTTCGTTCATTTTATCCAAGCTCCTATTCTGCCGTGAAGATCAGGATCTTCTATATATGTATATCCTAAAGGCGGAGTAGTATTATCGCCTTTCCATACTGGGATGTACTCTTGCCTATTACCCGGAAAGTCTGTATTGCCTCTGAGGTGTACTTCTATTAGCTTACCTCCGATATATTCGCAGTTCATACTTCTATACTTAATCTTTATAGGTGATAAAAAACTAGGCATTACAATTTTAGTATTTACTCTTATCCATTTATCCCAATGGGTAAAAGTGCTTTCGCTTTTAAAACCTTGTACTGCTAGTACTTGCTTTCCGTAGTCATAGTCTACGCTGATATGATCACCTTCCAGCCATTCGCACCAAAAGTGTCCGGGTGGTAGATGACAGGTATCCTCTTCTAACCATACTCGTTGTGCGCCCAGTCCTAATCCCAATGCGTTAACACACGGACGGACAATATACCATCCAGGCGCAGGCACATCAAGCCCTACAGGACCGCATACATAACCAAGATATCTTGAAATAATTAGTTTGTCTAGTACCCATAAATCTTGGGGTTCAGTATTCATCCATACTAAGTCTTCTGTGTCTACCATATTGGCTGTTCGCACCCACTGTCTTGCCATGGCCATATTTTAGAATCATCGTCTGCTAGATTTTTATTTGTACAATCGCAGTGTCCGCATACATCATTTACACAGTTAGGACAAGTTACTTTGTCACAATGACAAGCATGTCCACATTTTGTACAAGTTTTTGTATGCACTGTTATTTCCCTTTGGTATTGCTTACGTTTTTAGCTTTGCCTTTGCGATTCTTATTAGGGTCTTGTCTACGCTTCTTACTGACTGCTGCACCAATTGCTTTTTTGCCGCCTTTGGCTCTTAGACTTGCGGCTTTACTTTTACTTAAACACTTGGGCTTTGCTTTGCTCTCGGTATCTCCGCATTTACCAACACGTTCACCTTTTGTATTGTATGCATCCCAACCGCCGCCACCAGCTCCGCCTTTTTTACCTTTGCCGAACCAAGCACGTAAGTCTTCATCTAGTTCTACAGATTCATCTTGGCGTTTTGATAGAACATTTTTTTCAACCCAATCTGCCGCTCGACGATGCATTCCGTGATATTCACCATCTAATTCAAATCCATCCTCAAAATCTAAAGATTCTAAATGGTCAACAAACTTTTGAATATCTTTTTTAGAATAACGTGACCAATCTACTTTGGGCAAGTTATCAAAATCAAAGTCAATGCCAATTGGCGGATCTTCACTCATAATATCTTGTGATGCATATGGATTTTCTTCATTTACAGATTCTTTTTTAACACAGTTAGGTACACGTTTGCCGAACATGGTTTTCATGCCCTTCTTTTTGTAGCCTTTCCAAC
>ERZ1047821.1046-NODE-1046-length-18370-cov-4.963473_pt1 | contig 18370 bp, 13 predicted proteins | sample MGYA00383096_ERZ1047821 | MGnify/ENA primary metagenome ERZ1047821 (study PRJEB29581, sample SAMEA5548366) | metagenome | biome: marine; feature: coastal; material: water | depth 25 m | study: Short-term variability in the microbial, nano- and picoplankton... | reverse complement strand
CATGTAATAATTTTCCTGCGTGCCGCCAATGCCTGTGGTCGCCATACCCATCGAGGCCGCAAAATCTGCCGCTCCCAATGACATCGCCTCAAGCCGAGGGCTGGCGGCAGCAATCTCTTGTACATTCGCAATGCCTGCGGCGCTTTCGATAATCACCTCAAACCCCACCGGCTTTTTGCGGTTTTTGGCCTGTTCAATGGCGGTTGCCAATGCATCAACCGCATATATATCGGCCGCACATCCAACTTTGGGGATCATCAGCAAATCAATCCGCTCTGAGGCATTTTCCAAAATATCCACAACATCGCGGTACCAATAGGGGGTATCGAGCCCATTGATGCGCACCGATACGGTTTTATTGCCCCAATCAATATCTGATAAGGCCGCAATAATATTTTCCCGCGCGCTGGCTTTATCCGAAGGTGCGACCGAATCCTCAAGATCAAGGTTAATGACATCCGCCGCGCTTGCCGCCATCTTTTCAAAAATTGCTGGCCGAGATCCGGGGCCAAACAACTGGCAGCGGTTTGGACGGGCAACGGGCGTTGGCTGTATACGAAATGACATGGGAAACGCGCCTTTCAAAGGTAAGGAAATTCCAAAATTGATACATTCTTGGGTATTTAGTTGCGGGCGGAAATGCAAGTTGATTTTGCAACTGCAGCATCTTCAAGCGTGGCTTGCCCTTTTTAGCCCAAAACACCAATCCCTGCCGCGCTGTAAGATCACCCCATAAAAGAGGTATCATGCTAAAATCCAAATTCTTTTCGAATAATTTCCTGTAAATTAAAAATAATTCGAATTTTCTTCTAAATCATGTGACAAACCCTCAAACATCGACAGAAATTACCAAACAGCTTCTGTAGACTGTCAAACGGTTCTTGATTGGAGGATGTTATGATTTCGACCCCGTATTTGTTATTTCTTGGTGACGCCCCTGACCAACTGTCGGCAAAAGTGGCGCAAGGTATTAAAGACTGGCGACCCGAAAATGCTGTGGGTCAGTTTCGCTTGCCGGACTGCGGCGCTGATCTGGGACTGAATGATCTTTCCCTGCAAGAGGCTTTTGATGCCGGCGCCAAAACGCTTGTCATCGGGGTTGCCAATCGGGGCGGTTTTATTTCAGCCGCCTGGAAGCAAATCCTTATTGATGCCTTGCGCATAGGCTTTGATCTGGCCAGCGGGTTGCACAATCTGCTGCGCGATGAGCCCGACCTGGTGGATGAAGCGGCGGCCAATGGCCGGAAGCTACATGATGTGCGTGTCCCATCGGTCGAATACCCGATTGCCAATGGCAAAAAACGGCGCGGCAAAAGATGCCTGGCCGTGGGCACCGACTGTTCGGTTGGTAAAATGTACACCGCAATGGCGATGGATGAGCTGATGCGCAAGCGGGGCATGAAAAGCAGCTTTCGCGCCACAGGGCAGACCGGCATATTGATCACTGGTGATGGTGTTCCCCTTGATGCGGTTATTGCCGATTTTATGGCCGGGTCTGTTGAATATCTTACCCCGGACAATGATGAAGATCACTGGGACCTGATCGAAGGACAAGGCAGCCTGTTTCACGTATCGTATTCCGGCGTGACCATGGCTTTGATCCATGGCGGTCAGCCTGATGCGCTTATTTTATGCCATGAGCCAACGCGTGCGCACATGCGCGGTCTTCCAGAATATCAGCAACCCTCGCTAGAGGCGTTGCGTGACATGGCTTTGGCTTTGGCAAAAGTGGCCAATCCAGCGTGCGAAGTGGTGGCAATATCTGTCAACACGCAGCATATGGAGGATGCCGCGGCCCAGGCCTATTTGAGTGAGTTGGAAAGCCAGCTTGGGCTGCCAGCGACAGACCCGTTTCGCTATGGGGCGGAAAAACTGGTGGATGCGCTTGCGTAGCTTTGACGGGCTTTGCCACAGCCTTCTGCCGGGCCATTGCTGATGTGTACGGGGGTGGTCAATCTAGAAAGGACATTTTATGAGCCTGACGATTAATCAGGATGTATTTCCACTGGCACAGGTGTTCACGATCTCACGCGGATCGCGCACCGAAGCCAAGGTTCTAAGTGTCAAAATCAGCCGAGGCGGCGTATCGGGTTGGGGCGAATGTGTCCCTTATGCGCGCTATAATGAAACCGCCGCATCGGTCAGCGCGCAGATCGAAAGCCTGCCAGACGCGTTTGATCACCAAGGCCTTTACGAGCTATTACCCCCTGGCGCTGCGCGCAACGCCGTTGATTGTGCGCTGTGGGACCTTGAAGCGAAACAAAGTGGTCTTCGAGTATGGCAATTGGCCGGTTTGCCCACGCCCGGTCCGGAAATCACCGCTTATACTCTTTCGCTAGATAGCCCCGAAAACATGTGCGCGCAGGCCGCAGAACACGCCCATCGACCTCTGCTTAAAATCAAGCTGGGCACGCCCGATGACATGCCGCGGCTTGAAGCGGTGCGCGCGGGCGCGCCGCGCTCAGATATCATTGTGGATGCCAATGAGGGCTGGAGCGCCGAGGTCTATGCCGATCTGGCGCCGCATTTACTGCGTCTTGGCATCAAACTGGTCGAGCAACCTTTACCGGCGGCTGACGACGGCGCGCTGTTGGGCCTTGATCGTCCGGTACCGGTTTGCGCCGATGAAAGCGCCCATGATTGCGCGAGCCTTAAGCATCTGGCCGGAAAATATGATGTGGTAAACATTAAACTTGATAAAACCGGTGGTTTGACCGAAGCCTTGGCGCTGCGAAATGCGGCGCTGGCGCAAGGCTTTAAGGTCATGGTGGGCTGCATGGTGGGCAGCTCACTGGCGATGGCCCCGGCAACGCTTGTTGCGCAAGGTGCGCTGATAACAGACCTTGACGGGCCGCTTTTATTGGCCGAAGACCGTGCCCATCCGCTGCAGTTTGATGCCGCGGGCGTGCATCCGCCCACAGCTGCGCTTTGGGGCTAAACTGAAAGGAAAAAGACCGTGAGCCGTATCGTTTATGTCAATGGCCAGTATGTGCCGGAAGAAGATGCCAAAGTATCCATTTTTGATCGTGGGTTTTTGATGGCCGACGGGGTTTATGAGGTCACCTCGGTTCTGGGCGGCAAGCTGATTGATTTTGAAGGCCATGCGGTACGTTTGGCGCGATCGTTGAGCGAGCTTGGAATGGAAAACCCGATCTCGAAAGAGGACCTGTTGCAGGTGCATCGTGAGCTGGTCTCGCGCAACGGCGTCGAAGAAGGCATGGTCTATTTGCAAATCACCCGCGGAGCGCCAGATGATCGCGATTTTGTGTTTCCAGACCCCGAGACAACCCCGCCGACCGTGGTGCTTTTTACGCAAAACAAACCGGGGTTGGCCAACAATCCTGCTGCCAAAAAAGGCATCAAGGTTATCAGCATAGAAGATATTCGCTGGGGCCGGCGCGATATTAAAACCGTGCAGCTTTTATATCCATCGATGGGTAAAATGATGGCCAAAAAAGCCGGGGCGGATGACGCCTGGATGGTTCAGGATGGTCATGTGACCGAAGGCACCAGCAACAACGCCTATATCGTCAAGGGGCACCAGATTATCACCCGTGGGCTGTCGAATGACATCTTGCACGGGATTACCCGGGCCGCCGTGCTGCGCTGCGCAGAAGAGGCCCAAATGGAGGTCGTCGAGCGCTCCTTTAGTATTGCTGAAGCGCAGGAGGCCGACGAGGCCTTTATCACCTCTGCCAGCACTTTTGTGATGCCCGTTGTGGCGATTGATGAGCGCAAACTTGGCTCTGGAAACCCCGGCCCGGTGGCTGCGCGGCTGCGCGAGATTTATTTAGAGGAAAGCTTAAAGCAGGCGATATGAGGCCAGAGGTCGCCGCCTCCGGCAGGAGTATTTGAGCGAAGAAAAGCCTGACTAGATGGTGTCTAGACCGTAGTCTTTGCACAATGCGTCGACCAGTTGCCTTTGCGCATTTTCCAGCTGTTGATGGCGCGGATACAGCGGCGCGGCGCGATCATTCAGCACCGGGCGGTCCCATTGATCCGTGGTGTCCATAAACCCGCGCGCGCCAAGCTCGCCGTAGATTTGCATAAACCCTTGCAGCACCACATCAAGATAACTGAGCAGGATGGGCGCCGGAGACGGTCTTTGCTCTGCCGCTTTCGATTGCGGTATCGCATAGACCGCACAGGGCACCTGTTGTGCAAGCTCATGGCTGATCTGATGTGTCGCATCCAGCCGATCATACCCGGCTTCGCGCGCATCCAGCGCCTGCCAGTCGCCGTCTTTCACCTGCGCCATAAGGCCCTGGATCTGGGCGCCGGGGGCCGGTGCAATGCTGAGAAACGCGGCTTTGCGATAAGATGTTTCACACCAAAGCCGGCGCCATCCCTGCAGCGTTGCGGGGCGCGGATCGCCGTATTCATGGGTGGCCAGATTAACCAGACTGCCATAGCCGAAAAAGTAAGGATCGCTCATCGGGCGATATCTGGGCTGTTCTAAAGCGCTTGTCAATTCGCGAAAGCGTTAAAATTTTTCTTGTGAAACGGCCCATGGCATACTATTGTATTCCGCATTGGAACGGGAGAACTGGCCCGACCAGTGCCGAAGGAGCAACCGCCCCGGAAACTCTCAGGCAACAGGACCGATCCAATAACGTACTCTGGAGAGAGATGCTCTGCATCCGCCGAAGGGATAGCGATCTCAGGCAAAAGGACAGAGGGGGCATCAGCGCGCGAGCACACGGTTCGCGTAAAGAGTGATGCCGGATTGACCCACCCGTTACCGGCCCGAAAAAAAGAGAGTTATGATGGATGCTCTTCGGCGGACGCCTTTTTATGATTTGCACCTTAAGCTGGGAGCAAAAATGGTCGGCTTTGCCGGCTTTGATATGCCGGTCCAATATCCGCTTGGGGTGATGCAGGAACATGCACACACACGCACCAAAGCCGGGCTTTTTGATGTCAGCCACATGGGGCAAGTCATCCTGCGCGGCACATCTTATGAAGCCGCCGCCTCGGCCCTTGAGCGCATTATCCCCATGGATGTGCAGGGATTGCAACCCGGGCGGCAGCGCTACGGGCTGTTCACCAACCCGCAGGGCGGCATCCAAGACGACCTGATGTTTGCCAATCGGGGCGACCATATTTTCATGGTGGTCAACGCTGCCTGCGCGGATGCGGATATAAAATATCTGCGCGCCATGCTTGAACCGGACATCAGCATCAAACATCTAGAAAACCGCGCCTTGCTTGCACTTCAGGGACCGCGCGCCGAAGCTGTTCTGGCCGAGCATCATCCGGCCATTCGTGATATGAAATTTATGGATGTTGAAACCCTGCCCCTGGCCGGCGCGGAGTGCTGGATATCACGGTCGGGATATACCGGAGAAGACGGCTTTGAAATCTCGGTGCCTACAGCGGCGGCCAATGATCTGGCCCAAGCCCTTTTGGCGCATCAGGATGTGGAATTTATCGGGCTAGGGGCGCGCGATTCGCTCAGGCTTGAGGCAGGCTTATGTTTGTATGGCCATGATATTGACGAAAATACGAGCCCTGTGGACGCCGGATTAAGCTGGGCGATACAGCGCGCGCGCCGCGCAGGCGGTGCCCGGGCTGGCGGGTTTCCCGGGGCTGAGCGGATTTTGGACGAACTGACGGGGGGGGCGGAAAAAAAACGGGTCGGATTGCGCCCTCAGGGCCGCGCACCCATGCGCGAAGGGGTTTTAATCTTTGCCGATGAAACCGGTGATACCCCGATCGGCGCTGTTACCTCAGGCGGGTTTGGGCCAACGGTGCAAGGCCCGGTTGCAATGGGCTATGTGCCCACCGAGGTGGCCACAGCCCAAACAATTGTTTTTGGCGAGGTCCGCGGCAAGCGGTTGCCGGTCGAAATTGTATCGCTGCCCTTTACCGCAGCAAACTTTAAACGTTGATCAACAGGAGAGTTAAAAATGAAATTCACAGAAGAGCATGAATGGCTGCGCATCGAAGACGATCTGGTGGTGGTTGGAATTACCGAACATGCCAGCACCCAGTTGGGCGATATTGTTTTTGTTGAACTGCCCGAAGAGGGCGATACGGTTTCCAAAGACGATGAGGTTGTGGTGATCGAAAGTGTCAAGGCCGCCTCGGACATTCTATCCCCACTGGATGGTGAGATCACCGAAATAAACCCTGCGCTTGAGGATGAACCATCCAAGGTCAACGAAGACCCGATGGGCGCCGGTTGGTTTTTTAAAATCCGCCCCAGCGATCTAAGCCAGATGGACGATTATATGGATGAAGCAGCCTATAACAAACTGATCAGCTAGGGCGCTAAATCATGGCCTCAGATATGGGGCCCATCGCAACTAAATTTCTATGTACCCCTGAACTTTTAACAGGAGCCTGATATGCCGTTTACCCCAACCGATTATCTGCCTTATGATTTTGCCAATCGTCGCCATATTGGTCCGTCGCCGAGCGAAATGGACACCATGCTGACCACTGTTGGCAGCAGCAGTCTTGAGGATTTGATGGATGATACATTGCCGCCCTCGATCCGGCAGAAAAAGCCGCTGGATTTTGGCAAGCCTAAATCCGAACGCGAGCTGTTGTATCATATGCGCGTGACAGCGGCCAAAAACCAGGTGCTGACCAGCCTGATCGGGCAAGGCTATCATGGCACAGTGACGCCGCCGGTTATCCAGCGCAACATCCTGGAAAACCCAGCCTGGTACACCGCCTATACACCGTATCAGCCGGAAATCAGTCAGGGGCGACTTGAGGCACTACTGAACTATCAAACTATGATATCCGATCTGACAGGGCTGGAAATTGCCAATGCGTCCTTGCTGGATGAAGCCACCGCCTGCGCCGAAGCAATGACCATGGCCCAGCGCGTGGCCAAATCAAAAGCCAAAGGGTTTTTTGTTGATCAAAACTGCCACCCGCAAAACATCGCGGTGATGCAAACCCGGGCAAAACCGCTGGGCATTGAGATAATTATTGATGCGCCGGAAAACTTAAAGGCCGATGAGGTTTTCGGGGCGATTTTCCAATATCCCGGCACCTATGGCTATGTGCGTGATTTCACCGATGCAATGGCGGCGCTGCATGCGGTAAAAGCCATTGGGATTGTCTGCGCCGATCCTTTGGCGCTGACCTTGCTCAAAGAGCCGGGCGCAATGGATGCAGACATCGCCGTGGGCAGCACCCAGCGCTTTGGCGTCCCTGTGGGTTATGGCGGACCTCACGCGGCCTATATGGCCAGAAAAGACGCGTTCAAACGATCCATGCCGGGCCGCATTGTTGGCGTATCCATTGATGCCAAGGGCAATAAAGCCTACCGGCTGGCGCTGCAAACCCGCGAGCAGCATATTCGCCGCGAAAAGGCCACCTCAAACGTCTGCACCGCGCAGGCTTTGCTGGCGGTGATGGCCTCATTTTATGCGGTTTTTCACGGGCCCGAGGGCCTAAAAGCCATTGCCCAGCGCATCCACCGCAAAACCGTGCGGCTGGCCAAAGGGCTGGAAGAGGCCGGATTTAAAATCGAGCCTGACGCCTTTTTTGATACCATTACGGTTGATGTCGGTCTGCTGCAAAACGCGGTGATGCAAGCCGCAGTCAAAGAAAGGATCAACCTGCGTGCTGTGGGGAAAACAAAGGTTGGTATAACCTTGGATGAGCGCAGCCGCCGCTCGACCACAGAAGCGGTTTGGCGCGCCTTTGGCATCACCCGCTCGGATGATAATCTCGCCCCCGATTACCGGGTGCCGCCAGCGCTACACCGGCGCACATCCTATCTCAATCATGATGTGTTCCATATGAACCGGGCAGAAACCGAAATGATGCGCTATATGCGGCGGCTTGCAGATCGCGATCTGGCACTGGATCGGGCGATGATCCCGCTGGGCTCTTGCACCATGAAGCTGAACTCGGCGGCCGAAATGATGCCGGTCAGCTGGCGTGAGTTTTCGCTATTGCATCCCTTTGCGCCCAAAGATCAGGCGCTGGGCTATGAAGAAATGATTTCCGATTTATCGCAGAAGCTATGTGACATCACAGGGTATGACGCCATTTCAATGCAGCCAAATTCCGGCGCACAGGGCGAATATGCCGGTCTGCTGACCATCGCGGAATATCACGCGGCCCGCGGTGAAGGTCATCGCAATGTCTGCCTCATTCCCACCTCGGCCCATGGCACCAATCCGGCCAGCGCGCAGATGGTCGGCTGGCAGGTTGTGGCGGTCAATTCAGCCGATAATGGCGATATTGATCTTGAGGACTTTCGCGCCAAAGCCGAGCAATACGCCGCCGAACTGGCCGGCTGCATGATCACCTATCCCTCAACCCACGGCGTATTTGAAGAAACCGTGCATGAGGTCTGCGAGATCGTTCATAAGTTTGGCGGTCAGGTCTATATCGACGGGGCCAATATGAATGCGATGGTCGGGCTTTCACGCCCCGGTGATCTGGGCGGGGATGTCAGCCACCTCAACCTGCATAAGACCTTTTGCATTCCGCATGGCGGCGGCGGCCCCGGCATGGGCCCTATTGGCGTCAAATCACATCTTGTGCCGCATCTTCCCGGGCATCCGGAAACCGGCGGCAGCACCGGGCCGGTATCGGCGGCGCCCTTTGGCTCGCCCTCGCTACTGCCGATCAGCTGGGCCTATTGCCTGATGATGGGCGGCGAAGGTTTGACCCAAGCCACACGGGTGGCCATCTTGAACGCCAACTATATTGCCAAACGGCTCGAAGGGGCGTTTGACGTTCTTTATAAAGGCCCCAGCGGGCGGGTAGCACATGAGTGTATTTTGGATGTGCGCCCCTTTGCCGACAGCGCCGGTGTCAGTGTTGAAGATATCGCCAAACGCCTTATTGATTGCGGCTTTCACGCCCCCACTATGAGCTGGCCAGTTTCAGGTACGCTGATGGTCGAGCCGACAGAGTCCGAAACCAAAGCCGAACTGGATCGGTTTTGCGACGCGATGCTCGCCATTCGCAGTGAAATTGCCGATATCGAAGAGGGAAGGATCGACGCGGAAAATAACCCGCTGAAAAATGCCCCGCACACGGTCGAAGATCTGGTCGGGGACTGGGATCGCCCCTATAGCCGCGATCAGGGATGCTTCCCCCCCGGAGCTTTTCGGGTCGATAAATATTGGCCGGCAGTGAATAGGGTCGACAATGTACATGGCGACCGCCATCTCATTTGCACCTGCCCGCCGATGTCAGATTACGCCGAGGCCGCTGAATAAGCTGCTAAAAACAATCTGCGCCGCTGTGATGGCGGCGCCTTTTTGATTTTCAATATCGCAATGCGCCGCCCAAGGCGGTCCCCGCCGCGCATGTCCCACTTATCCCAGATAATCGAGCCACGGGCTTTGCTCGGCAATCATATGGTCCACCAGTTGCGGCAATTGCGCGGCAGTTGTGACCACCGGATCAACCATCAGGGCCTGGATCGCAGCGTCTTTGCTTGCGTTTAGAACCGCTTCAGCGGTCATATTATGGACCCCGATTTGATTGGTCAGAAGACCTTGAAAGCCCTTGGGAATAGGGGTCTTGATCCCGCTGATCCCCTGCGCGCTAACAATCGCCGGCACCTCAACCACCAACCAATTTGGCAAATCCTCAATCAATCCGTTATTGGGGATATTGACCGCCGCCTCTTCATAGCCGCTATCGGTCACAAGACCTTCCATAATCGGCACCACACGCTCTTTTAGGACAGGTTCAATTTTGGGCGCGCTATCGCCCAAAAAGTTCCGGTAATAGGTGTAAAAATCCAATATCCCACGGTGATCCGAACATTCATTTGCCCAAGAAATATATTCGCCAAAGTGACTGTCCGTGGTGATCGGAAAACAGCCAAATCTGGCGATGATTTCTCGAAACAACCACCGGTCCGACCAGGGCCGCACATCTTGAATATGCGACAGATCCACTTCCATCCAGCCTTCGGTTTCAACCGATGTGCCGCTGGCGCGTTTGGCCGATAGAATTTCCGAATAGCCCGGCAGCGCGGTAAAGAATGCCTCTGCGTTTTGCAAAACATCCCCATAAGCGTCTTTGCCGCTGTCTTTATAGCGTACCTCTGTCATCACCGAAAAATGATTTAGTCCGGCCGCGCGATATTTGATGTTATCAATCGTGGTTTTCAGTATTGAGGGCAAAAACCGCTCTAAGGATGCTATTTCATGGCAGATGCCAATGAAGTTAAGTTCGGGAAATTTGCGGTGCACTGTGGTGCAGATACGGCTCATCGGGTTAGAATAGTTAAACACTGTAGCACTTGGCGCAATTTGCAGAACTTTTTCGCAAATCTCTAAAATCGGCGGAATAATCCTTAGGCTGTGAAACAGCCCCCCCGGTCCGCCGTTTTCACCATAGATTTGCGCAATGCCGTATTGCTGGGGGATTTTCCAGTCCTGATCCCAAAGCGCAAACCGATCACCCACTTCGATTGAAATGACCACGAAATCAGCGTTTGCAAGGGCTTTTTCCAAGTTTGGCTCAGCCGTGATGGAAAAATCCAGATTATGGTCCGCAACAAAATCTTGAGCCACCTTTAGGGTGCGCAGTGCAGCGCTTTGGTTTATGTCGTTCAAAACAACTTCTGCAGTGGTTAAAACGCGGCTTTGAAAAAGATCGCCCAGCATACAGGTTCCAAACTGCAGGCTTCCTGCGCCGACAAGTACAATTTTTGGCATCGCCATTTCCTTTTTTGGGATGTCCTTGCAGCCATCCAAATCTGTTATCCGTTTTGACTATATTTCGTCACTCATAAGGTCTGAACGGGTCTTTTTGCACCGCTCGGATGCGCATGCATTATTGAGCTGCATCCTCTTGCCAAAGATCCAAACCCAATAGCTTGCGGCCCAAGGGCGTCAGCTCGGCGGGGCCGTAGTGATTTTTTTCCCAATCGCGTGGATCGCCGGGAAAATCGGGTCTGTTCGGGGGTTCAATATCCCGCCACAATCTGATCCGTTCGGCCCGTTCGGCCGCATCGTCTGGATCAGCCGGGGCCATGGATAAATACTGCGCCATGCGCACGCGTCCATCGGAATGATTGGGCCGCACACCATGGGCCAGAAGCGAGTTGAAGATCAGCAAATCGCCAGGCTCTAAAGTAATATTTTCACGGCTGAGACCGGTCATATCAGGCAGCAGTGGATTGCGATCCTCTGGCTGGGTCTTTACCCACTCTTCGAAGAACTCAAATAAATAGGGAACCGCCTGAAACCCGCCGGTTTCGATATCCTGCTCTTTAATTGATAAAATACCCTGCACGCCAATCGGCAAGGGGCGCGCCGCAGTATCCACATCCCAATGAATAAACCCTTCTGGATTACCTTTGACTTTCTTGGGCGGATTGATGTTGGCGCGGTCAATGGCCACCCACAGATCTTCTTGATCCCAGATATCGACAAAGGCATCATAGACACGTTGGGCTTGGCGGTTATCCCACATGGCTTGGTGATGGTAAATTTCCGTCATCCCAACATTGTTCAGCTCGGCGCGCACATGCGGGCGGCGCTGCGGTGCATACCATGTAGAGGGTTCATTTGGATCTTTTTCGTCAAATTCCCACAAGACGTTTTCAAGCTGCTGGCAAGCCGCGCGACTTACAGCATTTTTGACCACGACATAGCCTTTGGTAATCCAATGTTGCCAGTCTTCTTGCGATAAAACCCGAAGCGGTAATTTCTTTTGAATATCTTTCAGCTGAATTGTTTGGTTTTTACCCGTCGGGTGACTAATTTCCGCTGCTGTATGAGTGCGCATGTATAAGCTCCTTTCGTAATATCATCCATAGTGCTGTTCGCGCGGCAGGCTCAAATCAAGTGATATTGAACCATCCCTGCCCGAAAAGGTAGAAGTTTTGGGGTCGCAAATTTCCAAATATAACCGTTACTCTCCTTTATTTGATGCATGGTATGCAAAACGCTCAAACCGTGCGCTGCGGCCTTGCCCTGTCGTATCAAAGGCCAGCATCCCAACAAAAGCGCCAGTAAATGAAGCGTGCTCGCCGCGCCCGGCTTCGTCCGAAATCAATGAAGCATCGCGCGGTGGGCCGGCGGCAATCCAATCGCCGCCTTGGCGATAGTAAAATTGCTGTTCAGCGTGATCCACATCAACGCATAGCTCAACCGGACCATCGGCCAAAGGCAACGGCTGAGCGAGCGGCAGCTCAAGCGCACCCTCTGGGTAATCCCCGTTACACGACATTAGGCTTAAAACCCGACCGATGCCCGCCTCATAGCTCACCACAAGTGCGTGGAATTTATGCCGGTTATAATAAGTGGTTAGCCCGGCCGCCTGGTGGTAGGTATCGGGATCAAACGCCGCCAGCGTGGTTTCGACTCGGTAGCAAAAATCGGTCTGGCGGCGGGCCACCAGTGCCTGCTCGAACCAGCTGCCAATGCTTTCGCGCCCGATCAGGGTTAGCCCATCAGGACCCGTGCGAAAAATCCGCTCAGGCTGCGGCGTGCGCAGCCATTGAAACTCATCCGGCAGACCTGCGCGAAAACGATGCGATACTGACGCAATACCGACATCGCGTTTTGCGGTTTGGGCAGCTGTTGGCGGCGGGACAGTTTCGCGCGCCACATCGCCGCCCTGTTCGAGATAAAGCCAGCCTTCTTTCCAGATGCATTTCTCGATCCCGGTTTCACGGCCCATAGGGCAAAACCGGCCTTTTCCATTGGCATCGGAAATCGGCCTACCCATCAGAAATGTATGGTAAAATTCGCCATCCGGCGTTTCAACATACTGCCCGTGACCGGTTCTTTGAATGGGAAGGTCGGGGGCATCAGAATGGCAGATCAGATGCGCATTTGGATGCAATTCGTAAGGCCCGGTGATGTCTTTTGAACGGGCCATAGTGACCGCATGATCATACCCGGTGCCGCCCTCTGCGGTGGTCAGATAGTAATACCCATCCCGCCAAAACAAATGCGGCGCCTCCACCAACCCAAGGGGCGAGCCTGCAAAAATATTATGAACAGGCCCCGTAAGGCCGCCGGATTCCGACCATCTTTGCAATAGGATACCATCAAAGCTAGCATGTGCAGGGTTCCCGCCGGTCCCATCACCCCTGTGGTTCCATTGCATGTTTAAAAACCACTTCTGGCCATCACGATCATGAAACAGCGAAGGATCAAATCCGGATGAATTTACATAAATGGGATCTGACCAGTCACCGTCAATATCGGCGCAAGTCACAATGTAGTTGTGGCTATCCTTAAAAGCGCCATCAAGACGTTTTACATCTGTGTAAACCAGCCAGAATTTTCCATTCGAATAAGAAAGACACGGCGCCCAAATCCCGCAGCTATCAGGATTTCCACGCATGTCTAACTGCGCGGCCCGCTTCAGAGGTCTAGAGACCAATTTCCAATTGATCAAATCCGTTGAGTGGTGAATTTGCACACCCGGATACCATTCAAAGGTGGACGTGGCGATGAAGTAATCCGCGCCAACCCGGCAAATCGACGGGTCAGCGTTAAATCCGGGAAGGATCGGATTGCTTATCATCAGTGCCCTTTCATCCCTCGACTAACAAATTCGCCGCATCCTGTGGTGAAAGCGCGGCTGGCCGCTCGCACGTGGTATTGACGGTGATAAACTCTTTTTGCTCGCCCGATTTCAATACCGATGTCATCACGTCAACAGCATGAACTGCCATTTCCATTGAACATCGGTGCGGCCGGTTTTGGGCAATGGCTTGCGCCATATCGGCAAGTCCTGCGGCTCGGTAATTGGCCATTTTACCATCTAACTGGTCCTTATTTGGGACAGAAAACGGATGCTCGAAAACAGGTTTTTCCAAAACATCACCATCTTTTCCGATAAGGTCCACATCGCCACCGAAAAAGTTAGGATCGGGAACATAAAGTGATCCTTCAGTGCCATATAATTCCATGTTTTCGTGCCGGTGCGCCCAGACATCCCAACTTGTTGATAGGGTTATTGTGGCGCCTTGTTCAAATTCAAGCAAGGCGTGGATATTAGTGGGGGTTTTGACCGGTATTGTTTCCCCGCTACGGGGCTCAGAGGTGATTGTTCGGGTCGCACTTGCCGCGCTTGTCAAGGCGGCAACCCGCTTAACTGGCCCGATCAACTGGATTAAATTTGTCACGTAATAGGGCCCGATATCCAGCATTGGACCAGCTCCGGGCAAGAAAAAGAAATCAGGATTTGGATGCCAATGCTCCATCCCGTGGCTCATGACATGGGCCGTGCCACCAACAATGTCGCCCAAAGCGCCTTGATCAATCAATGCGCGCGCCTGCTGATGCGCACCGCCCAGAAAGGTATCCGGCGCGGACCCAACCCGCAGCCCGTTTTCAGCCGCAAGCGCCGCAAGCTCTTTGCCCTCTTGCAAACTCAGAACCAAGGGCTTTTCAGAATAGGCATGTTTTCCCGCCTGAAGAATTGTCCGCGTGGTCGAAAAATGCGCTGCAGGTATAGTTAAATTGACCACGATATCTATATCATCCGCACCAAGCAGGTCTTCGACGCTTTGCGCCCGAACATTAAACTCATCCGCTTTTTCCTGCGCGGCTGATGGATTGATATCAGCAACTGCCCGCACTTCGATGCCCTTAAACAAAGGCGCCAATGTCAAATACGCCGTCGAGATATTCCCACAGCCTATAATTCAAATACCTAGTTTTGACATAAACCTGCCTTTCAAAAATTACTTGCGGCTTTGATGGATCGTTGCGCAAAGCGCACATCATCACTTGGATTGTCATGCTCCATTACGAAATAACGGCAATTCGTTTTGCGAACTGCATCCATTGTTTCAGACCAGTTCATGGTGCCATGTCCAACATCTGCCCAGCCATCCTCAGAGACACATTCGCCCTGGGGGGCAATGTCCTTTAAATGCACGGATACCAATTTACTGGCGTATTTTTTAACCCATTCGGCCGGGCTTTCGCCTCCAACCGCAACCCAGGCCAAATCCAATTCAAGCGAAACGCCATTTTCGGATTGTAGAATAAGGTCCAATGGTTTTTCGCCACCCTCTAGGGTATTGAACTCAAAGTCATGATTGTGCCACCCAAAGGTTAAACCCGCATCTAAAATAGGCTTGCCAGCTTCAGAAAGGCGGTCTGCGAACTTTGTCCAGCCCTTGGCATCACCGGGGCGGTCATCTTGATCCAGAAACGGTACGATGACAGCAGTCATCCCCAGACGTTTTGCAATTTCAATTGCTTTGTTTGGCGTTTTTTCAACCAAGGTCAAATCAAAGTGACCTGTAGGCATGATAAGACTATTGGCAGACAGAGCTTTTTCAAGCCGGTCCAAATCCTCGTACAACCCGCCATATGCCTCGACTTGCTTATATCCACATTTGGCAACCATTTCTAATGTCGCCTCAAGTGGACCGAATTTTCTAGAGGAATATAGCTGGTATGAAAAATCAGTCATTATTTAGGTCCTTTTAACCAAGTGTCATAGTCCGAAACCAAAAGGTGGGTGGGTTCTGTATTTTCATTAATGTTTGAGAACCGCCCAATGGGATCGCGGAAAATATTGTCTGTTCGGTCATCATTGACGTTGGAAACTTCACCAATCAGCACCGAACCGCCTTTGCCCCAAAAGGCGTGCCAGCAATCGGGTTCCAAGGTCACACTTTCACCCGGCTTCAGCTTTAAATGCGCCCCGGCCGGCAGCTTGCGCTCGGATCCATCGGTTCGAACGGACACTTCGGCGTGTTGGTCAATGTCCCCTGACGGTGAGGCTTTGAACAGCTCAAGGACCAATACGGCGCCACCTTTGTTGATAATATCTTCGGTCTTGAAATTGTGCCGGTGCATCGGACTCATCTGCTGTTCGTGCGAAATCATGATTTTTTCCGCGTACAGCATTCCTTTTCCGCATTCGACATTATGGCGGCTTCCATTGCGCACCGTGAATAGAAAGAGCCCAAGATCACGAAAACTGCCCTTGCCATAGTCGGTAATATCCCAGCCAAGCGCATGGTCACGGATCATAGCGCTATCGGTTTGAACCCGCTCTTGAAGCGTGACGGGTGTCCAATAGGCAAAGGGCGGCATTTGATAGCCAAACGACCGGATGAAGGCATCACTTTCCAAGATAATTTCGTTAATCTCTGATCGGTCCATCATCACGTTCCATAGGTTGCAGAATATAAGTCGCGCAGGACAAATTCTGTATTATCGTTGGCACTTTCAGGGATGAAAGTTATAATGTGCGGCCGATCTGGCAGTACGGTCATACCATTGTCAGACAAGCGCCCCGGAAAGGAAGGCTCAATCGATACAAAATGTGCCGGGGCTTTTGAGCGCAATGTAAGCTTATATATTCCGCCAGTCTGATCAACTTCACAGGTTAAATCAGGATGGATCAGATCATATGATTTATAAGGACGCGGTGCAAAGACATCGCTGCCGGAACCCTGAGTTTGATCGGGGGCGTTCCAAGACAAATATAACATTTCCTCTGTCGCTATATCCGATTGCGCTATGGTCATAAGATTGTGGTTTTCAACGTGGGAAACGCTTGATGTAGTCTGCCCTAATTTTCTCATTCCGCCTTTTGGATTTATGGCCTCTACTGTCAGGTCAAGATCTATGTTTTCCATCCCATCATTGATTGCAACACATTGAAATTCATTGCCTTTGGGAACCACAGAAACAGAGATCGGCTTGTAAAACCGCTTTGCCGCGTAATGCAGTAATTTCCACCCGCCACCGTAATCCAATGACGACCAAGAGCAGACAGGCCATGTATCGTTCAGCTGCCAATACAGCGTTCCCATGCAATGCGGTTTTAGACTGCGCCAATGATCTACCGCGGTTTTAATCGCTAAGGCTTGCTGAACCTGACTAAGATACACAAAGTTTTCAAAATTTGTTGGAAACCGGAAATAGCGAAACATTGTTTCCGCAATCCGCGCATTGCCACCGGCATTTTTCTGATGACTTTCAAATACCGGAGCCGCGATATTCCAGTCCTTTGGGTCAGCAAATTTTCGGATGACATCCATAGACGGGTAAGATTGGAACCCAAATTCAGAGCAAAATCTTGGGCTAACATCACGGTAGTGGTCAAAGTCTCTGCCCTCATGCCAAACCGACCAAAAATGCATGTCGCCCGCGCTGTCGTTGTGCCAGGCATCGCCAAAATCCAAAATTCCCGGGCTGGGCGATGACGGCCACCAATTTGCCCAAGGGGCGGTTTCTTTCAGCGCGGTTTCGATGGTGCGGTTAAGCCGATCATAATTGACAAGATAGCGATCACGGTTATTGCGGGTTTCATCAAACCAGTTGAGCGCGCCGATCAATTCGTTATCTCCGCACCATAAAACAATCGATGGGTGATGCCCAAGACGGGCCACGGCCTGATGAACTTCTGATTTTACCTCATTTAAAAACCGATCATCCGCGGGGTAGATATTGCAGGCAAACATGAAATCTTGCCACACCATCAATCCTAACTCGTCGCAAATATCATAAAACCAATCGGGCTCATAACGCCCGCCGCCCCAAACGCGGATCATATTCATATTGGCATCGACCGCAGATTGAAGAAGCGCACGGGTTTTTTGCGGTGTTATCCGCCCTGCAAGTGCATCAGCAGGTATCCAATTGGCGCCTTTGGCAAAAACGTCTTTACCATTGATCCGAAATGTAAAGCCGGTGCCTGTAGTGTCATTTTCGGTCATCAGTTCGGCATCGCGCAGCCCTATTTTGCGAACCTCAACACGATCAGCAACCTTAATGCGCATCTCGTAAAGCGCCTGATTGCCCATACCAGCAGGCCACCACAAACTTGGGTTTTCGATGTCAAAGACAGCCTGAAATTCTTTGTCAGAACTTGATCCTGATTGGCTTTGACCATCTAGATCAATTTGCCAACCACTGTCTGTGCCATCAATAAAGCCTGTAACAACAACCTGAACCTGACCCTTTTGATAGGTTTGTTGAATGTCCAACCGCGCAAGCCGCGCCTCGGACTTTGGTTCTAGATAGAGATCACCGTATAGGCCAAAAGGTGCCAGAGCAATATTCCAGTCCCAACCAAAATCACATTGCATTTTCCGGATCATATTGCCGTCAGCAATTGCATTGTTATTCACAGCATAGGGCAAAGGAAACGGATGCTCGCTCTGCAATTGGCTGGCACGCTTTGGGCTTGAATGGAACACCAAATCTATCGTGTTACGCCCTGATCGCAGTGCATTCGACACATCTATCCGGTGGCTTCTAAACATGTTTTCTGAATGTAGAACCAGTTGGCCGTTCAGAAAAATATCCGCAACCGTATCCAGCATCGAAACCACCAGAACCTGATTTATGTCATCACATGTAAAGTCGCGAGATGCCGTCCATTTGCGCTGGCAAATCCATCTTATATCATACTCATTGCGCCCAAAATATGGATCTGA
>ERZ1047821.1008-NODE-1008-length-18686-cov-5.381354_pt1 | contig 18686 bp, 18 predicted proteins | sample MGYA00383096_ERZ1047821 | MGnify/ENA primary metagenome ERZ1047821 (study PRJEB29581, sample SAMEA5548366) | metagenome | biome: marine; feature: coastal; material: water | depth 25 m | study: Short-term variability in the microbial, nano- and picoplankton... | reverse complement strand
TAAGAAAAGTGTATAATACCCGCTCCCTTGCTTGACTGGGTCGTTGTTACTTGGCAAGCTATTTTTAAAATAATGGGCTTTAAAGCCCAAATAACCATAAGGAGAAAACACTCATGAGACACTATGAGATTACACTAATTGTGCATCCTGATCAATCAGCACAGGTTGAGACAATGATGGGCAAATACAAAGAGATGATCGCTAGCGATGGCGGTAAGATTCACCGTGAAGAAGACTGGGGTCGTAAACACCTCGCTTATCCAATCAACAAAATTTACAAAGCGCATTACTTAATGTTAAACATTGAGTGCAATCAAGACACGCTTGATAAATTAAATTACAACTTCCGTTTTAACGATGCGATTTTAAGAAATTTAATCATTTCTAAAAAAGCAGCCATCACTGAACCTTCAGCGATGACAAAAACTAAAGATGTAGACGAGAAGAAAAAGGAAAGAAGATAGGAGATTATTATGGCTAAGCAACAAAAGAGAAAACGCAGACCTCAGATTAAAATCAATACTTTTTGTCGTTTCACTGCAGCGGGTATTAAAGAAATTGATTATAAAGATGTAGATCTTTTATTAAAGAACATTGATGAAAGTGGAAAAATTACACCGTCAAGAATGACCGGTACAAACGCTAAATTTCAGCGTCAATTAACCACTGCAATCAAACGTGCTAGATTCCTAGCATTGATTCCTTACACTGACAAACACAAGAAATAGGAGACCGTCATGCAAGTAATTTTATTAGAAACAATTGGTAAGATGGGTGGTCTAGGCGATGTGGCAAACGTTAAGGCTGGTTATGCACGTAACTTCCTAATCCCACAAGGCAAGGCAAAGCCAGCAACAGCGGCCAACCTAGCAGAATTTGAAACCATAAAAGCGGAATTGGAAGCCAAAGAAAAAGCTTCTATTAAAGCTGCACAAGATAAGGCAGATGCTATGACAGGTGTCGTTTGTACACTTAAAGCAAACGCCAGTGAAGAAGGTAAACTATTTGGCTCGGTAACAACAGCAGATATCGTTGCGAGTTTAGCGGCAGCAGGTCATGAAGTAGAAAAACGTGAAATCAACTTGTCTGAAGCAATTCACCATGTTGGCGAATATGATGTTAGTATTACACTATATACCAATATCTCTGTTGACATTAAGGTTGTGGTTGAGGCTTCTGAAGAAGAGTAGTAAACTAAACTTAGTTAAGCTTATCAAAACCCTCCTTGTGAGGGTTTTTTATTGTCGGTTGGATTTTTACTGAAACCTGAAAAATGTTTGTCTATTTAAGTTAAAATTAAAGTCTTTCTTGTGAAACTTTTTCCAGTTATTTAACACCATTATGGATATTGAAAACGCTAATATACCGCCAAATTCAGTCGAATCAGAGCAATCTGTACTTGGTGGTTTACTGCTACATAACGAGGCTTGGGACCAAGTCGCTGATGCGGTCAATGAGGATGATTTTTACACTGCTTCACACCGCATTATCTTTCAGGCGATTAAACTGTTGTTGGAACACGCAGAGCCTGCAGATATTCTAACGGTTAAAGAGCGATTGAAAAAAACCGGTGACGAAGAAGCGGTCGGTGGCTTTGCTTATTTGGCACAAATTGCTGAAAATACGCCAAGTATTTCCAATATTCAAACCTATGCCAAACATGTGCGTGAACTGAGTGTTTATAGGCGATTGATACAAGCCAGCCATACCATTGCCGATAAAGCTTACAACCCAAAAGACATTGAACTGCAAGAACTCATTGATTTATCTGAGCGGGAAATTTTTGATATTGCAGAGCAGATTAATCGTGGTAAACAAGATGTTGTAAACGTTAAGGATATCACTAAAGATGTAGCAAACTTAGCACACGAATGGGCAGAAAGTAAGGGTGGATTAACGGGATTAGAGACGGGGTTTAGTGAGTTAGATAAAAAAACTTCAGGCTTACAAAAAGGGGATTTGATTATTGTGGCAGGCCGTCCGTCTATGGGTAAAACTGCCTTGGCAATGAATATTGTTGGTAATGTTGCTATTGAACAAAACAAGCCAGTGTTGGTATTTTCATTAGAGATGCCGAAAGAAGCATTAATACTAAGAATGATTTCTTCATTTGGACATATTGATAGTAAAAAAATTCGTGCCGGTGAGATGACAGAAACCGATTGGAACAGTTTTAGCCACGCCATTAGTGCGATGGATAAAAATGATATTTTGATTGATGAAACCCCTTCTATCACCCCCACAGAAATTCGTGCAAAATCGCGTCGTATAAAAAGACAATACCCCGAATTAGCACTGATTATGGTGGACTATTTACAGCTGATGACGGTGCATGGTAGAAATGAAAATCGTGTGCAAGAAATCTCTGAAATTTCCCGCTCTTTAAAAGCGCTGGCCAAAGAAATTGGCGTGCCTGTGATTGCGCTGTCGCAGCTCAACCGTGGTGTTGAATCTCGTCCAAAACCCAACAAAGGACGCATGCCACAAATGGCGGATTTACGCGAATCAGGCTCAATTGAGCAAGATGCTGATATTATTGCCTTTGTTTATCGAGACGAGCAATACCACGATGAGAATTATGCCAACCCAGAAGAAGTGGGTAAAGCAGATTTGCAAATTGCCAAACACCGTAATGGTGAAACAGGCGGTGTTAAACTTGCTTGGATTGGTCAATATACACGCTTTGAAGATTTAGCCCCTGATTCAATGACGCAATATGCACCCGACGATGCAATGATAGATGCTGCCTACGCCAACAGTGGGGTTAATTTTGATGCAGAAGAATTTTAGTCCAGCTTAAATTAGAGACCTTTGCATAAATAATCCAACAATATGTCTGCTGTTGCAACCATTTCCCAATCTGCCCTATACCACAATTTAGTGGTTGTTAAAAAACACGCGCCACAAGCAAAAATTGTAGCAATGGTAAAGGCAAATGCTTATGGTCATCGTTTGGATTTAGTGATGCCATTGCTTAAAAATGCTGATATTTTAGCGGTTAGTAATCTACAAGAAGCGCAAGCACTCAGGGAGCTCAGTAACAAATCCATTTTGTTATTATCCGGTGTTTATTCTGACGAAGAGCTGCAACAAGCCATAGACCTAAACTGCCAATGTGTCGTACACCACTCTTCACAAATTGCACGTATTAGTAGCAGTAAGCAGGCATTAAGCGTTTGGTTGAAACTTGATACTGGCATGCACAGACTTGGGTTGTCGGCTGATGAGCATCAACAGTGCTATAACAGTTTGAAAGCCAATCCGTTGATTAACATTGCGTGTGTGATGAGCCATTTTGCTTGTGCAGATGAACACAATCATCCGATGAACCAAGCGCAACTTGAGGCGTTTAACAGCAACACAAATAATGAAACCAATCGCTCTATGGCAAACTCTGCGGCAATTTTATCACTACTAGAATCACACTTTAATGTTGTGCGTCCTGGCATTATGCTATATGGTGCTTCACCTTTTACTGATGACCACTTTAACCTTAAGCCAGTGATGCAACTCTCAGCGCCTGTTATTTCTGTCAAAACTTTACAGGCGGGTGACTCTACTGGCTATGGGGCAAATTGGACAGCTGACAAGCCAACCAACATTGCCATCATTGCCATTGGCTATGGTGATGGCTACCCCAGACACGCAACAAACGGCACACCAGTACTCATTAACGGCACCTTGTGCTTGCTGGTGGGTCGTGTGTCGATGGATATGATTGCTGTAGATATTGGCAATACAAAAGTAGCCATTGGCGACAATGCAATTTTATGGGGCGATGAAAAACTGCGGGTTGAAACCGTTGCACACCATAGCGACACCATTAGTTATGAATTACTAACTGGCATAAGCAATCGAGTAAAATTTGTTGTAGCGTGAAACATTTTGTTCAAATCAGCGATTGTCATATTGATGATAATGCCCAAGTGATGGGTGTTGACAGCCACACAAACCTCAAGAAAGTTGTTGATAAAATCACCACACTGGAAAGTGATGCCTTGGTGATTAGTGGCGACTTAGCGCATAATGGCACACGCCAATCTTACAAAAAATTAAAGCAAATTCTAGCGCCAATTAACACTAATATTTTTGCCATTACTGGCAATCACGATAACGCAGAGAATCTGAATACTGAACTGGGTGAGTATTTGTTTGACACTGTTACATTGGGCGCTTGGGAGATTGCAACTATTGACTCGGTACAAGTTGGTAAAAGCAGTGGCTTTGTTAGTGCGAAGGCGCTAGCAAAATTAGACACACAACTGCAAAGTTCAAATGCCAAATACGCTCTTGTTGTCCTGCACCACCCTGTCGTGCCAATGAACAGCAACTGGAACGATGCGTTGTCATTGGAAAATCCACAAGATTTATTTGCGGTTTTAGATAAACATTCTAAAATTCAAGCCCTGTTGTTTGGTCACGCACACGAGTCGGCAGAATTTAGCAAAAAAGGGTTGAAAATTATCGCTTGCCCATCAACTGCATTGCAATTTAACGACGAAAATGCTATTGGCTTTAATTATTACACGCTATTTGATGATGGTCAACTAACATACGAAACACAATGGATAACGCGCTAAAATCCCTATACACACAGCATCACCCTAAAACTTACACAGAAGTGTCGGGCTTGTTTGAATCAAACTATCAAAAGATTTTAAGACTCATCCCCACGCTTGAAGAAATCACACACAATGCTGTAATGTACCACCACAGCGAGCAAAATTTGCATTTGTTTATCGAAAATAAGACCCCTTATACTGCCACTTTTATATTAACGCACAAGTTTGATACTGTGAATCGTCCTGACATTCGCTTTAAGGTTTATTTTGATGCCAAACTCTTAGAAGTGTTATCCGTTTGTAATGAAACCACATTGAATAGTGCACACCCCTATCTTGCGCAGTGTAGCGATATGAATATACAATGGGAACTCAACACTTTTATGGAAAAATGGCTAGAATACTGTCTAGAGAAATACGAAGGTTTAATATGGCAAAAAAAGTAGAAAAAAATGCAGATGGGAGGCTGGTGGTGGCTATTTCATCAAGAGCGTTATTTGACCTTGACGAATCACACAAAATCTTTAAAGAGAAAGGCGTTGAAGCGTATGCTAAACACCAACAAGAAAACGAAGATGTGGTGTTAAAGCCTGGGGTTGGTTTTACTTTGGTGAAAAAACTGCTGGCATTAAATACAACAAAAACACCAATTGATGTGATTTTGCTTTCTCGTAATAGTGCAGATACAGGGTTGCGTATCTTTAACTCTATTGAGCATTACGATTTAAACATTGCCAAAGCAGCCTTCACACGGGGTGAAAGCACCCATACTTATTTAAATGAATTTGAGGCAGATTTATTTTTGTCCAGCCATTATCAAGATGTACAGAAAGCCTTGGCATCAGGCTTTGCCGCAGCGTCCATTGTGGGTTCTGGCGCCAAAGATGTGCACGACACACAACTGCGCATTGCTTTTGATGGCGATGCAGTTTTGTTTTCTGATGAAGCTGAGAAGATATTCCAAGAAAAAGGCTTAGATGCTTTCTCTGCCAGTGAAAAAGAGTCGGCTGATATTGAGTTAAAGTCAGGGCCCTTCAAATGCTTTTTGAAATCCTTGCACAACATTCAGTCCTCTTTTCCAGAACAAGACAACCCAATTAGAACTGCCTTGGTGACTGCCAGAGGTGCGCCTGCACACAAACGTGTGATTAAAACCTTACGTGCTTGGAATATTCGTATCGATGAATCTTTCTTTTTAGATGGACTTGATAAAGGGGTGTTTTTGAAAAAATTTGGCGCTGATATCTTTTTTGATGATCAGCACAAACACTGTCAATCAGCGGCTGAATATGTCTCTGCTGGACACGTTCCGCATGGCGTCACCAATGATTAGTTAAATCAAAAATAATACGCCAGTGTTGCCGAAGTGTTATTGTTGCGATTTGTTAAAAAAGTATCGTCTTCCTTGTCAAACAAAGATTGTGATTTGATGCTGAGTTTTATGTCATCACCAAATCTTTTTTCTAAAGAAACATTAAGCATTTTTGAGTGGTGCTCCCTATCATAATTCAATGCAATCAATCCGCTGCTACTGTCTTCATCATTAAGCGCAATACGCAAGCCCAACATCACATCATCTGCAAATAGATTGCTATCGGTGTCTTGCATGCTTTCGAATAAAATCCCAATATCCCATTGAGTGCCTAGTAAATACTCAAAACCATACACACTACTATGATGGTTTTTGCCTTGATAATATTTTTTGGCAAATTCTAATTTCCACAAAATATTTTCCAAAGTCAATTGAGCGTCAACGCCAAACTGTTTAAGATTTGGATAATAAACATCAAATTTGCTGCCATTTGGAGAAAACTCTGGATTTTTATCAACCCCATTAAAATAACTCAACCCAAAATCAATATTGTCAATCACACTGGCATAGCGCAGCGCAAAACTGGATTTTTTATGCTCAAAACTGGTATTGGCTACTGTCATGTCGCTAAATTCTTGCTCTCTAAAGTAAGGCAGGTAATAAAAACTATAAACATCATCCTCTTTGAAATGGCTAAACTTAGCCATTAATTCACCCAATTTTTCTTTTGTTTCAAGCCCAAGGTTGTTTTTTTGGTTAATCACATCCACCACATTGATGAGTTCCGCCTTGCCCCAAAACTCTTTATCAACGCCAATTTTAACGCTGTAGTCGTCAGAAGTCCTGTCCCAATAAAATTCAGTAACATCGGTAAAATCGTGTTTGTTTTTATTGGTTTGTTGTGTTTTGACATGAAAGGCAATCAAATCATCATCCATAAAATGATTGCCTTTAATATTGTATTTAATGCCTGAAAAGTTGTCGTTTTTTTGCTGCTTGGTTAAAAAATCAATTTGATGATTCAACTCCAAGCCAAAAACTTTGAAAGAAATAAAAAGAAGCGCAACAAAGATTCTCATCTTTGTCTTTTTAATTTGTTAGAGCGAAAATCGCTGGACTTTAAACCTGTTTTAAAACGGTAATTTTCCCATTTTAAAATGGTTCTTTTACCGTTTTGGTGATTGCTCATTTCCATGGTACTTGCGCGCCAAAACTTACCTTGGTATTGTTGGTAATCTTTAAATACCAAAGTTTTAAGCAAAGCATCTTTTCGGTCATAAAACTCAATTTTTAGTGGGATATAGCGCTTGGCATCAGTCCAAGTAATTTGCTTGGTGTAGCCTGTGTGTTTGTAAGTTGGGATGCGTTTGCTTTTGAAGGTTGCAATATCACCTAACTTTTCATCGTTTAAATAGAAATGCTGATATTTTTCAATTTCTTGCGAGCCCAAATCTTCATAAGCGAACTCACTGCCCATAAAGGGGCCACTTTTATTACGTGATGAGATACGTTTAACGCGCTTAAGTGCGGGCAAATATAGCCACTGTTCATCAGATTTTATCGAGTGAGAAAAGGTCAACATTGCTGTGCCTTTAATATCTCTAGGCTCATCAAAAATACTCATAGATTTATCGCCATCGCCAACAACTTCAAGATTTTTAGTGCGAATTTTGCGTACAGATTTTTGCCCTTTTTTGTTGATTAAGGTCATCTCCATCTGTGCTTGAAAATCTTGCCAACCGCTGTCCATCTGTTCTACTTTCTTAGCAATTTCCAACCCTTTGACTGCATCTTCAGCTTGCACTGTATTCATCGACAATGCGCTCATGATGAATAAAATTATTGTCTTTTTCATTGTTTCTGTTCCTTGTTAAAAAATATAAGCAAGCTTGGCAATAGCAAAAAATCCATGATGAGTGCTATCATAATCACATAACTGGTCAAGTGACCCATGCCAGAATTAATTTCGAACACCGAGACCACCAAAACTAAAAAACCAAAAGTCAAAGCAATACTAGATAAAACAAGCGCATTACCGACATGCTCAAAAGCGTATAACACACTTTCTTTGGCATTCTTGCCAAGGGTTTTAAATCCGTGATTAAATTTATCCAAGAAATGCACCGTGTCATCAACAATAATACCAAGTGTAATGCTGGCAACCACCGAAAGCGCCATGGTGATTTGCCCATTGGTCAACCCCCAAAGACCAAATGCCATACTTGCTGGAACAAGATTGGGCACCAAAGAAATCAAACCCATTTTAAAACTTCCCAGTGTAAAGCCCAGAATAATAGAAATCACAATTAAGGTGATACTGGTGCCAATCAACATTGCTTGAACGTTACGCACACCGATATGCGCAAACATAATGGAAGGTGAAGCGCCTTCGGTGTGTATTCTTGGTGTATTATTTTTTAACCAATCACTGGCTCTTTTTTCAAAACCAAGATAGCCCTTTGAACTCATGTTTTTCATATTAACAGAGACTCTAACGGCTGATTTATCAATGTTAATTTGGTTGTTCAAATCCAGACCATAAGGCAGGCTCATTTCGTAGAGCAACAAGTATTGTGCTGATAATTCTCGGTTTTCTGGCAGTTGGTAAAATACATTATTATCACCGTGCATATTTTTATTTAAGCGCTTAAAAATATCAGTGATGGTAGAGACGTTGTTAACCTCTTTTTGCGCTCTTGCCCAATGGGTAAATTTTTCCACATCTTTTAAAAACTCTGGGTTAGAAACCCCCCCGCTCTCACCACTCTCAAAAGAATAATCAATAGAGCCAATACCTGTTAAATGCTCATCAACCTTATCGGCATCACGACGAAATTCAACACGCTCATCAAAATACTCTACAAAGTTATCATTAATTTCGTTTAAGGGAATAAAAGAGATAAAAATAACAACAAACAACACACTGAAAACCAAGATTTTTTTGTATTGTGTGGTGACAAAATGCGCAAAACTTGTCATTAGTGTTACTTTTTTTGGTTCTTTTTCCTTGATTTTGATTGGCATAACCAACATCCAAGCCGGTAAAAACACCAAAATTAACATTAATGACAACAAAGTACCTATGCCTGCAACATTACCAAGATCGTGAAAAGGTGGCACTTCCGAAAAATTCAAACCAAAAAACCCAATAGCAGTGGTCAATCCAGCAATAGTGATTGCTCTAACATTATGGTTAAAAGCTTCTTTAACTGCCAAAACTTTGTCCATACCACTGCGCATTTTTTTGACAAAACTTATCATTAAATGCACACTACCTGCAACCGCAATTGTGAGGATGATAACCGGCATTGAGGTCATTGGCGGGGTAATTGGCAAACCCAAATACCCTGCACTGCCAAATGCAGAAACAATGGTTAAGACTAATAAAATCAGTGAGCCAAGTACTAAGACAATATTGCGCAAAACCACAAACAGTAAAACAAAAACCATTAGAAAAGAAATTGGCACAAGGTTTTTTATATCGTTTTCTCCAGCCTCTGGGAATGCTTGATTAAGCATAATGATGCCGGATAAAAACACCTCAAATTGTGGGTAGTCTTTTTTGATGGTGTCACGAAGTGCTCTGGCAAAAGCAACAACTTGTGTTTGTGCTGTGGTTGCCAGTTTCTCATCATTAGGCAGTTGAATGGTTATATTAATACCTGTTGTGTCTTTTTTGTCTGTAACAAGTTTGTTTTTTAAAAGAATTTCATTGGTGGCTATTGCTTCAATTTGCTTGGGTTTTAGTGCTTCTTCGGTGTCAATTAAATCAATAACCGACAAATCATCGCCATCAGCAAAGGTGTGTTGATAGTTGGACAAAGAATCTACCCGTGTAGAAAATGGCATTTGCCAGGCCCTGGTAGTAATCTGAGCAATGGCTTGTAAGTTTTGTTTGGTAAAAATACCCTTGGTGTCCCGCAAACCAATTAAGACACTGTCGGTTTTATTGTAGGTGTCTTGCAAATTATCAAAAGCAATCAGTTGTGGATTATCACTGGAAAAAAACATGTGATAATCATTGGTAAAACCAAGATTTTTAACCCCGATGGATAACAGAACAATCACAATAATGGGGGTGAAAAGGGACAAGTATTTGTTTCTAATAATAAAATCAATCATGGCTTTTGGTTACTTGTACGTTAAATGCATTATAAGTCTTTCATTATATTGTTTTTAGCGATGCAGGTGGGGCTTTAAAAAGGCTATTTTTAAAAGACCCCTGCATTAGATATGGATGTTGAATAAAAGTTAAATTTGACTTAGTTGTGTGTTTTATAAAACTAGTCCTAGCAGGGTTAAGACAGGTTTTATAAAAGTTGGCAAATGAGTGAAAGTTGGCTTTTAGGCAATATTCATATCTAATGCAGGGGTCTTTTTAAGCAATAGTGGTAAAATAACCACAATTTATTACCCAAGCCTATCAATGAGCGAAAAAATCAACGCTATTCGTGGAATGAACGATTGCCTTCCTAAGGACTCTGGCCTATGGTTGTCATTAGAAAAAATTATTTTTGATACTTTTATTGCCTATGGTTTCAAAAATATCCGCACCCCAGTGGTGGAAAAAACCGACACCTTTTGTCGTGCAATCGGTCAAGCAACGGATATTGTTGAAAAAGAAATGTACACTTGGACAGATTCAAGCGGTGATTTGCTAAGCCTTAGACCTGAGAATACCGCAGGTGTGGTGCGTGCGATGATTGAACACAATCTACCCAGAGAAGGTATTCAAAAGGTCTTTTATCAAGGCGCTATGTTTCGCCACGAACGCCCGCAAAAGGGGCGTTATCGTCAATTCCACCAAATCGGTGCAGAGGTCTTTGGTGCAGACGATGCCAAAACTGACGCAGAACTCATCGCTATCACACATGCGTTATGGCAGCGTCTGGGCTTGAAGAATGTCACTTTGGAAATTAACACACTGGGTTCTAGTGAAGCACGTGCTAATTATCGCAAGGTGTTAGTTGACTACTTTACACAACATAAAGAAAAATTAGACGAAGACTCTACAAGACGCTTAACAACCAACCCCTTGAGGATTTTAGATTCTAAAAATCCTGACTTTCAAGCATTAATTGAAGCTGCACCAAAATTGATGAATCACTTAGATGAAGCTTCTGCCAAACACTTCGAACAATTCAAAGCGTACTTAGAATGTATGGACATCCCTTATGTGATTAATACACGTTTGGTGCGTGGATTGGATTACTACAACCGTACGGTATTTGAATGGACCACCCAAGATTTAGGTGCACAAGGCACAATTTGTGCCGGTGGTCGTTATGACGGCTTGGTGGAACAAATGGGGGGTAAGGCTTGCCCTGCGGTAGGCTTTGCACTGGGGTTAGAGCGTTTAATTTTGCTTTTACAAGCACAAAATCTCTCAATCTCTGATACTGCAACTTCTGCCTACATCGTTGCATTGGGTGAGGCAGCGCAACTGAAATCTTTGCAGATTGCTGAGCAACTCCATAAAGCATTGCCAGCGCTAATCCTTTATAATGATATCACTATGGGTAGTTTTAAATCACAATTTAAAAAAGCCGATAAAGCCGATGCGGATTTCGCCATTATTTTAGGCGAAGAAGAATTAAACAATAATCAAGTCGCTATTAAGCCACTTAAAGGACAGGGTGAACAACAAACAATGTCTTTAGAGGAGCTAATAACTTATTTAGAAGGATATTAAAAATGAAAAATTTTATTGAAGTCGGAAAAACCGACGAAGAGCAAGCGGAACAAATCAAAAAGTGGATTAAAGAAAATGCGCCACAGATTGTTATCGGCGTAGCGCTGGGCTTAAGTGGTCTTTGGGGTTTTGATTATTACAAAGAATATCAACAAAATCAAGCTTTGCAAGCACGAGATTACTACCTATCGGTTGCTAACAATCCAAATAATACTGACGCTTTACAAGCGCTTAAAAAAGACTATGCCGATGGCACTTATGCACAACAAGCAGAATTGCTATTAGCAAAGCAAGCAATAAGCGAAAACAAACCGCAAGCAGCGCTGGATTATTTATTGCCACTCATCAATAGCACAGATGAATTTGTTGCACAGAATGCAAAATTTAGAGCAACTCATGTATATCTGGAAATAAAAGATGCTGATAAAGCATTGAGTGTATTGGGTAAAAACACCAATGAGGCGTTTGCGGCTTTATATAATCACGTTAAAGGCGATGTCTATTTTGCGCAAAATAATATTAAAGCTGCAAAAGAACATTACGCCCTAGCCTTGTCTCAACTAGAAGCCGATTCAAAATTAAAAGGTATTGTTCAAATCAAATTAAACGATTTAAATTAACCTTTACCAAAGCCACAACTTAACATGCCAGTCATCTCTCTTGTTGGACGCCCAAATGTTGGTAAGTCCACTTTATTTAATCGTCTAAGCAGATCGCGTCAGGCCTTGGTATCTGACTTTGAAGGTTTGACGCGTGATCGCCAATACGCAGACATTTTGTTTGATGATGACAGCGAAACTTTCGTTACTCTTATTGATACAGGTGGTTTAACCAATCAAGACACAATCATTGATAATGGCATTCAATCGCAAGTACTCAGTGCGCTTGAAGAGTCTGATGTGGTTTATTTTATTGTTAGCATTCGTGATGGCGTGGTGAGCTTAGATAGGGAAATTGCCACACAATTGCGTAAACTTAAAAAAGACATTGTTTTGGTTTGCAATAAAGCCGAAGGTATGGACATGATCAACGCTGCAGAATTTTATGAACTTGGCTTGGGTGAACCAACACTCGTTTCTGCAGAGCACGGCCAAGGCATTGCGGAGTTGGTTGAATATACCTTAACTTTATTACCGGAAACAGAAAGCCAAGAAGAAGCCGAAGAAGAGATTGAAGGTATTGCCGTTGCTGTTTTAGGTCGACCTAATGTTGGTAAATCAACCTTGGTAAATCGCATTTTGGGAGAAGAGCGTGTCTTAGCAGTTGATTTACCTGGCACAACACGTGATAGCATCTATATTCCTTTTGAGCGTGAAAGGCAAAAATACACATTAATTGACACCGCAGGTATTCGTCGCAAACGTGCCACCCATGAAAAGATTGAAATTTTTTCAATTCTTAAAGCACGTGAAGCACTAGAACGTTCTCATGTTGTACTTTTAGTGTTAGATGCACACGAAGGCATTACCGAACAAGATGCAACTTTATTAGGCATGAGCGCTGACAATGGCAGAGCCCTACTGATTGTGATTAACAAATGGGATGGCTTAGACGCGTATCAGAAACAAGAAGTGAAACGTAAATTAGAAGTTAAATTGTCATTTGTTAATTATGCCAGCGTACACACCATCTCTGCCTTACACGGCTCAGGTGTTGGAAAATTATTTGCACCTATTATTAAGGCTTATACAAATGCTGGTGCTGAGTTTAGCACCTCAGTGCTTAACAAAATTTTAGAAGATGCCAATCGTGCACATCAACCACCCCCTGTCAAAGGCAGAAGATTAAAAATTAAATATGTCAATCAAACCGATGTATTTCCACCAACCTTAACCTTTCACGGTAATCATTTACAAAGTGTACCTAACGCTTATGATCGTTACTTAAAAAACTTTTTTATTGAGGCTTTAAAACTTACCAATACACCGATGCGCATTGAATACAAAAGTGGCGACAATCCTTTTAAAGATAAGAAAAACACGTTAAATGCCAGACAAGTTGCCAAGAAACGTCGGCTTATGAAGTTTATTAAAAAGAAAAGTTCTAGATAATCTCTAATTGCTACTTAACAATAACGCTTGATTTTTGATATCAATAGTAGTATCATAATTAGCGTGGAAAAGATTAGCAAAATTTTAAAAAAAATGAAAAACAACCCTAATAACATAGGATTTGTTGATTTATTTAGGGTTTGTGAATTTTACTTTGGCAAACCCAGAAACAAAGGCACAAGCCATTGTGTTTTTAAAACACCGTGGCAAGGTGACCCAAGAATCAATATTCAAAACGCCAAAGGCAAAGCAAAGGCTTATCAAGTAAAACAAGTGTTGTTAGCAGTTAAAAAACTGGAGGATAAAAAATATGGATAAATATACTTATAGAATAACTTACTCACAAGATGATAATGAGTATGTTGGGTTGTGCGCTGAGTTTCCATCGCTGAGTTGTTTAGATAAAAACCAAGCCAAAGCTTTTACTGGCATTCAAAAATTGGTTAAAGAGGTGATTGCAGATATGAAGAAAGAAAACGAAACCATTCCTGAGCCTTTATCAGCCAAACAGTATAGTGGCAAATTTATGGTTAGGATACCGCCTGAAGTTCATAGAGATTTATCAATACTGGCAAGCGAAAATCACATTAGCCTTAATAGGCTAGTCTCTGCCAAGTTGTCTTAAAAATATTTATTCTGAAGGTATTTAGGAGTTACACTACGAAGACAAAATAAGATTGTGCGCTTCTGATGCAGCTCGAACAAAACTCTCAAACAATGGGTGCCCATCACGTGGCGTAGAGGTGAATTCTGGATGAAATTGGGCGCACACAAACCAAGGGTGATTTTGAATTTCTACCATTTCCACCAAAGAACCATCCATTGAGCGTCCAGAAATTGTTAGCCCTGCTTCTTCTGTTTTCTCAATCAGTGTATTATTGACTTCATAACGATGACGATGACGCTCAGTAATGACTTCTTTGCCGTAAATTTCTTTAGACTTTGAGTTACTAGCGAGACGACACTCTTGACCACCCAAACGCATTGTTCCACCTAAGTCAGAATCTTGGTCACGCATTTGTGTACTGCCATCTTCATCTTGCCACTCAGTAATCAAACCAACCACCGGGTATGGCGTAGACTCATCAAACTCGGTAGAATTCGCCCCACCCATATTCGCCACATTGCGTGCATACTCGATAACTGCAACCTGCATACCCAAACAAATACCTAAGTAAGGCACATTGTTTTCTCGCGCATATTTAACCGTGGCAATTTTTCCTTCAACACCTCGATTGCCAAAGCCACCTGGCACCAAAATTGCGCTCATTTCACTGAGGCAACCTGCGCCTTTTTCTTCAATTTCTTCAGAATCAAAATAGTGGATATTAACCTTAGTCTTGGTGTTAATACCTGCATGCAATAACGCCTCTGAAAGTGACTTATAAGCCTCTGTTAAATCCATATATTTACCCACCATGGCAATATCAACACTGGTTTCTGGTGAATTGAGTTTATCAACCACACTGTCCCATTCACTTAAATCGGTTGGCTGGCAATCCAGTGATAATTTTTTGACCACAACATCATCCAAACCTTGCTCATGCAAAGCTCTAGGAACCTTATAAATAGTATCAACATCAAGCGATGTAAAGACTGAGTCCGAAGCCACATTGGTAAACAAGGCAATCTTAGCACGCTCCTCTTCAGGCAATTCATGCTCAGCACGACAAATTAAAATATCAGGTTGGATTCCGATACCACGCAATTCTTTAACAGAATGCTGGGTGGGCTTAGTTTTTAATTCGCCTGCAACTTTAATGTAAGGCAATAAGGTTAAGTGCACAAATAAGGTATTTTCACGACCCAATTCAAGGCTCATTTGCCGAATGGCTTCCATAAACGGCAAGGATTCAATGTCACCCGCAGTACCGCCAATCTCAACCAAAGCAACATCTGCACCATCCTCTTTATCTTCTGCACCGGCTTGTGTCAGGGCTTTAATTTCATTAGTAATATGTGGCACAATTTGCACTGTTGCACCCAAATAATCACCACGACGCTCACGTTCAATCACATTTTCATACACACGCCCTGCGGTAAAGTTATTTTTCTTACCGAGTTGCAAGCGTGCAAAACGCTCATAATGACCTAAATCTAAGTCGGTTTCAGCACCATCATTAGTCACAAAGACTTCGCCGTGTTGAAAAGGACTCATTGTGCCTGGATCCACATTAATATAGGGGTCCAACTTAAGCATCGTAACCTTAAGTCCGCGAGATTCTAAAAGTGTTGCCAGAGAAGCTGAAGCGATGCCCTTACCTAAAGAAGAGACCACACCGCCAGTAATAAAGATATATTTTGTTGTCATCAAAACACACAAAGTTGAAAGGCATATGATACCTAAAAACACCACTGTTAAATAAAACTTTGCACAAAACTAAAGTTTCTAATTAGGTAAAATCCGCCAAATGAGTTACAAAAACTTTATTTCAAGGCTGTTTTTTTACTTAAAGCCTCATATTAGCAAGCTTGTCTTTACTTCGCTAATGATGGTATTAGCAACAGCTTTAGAAAGTTCAATTCCTGAAATTACAGGGCGCATTATTGACGATGTTTTTGCTGGCGAACGCAACACACAAACTGCATTACTGTATGCGGGGATATTACTTGGGGTAATTGTAGTCAGCTCTTTGTTTACACTCAGTTCTACTGCGGCAAGCTCTTGGGTTTCTAATCGAGTAATCATGGACTTGCGCACTGATATGTTTGCCAAGTTATTGAAACTACCTAAGGCATATTTTGACCAACACCCTACAGGAAAAACACTCTCTAAGCTCACCTATGATGTAGAACAAATCGCCAGTGCCGCCTCTACGATTTGGCTAGACTTTGTTAAATCCTCTGTCTTTGTTGTTATTCTTATTGTTTATTTGTTTTATAAAAGTTGGATGCTGAGCCTGTCACTCATTGTCTTTTTACCTCTGATATTTTTAGCGCTCAAAGTATCTTCCACACGGATGCGTAATGCCAGCAAAAAAGTACAAAAGTCTATGGGCAACATGACGCACCTGTTAGATGAAAATATTTCAGGCAGTTCCTTGGTTAAAATTTATAATGCACAAAAACAAGAAAGTCATAAATTTTTCAACTTGATTCAAACGATCCGTCAGCAACGTTTTAAAGTGGATATGACCAGTGCTTTTAATATGGCATTTGTGAATATTTTGATTGGTTTATCTTTAGCAAGTGTGGTGTATTTTTCTGCCACCCACTTAAAGATGAGTGCCGGTGATTTTATGGCTTATTTCACCGCAATGGGGATGTTGGTTAAACCTGCCAAAAGCCTTATCAATATCAACAAGCCCCTGCAGCTGGCAATGGCTGCCGGTGAAAGTGTGTTTGGTTTGATGGACGAAAAAGAAGAAGAAAATACCGGGAAAAAGCAGCTTAAAGATGTCAAAGGTGCAGTCAAATTTAAAAATATTTGTTTTGCTTATGATGATAACACCAACGTACTTAATAATATTGATTTAGACATTAAAGCAGGTGAAACTGTCGCACTGGTTGGCTCTACGGGTAGTGGCAAAACTACCATCATCCAACTTTTAGCAAAATTCTATTCACCCAATTCAGGCTCCATTACTATTGATGGCACGGATATCTCTGATTTTGAATTACAGTCATTACGTGCACAAATTGCTTTTGTTGATCAAAATGTGCGCCTATTTAATGACAGTGTTCGAGGCAATATTGCCCTAGGTCAAATCGACAAAATGGCTGATGAGAAGGTTGAAAGCGCTGCAAAAATTGCCAATGCTTATGACTTTGTACAAAAATTAAGCGAACAATTTGAGGCGCAAATTGGTGAAGACGGCACCAAACTTTCTGGTGGACAGCGACAACGTCTAGCCATTGCCAGAGCAATCGCCAAAGACAGTCCAATTTTAATTTTGGATGAAGCCACTTCTGCACTAGACTCTGCTACCGAAAAGAAGGTTCAAATGGCCATTGATGAAATGCAAAAGAATCGTACTACCATTGTTATTGCACACCGCCTAAGCACCGTACAAAAAGCCGACAAGATTGTGGTACTCCGTCAAGGAGAAATCATTGAGCAAGGCGCACATCAAGATTTACTCGATGTCGATGGTGAGTATGCCTCACTTTATAAGCATCAATTCAATTAAAAATTAATACCAATCACCAAAAAAATCAATATTCTAACTTCAATCTTCGCATTATCTTTATAAGTAAAAAGAACGCGAATATCAATAAGTATTCTTATTCTTTTTACTTATAAATCTAATACAAATATTATTGTTATAACATCAATTATTTTTGGTGATTGGTATAATAACTTTTTCGGGATGTGGCACAGTCTGGTAGTGTACCACACTGGGGGTGTGGTGGTCGTGGGTTCAAATCCCGCCATCCCGACCATTTTTAAGAAAAGAAAATAATACCATTTATAAAAAATAACCACACCAAATAACACTAATCCTTATCTATTGTAAATGGCTTTAAAAATCAACGATATCAACAAGTATCATCTGATTTTTAAAACCCTCTAAAATGAATAACTATCAGCACTCTTTAGTATGGTTATTTTTTATAAATGGTATAAGTTCTCTGTTTAGCTATTTTCTTTCACAACAATCATCTTGTGCTCAAGCATATCATGCATGGTATAGCCGATACCACCGATACCATAACCCGAGTGCTTTCTGCCCGCAAATGGCATCCAATCCACTCTAAAGGTGGTGTATTGATTAATCATCACTGCACTTGCCTCTAATTTTTCGGCAAGATCCATCGCCTTAGAGGCGTCATCACTAAACACAGATGCTTGGAAAGACACATCCAAAGCGTTTGCCCGCTCAACTGCCTCATCCAGTGTTTTGTAACTGTAAACACAGACCACAGGACCAAAAATTTCTTGGGTGGATACCTTCGCATCTTCCGCTGGATTTAACAAAACAGTTGGCTCATAACTCACCGCATTAATACGCTTGCCACCGGTTAATAATTGCGCCCCAGAATCGAGTGCTTCATTAATCCAAACTTCAATCCTATCGGTTTCCTTGGGTGAGATAAGTGGGCCTAAATCCGAGTCCTCATTGATTGCA
>ERZ1047821.1006-NODE-1006-length-18732-cov-6.769824_pt1 | contig 18732 bp, 18 predicted proteins | sample MGYA00383096_ERZ1047821 | MGnify/ENA primary metagenome ERZ1047821 (study PRJEB29581, sample SAMEA5548366) | metagenome | biome: marine; feature: coastal; material: water | depth 25 m | study: Short-term variability in the microbial, nano- and picoplankton... | reverse complement strand
CTAAAGGCACCAAGATCGGCACTACTGGCCGTGGCATTGGCCCTTGCTATGAAGATAAAGTTGGCCGTCGCGCTATCCGTGTCGCTGATCTTGCAGATGATGCAACTTTGGAAGCGCGCGTTGATCGTGCGTTGCAGCACCACGACCCGCTGCGCAAAGGCCTTGGGGTAGAGCCGATTGATCGCGATGCGTTGATTGCACAGTTGAAAGAAGTCGCGCCAAAGATTTTGAAATTCGCTGGACCGGTTTGGAAAGTCATGAATGACATGCGCAAAGCTGGAAAGCGCATTTTGTTTGAAGGCGCGCAAGGCGCGTTGCTTGATATCGACTTTGGAACCTATCCGTTTGTGACATCTTCCAACGTGATCGCTGGTCAAGCATCGACAGGTACAGGCATTGGACCAGGTTCGATCGACTACGTACTTGGCATTGTGAAAGCTTACACAACACGCGTAGGCGAGGGGCCCTTCCCAACCGAGCTTGAAGACGCTGATGGTCAGCGCCTTGGTGAACGTGGGCATGAGTTTGGCACAACCACTGGCCGCAAGCGCCGCTGTGGTTGGTTTGATGCGGCGTTGGTGCGTCAGACCTGTGCGACATCCGGTGTTACAGGCATTTCGCTGACAAAACTTGACGTTCTCGACGGCTTTGAAACGTTGAAAATCTGCGTTGGCTACGACTTGGATGGAACAACTTTGGACTATCTTCCGACGGCCGCGGATCAACAGGCCCGATGCAAACCAATCTACGAAGAAATCGCCGGTTGGAGCGAGTCGACCGAAGGTGCACGTAGCTGGAACGACTTGCCCGCCAATGCGATTAAGTACGTCAAACGCGTTGAAGAGCTGATCGATTGTCCGGTTGCCTTATTGTCCACCAGTCCCGAGCGTGACGATACGATCCTAGTCACCGACCCGTTTTCAGACTGATGGCCCTTAGTTACAAAGCCCGTCGTCGTTGGTCGCTTTTCGTTTTGGTGTTTGGCTTGCCGATTTACGCATTGATGGCGTGGGGAATTATCGGCATGTTTGATCGCCCTCCGTTTTGGTTGGAAATGGTGATTTATGTGACGCTGGGCATTGCTTGGGCGTTTCCGTTGAAGGCAATCTTCAAAGGGATCGGCAAAGCGGACCCGGACGCAGATCAAGACTAAGGAAAAGGGCGCCCACTAAGGCGCCCTGTTTCATTTAATATGTGGGCCGGATCAATTTGGCTGAAAGCCAATGCCATCCGAAACTGTGAACCGGCCACCGGAAAGCCGGATCAGTTTGCCTTCACGTAGCAATTGGCCAAACGCGCGCAGCCCGTCTTCACGAGTATAGCTGTCACCCATGACTTCGCGAACAAGTGTCATCACCTGCGGACGAGAGAATTTTTCGTATTCTTCTACAAAGGTCATGAAGGATGCGGCGGCTTCAAGAAGCTCGGGCAGTTTGTCGACACCCATTTGCTGAGCGAATACTCCGAAATCCACCTTTGGCTCCGGCGCTTCTGTCGAAGCAATGGCATCTGTGTCCATTTCAAACTCTTCAGCCACAGCAGCGCTGGAATTGCGAATGCGACGTGGGCGAACTGGCTTAACCAAAGTCGGGCGCATTGAAGGCTCGGACTTTTTCTCGTCAGGAACGATACGCTGCTCGGCAACCAATTTCAGTGGCGCTGAATCTGCGGACTCTAAGCGCGCCGTTTTGCGCGACCCACCAAGAACAGGACGACGTGGTTTAACTGCTTGCTCTAGGTCTTCGCGATATGCGACCGAGTCGTTGCCTTTGGTCTCGTCAATGCTGTCGCCGTCAGCCCGCTTTGCTGCAAACGCGGCTTTTAGATGCTGAATTGTGGTCTTGCGGCGGGTATGCTCTGGCTCAGACAATTGGGTCTCGGTTTCAGCCATCAAGCGGCCCATTTCATCATCGGCTTCGCGGTCAATCAGCAAAGAAGATAGATCCTGGGCGTTCGCCAATGCCGTTTCAGGGCTCGATGTTAATAGGTTCTCTTCATCAGCAAGAACGGCCTCAGTATCTGCGTCTAGCAAGCCATCCCAATCACCTTCGTCGTCTTGGGCATCGTCGGCTTCGGCTTCTGCAAGCTCACGCATCAGGTCAGCTTCAGCCTCTGGGCTAAGGCTTGATTCTGCTGAGGGCTCGTCATCGCCGTCAAATATCGCGTTGAGAGATTCTGCAGCCACCTCATTTTCTGGGGCTTCGTAGGCGTCGTCGTCAAACCCGATTAGATCGTCTTCGGACAGGTTTTCCATGTCCTGCAAAGCCGCGCCCTTGACGTGAAGGATGCGTGCCTGAATAGGTTCCGCTTCTGCCTCGTCTTCTTCCTCGGCCTCAAAGGATTGCTCATCTAATTCTGCAATGTCGCCAAAAACGTTCTCGGCCGCTTCTTCAACCTCTTCTGGTTGGGCGTCGTCTTCGTCTTCGTCGTCGGTTTCCAATGCGCCGAGTAGGGCCTCTAGCTCTGCGTCAGGCTCATCAGTTTGTTGTGCTTCCTCAGCGACCTCTTCAATGGTCTCATCAGCGTCAGCACCATCAAGAGCCAACAAATCTGCAATATCCAAATCGCTGGTTTCTTCCGAAGGCTCCTCGAATGCTATCTCTTCTTCAATCTCTTCGATTGGTTCTTCAGCGACGGGTTCCTCGGCTTCGACAATAGGCTCAGCTTCTGAAACGACCTCGACGTGTTCTTCGATCTCGTAAACAGGCTCAACGTCGTCGACAGCTTGCTTAGCTGCTTCACGGATGCGTTTTAGACGGGCGGCGACGCTTTCTTCGTTCAGCATCGCGCCTTGGGTATCGCCGCCAAAAAAGGCGTCGGCTTCCTCGACAAAAGCTTGCTGAGGCACAAAGGCTGGGGTCGTCTTGGCAACTGGCTCTTCGATTGGTTGTTCGGTAACAGGCGACGGCTCTGAAGGGGCGGCTTCGACTTCTGCGGCGTCTTCGATTTGATAAGGACGGAGAGTTACGCCGCCATTTTCAGTACGCGCTTCAACACGGCGCGAAACTTCTTGTTCGGCAATCTTAGCAAGCATGTCCGCATCAGGTGTCGGAGGTTCGGCACCGAAGTAGCGATCGTCTGATGCCAGGTCTCGGAAGTATTCGGCGATGGCTTTCATCATCCCGAAAGAGTCATCAAACCCTTCCAAAGTGCACGAGAAAGTGCCGTAGGACACTGTCAGGATAGTGCTATTCTGTTTGCCAACCATACCAATACTCACTTCTTATCTACATTAACGATGTTTGTTGCATCGATGAATTACTCGTTACTGGTTCCAGAATGAGCACAAAACCATGTTTTTTGCCGTATCATTTCATGACGAGATTGTGATCTGTTTCCAAAATGGGCATCTACGGGGGTATGAAATCTCATATTGTTCATAGATTAGAACCAATCACTCTTTTTGGTGGGGGCGACGCGGATCAGAATTCGATTGCGCGTGCCCTAGAAATTGCTCCGACTGTTGTAGCTGCCGATGGTGGCGCAAATTTGGCGGTTTCAAACAATATCCAGCCAAAAGCGGTCATTGGCGACTTTGATTCAATTAGTGCAGAAACGCTGGCGAAACTGCCGGACGATGTGCTTTTCAAAATAGACGAACAGGATAGCACAGATTTCGATAAAGCGCTCCGGTCAATTTTTGCCCCTGTCATTCTGGCGGTCGGGTTCACGGGCGCACGGCTGGATCACCAGCTTGCCGCGTTGAATACGCTGGCCTGTCACCCTGATAAACGTTGTCTAATTTTGGGGCCTATGGATTTGGTGTTCCTAGCGCCGCCAAAGTTGCAGCTGGATCTGCCGGTAGGAACCATAGCGTCGCTGTTTCCGATGGGGCCGGTCACAGGTTGTTCAGCTGGATTAAAATGGCCCATTGACGGTATTGCCCTCTCACCTGCCGACCGCATTGGCACCTCAAATGAAGTATCGGGACCAATGCAGCTGGAATTTGATGCCCCAAACATGTTGATCATATTGCCGATAGCGGCTTTGGATCAGGTTATGGCCGCTCTTTCTGTAAGCGACGCGCATTGGCCTGCTCGCGGTAGATAACATATAGGCCTGCACCAATGGTCAGGCAGATGCCAATAGCCGCCAAGCCGTTTGGAAAATCCCTAAACATAAGCCAACCGATCAGCGTCGCCATCGGTATCTCAGCGTATTGAATGGGGGCGAGCGTTGCGGTGGGGGCGTATTTGATTGACCAAGCCATCAACAACTGCGCGAGGGTGCCTAGACAGCCGACACAGCATAACAGGATAACCTCATTGCTTGAGGGAAGTATCGGCGTGAGAGAACCAATGCCAACGTTGTCGCCTAGGATGAGTATGGGGATAAGGATCGGCACGGCAATAACTCCGCTAAGTGCCTGAACGCCCACTGGGTCTGTTTTGTCCGATATCTGGCGTGTCACCAGGATGAAGAGTGCAAACAGTATCGCAACGATCACGGGTAAGACTGCAAGCCATCCAACGGCAATGAAGCTAGGTTGAAACACGAGGATCGTGCCGATGAATCCAACACAGACGGCGGTGAAACGGTGTAGCCCAACGTGTTCCCCTAAAAATGCCCAGCCCAGAAACAACATGAAGAACGGCATGACGAACACGATCGCGAAGGCATCCGCCAATGGCAGGTACAAAAGAGAGGTTATCATCAGGAATGTGCCGCAAAGATGCAGCAACGTTCTAGTGACGATCAACCCAAGTATACGGCCTGAGGCTAAAACCGGTCGTCCCGTTAGCCAAGCGTAGGGCAAAAGGAGTGCGCCCTGTATGGCGAACCTTGCCAATACGATGATGCCGACAGGAACACTTGCGCCTAAGAACTTAGACGTCCCATCAGCCAGCGGTGCGACGAAGCAAAATCCCAACATCAGTAGTATGCCGAGCATGGGGCGGTCGTTGTTCATGGTGGAACGCTAGTCTCGCTTCGCCTTGATGACAATCTTACACCGGTGGGGCAGGTTGCCTCGCGATATTCGCGGCGCGTTCTCGGGTGAAGACATAAACGCCCGAGGCGACAACAATGGTGATGCCCAGCCACGTCCAACCATCAGGAAAGTCGTTGAACGCAAGATAACCAATGGCGACTGAGGCCGCGATCTCAAGATACTGCAAAGGGGCGATGGTGCCTGCAGGGGTCAATCTTAAGGCCGTGGAAAGCAGCAAGTGTGAAATGCCTGCAATCAAGCCAACACCGAACAATGTCCAGATCGCGTATCCGGTTGGGCGGACCGGATCAAAGAGGATATTTCCTGTACCGTCGAAGATGAATAGCAACGGGATTAGCAAAAATGACGCCGCGATCCCAGTGTAGGCCTGCAACGCAACGGGATGCTGCTTTTGCGCCATGCTGCGCGTCAGGATCATATAGATCGCAAAGGTAAACGCCGTTCCCAAAGGATAGAGAGCGACCCCGCCCAATGTTGAGAAGCTTGGCTTTATAACAAACATCGCGCCAATGAACCCAACGACACAGGCAATCACGCGTCTTTTGCCAATCGTTTCGTGCAGGATCACGGCGCTTAGGATTGTCAGAATGAACGGCTCCACAAAGAAGATTGCCATCGCGTTTGCGATGGGCATGTGGCGGATCGCAGAGAAAAAGCAAAACGTAGCAAGGATCAGCATGGCGCCGCGCAACAAGTGAAACGCAGCTTCCTTTAGATTTATGTGGTGTGCCTTGCCGAGCAGCATCGCTATGGGCAGTAACAGGACCGCTTGAATGCCAAACCGCGCAGCAAGGATTTCAGCGACAGGGATTTCATGCGGCGTCGCCTTTGCAAGGGCATCCATAAGCGGTGCCAAAATGCAAAAGCCGACCATAAGAAAAATGCCTTGTGTGGCGCGATCCATGAAGCCCCCTGTTTAGCAGTTTGGAACGTTAACGGCCAATCCACCGAGCGACGTTTCTTTATACTTTTCATGCATGTCGTGACCCGTTTGGCGCATCGTTTCAATAACTGAATCCAATGGCACCAAATGCTGCCCGTCGCCACGCAAGGCCAATGAGGCCGCCGAGACTGCCTTGATCGCACCAAGGCCATTTCGTTCAATGCATGGAACTTGAACAAGCCCTTTGACCGGATCACAGGTCATACCCAAGTGATGCTCAAGCGCAATTTCGGCGGCGTTTTCGACCTGCTCAGGTGTGCCACCCATTACGGCGCAAAGCCCAGCCGCAGCCATAGCCGACGCGCTGCCGACCTCAGCTTGGCAACCGGCTTCTGCGCCGCTGATTGATGCATTAAATTTCACAAGACCACCAATCGCGGCTGCAGTTAGAAGAAAGTCAGGAATTTTGGATTTAGAGGCACCGGGAACGTGATCAAGCCAATAGCGAATGGTCGCAGGCATAACGCCAGCGGCGCCGTTCGTTGGCGCGGTAACGACCTGTCCGCCCGCTGCGTTTTCCTCATTAACGGCCATGGCATAGGTGATCATCCAGTCGTTGATCGTGTGCGGGGCGGTCAAGTTCATACCACGCTCAGCAATCAACGCATCATAGATGCCCTTCGCGCGACGGCGGACATTCAAGCCACCTGGAAGAATACCATCGGTCACCAACCCTCGTTCGATGCAATTGTTCATCACTTCCCAAACGCGGGCCACACCTTCGTTCAGTTTAACCGACCCTCCGCGGGCTATTTCGTTTTCTTTCTTCATCGTCGCGATCGTCTTGCCCGAGCGCTGGGCCATATCCAGCATCTCAACAGCAGTTTTGAACGGGTAGGGAACCGGTTCGCCTTCATCAGTGTCCTTGCCGTTTGCAAGTTCGGCTTCGGTCAGAACAAAGCCACCTCCGATGGAATAATAGGTTTCTTCAAGGATGACATCGCCCTGCTTGTCGGTCGCCATCAGTACCATTCCATTGGCGTGGCCGGCGAGGGCGGGTCCGAAGTCGAACCTCAAGTCTTCTTTGATGTCGAAATTTAGGGGCGGCAAATCCCGGGGATGAATAACCCCAGACTCGCGAATTTGGTTCAATGCGTCTTCAGCTTGTTCATGGTCATAATTGTCGGGTGTGAAGCCAGCCAATCCCAGTATCGTGGCCCGATCCGTGGCATGGCCGACGCCAGTGAACGCTAGGCTACCGTGAAGTGAACCCTTAAGGCCGTGCACTTCAAACGGAGCATTGCGGATGCGATCAAGAAAATTGGCAGCGGCAACCATTGGTCCCATCGTGTGTGACGAGGACGGCCCGATCCCAACTTTGAACATTTCAAATACAGATAGAAACATCTGACGGTAATTCCCTAGCAACGCATGTACGTGATTCCCAACCTTATAGAGTTTCCCATAGGAAACGCCAAAAAATTGCGCTGAAAACGACGTTGCACGTCGCATCCCGAAATTGGGTCTCGCACCCTGCGGCCATTCTTTCTATAACCAGCGCAAACAAACGGAGACGCGCCCATGGTTGTTGAATTGTCGCCCATTGATCGGGCCAAGTTTGTCGCCGCAAAAAAGGCCTCGGAATTTGTCGAGGACGGCATGCGTGTCGGACTTGGCACAGGCTCTACTGCTGCGTGGATGGTGCGATGTGTAGGTGAGCTTGTTCGCGATCACGGATTGCGGATTGTCGGGGTTCCCACATCAACGCGCACAGCCGAACTTGCCCGAGACGTGGGAATAAAGATTGTCTCGTTGGACGAAGCGAAATGGTTGGATCTTACAATCGACGGCGCTGACGAATTCGACGATGAATTTAGCCTGATAAAAGGTGGTGGCGGCGCGCTGTTGCAGGAAAAAATAGTTGCTACGGCAAGCGACCAAATGATTGTCATCACAGATGCCGCGAAAGAGGTCGAAAACCTCGGGGCCTTCCCACTTCCGATTGAGGTTATTCCGTTCGGTTGGCAAACCTCAAAGGCCTTGGTTGAAGAAATGCTGATTTCGATGGACGTTCTTGGCCAACAGGCCAGTTTGCGGATGGATGGTGATGCACCGTTCATTACCGATGAGGGCAATCATATCCTTGATCTCCATCTCAAACGTATCGGAAAACCGCGGGATTTGGCGCTGGTTTTGAACCAAGTTCCAGGTGTTGTTGAGAACGGTCTGTTTATCGATATTTGTGACAAAGTTGTGATCGGCTTTGGGGATGGAAAAGTCGAGGTGCGCGACATACATGAGGGTGCATCCAGCGAAGATCAGATTCAGTTTTTAGAGACTGATAATCTGTTTCGCGATCTCGACGACGAATAGGAAAACGAATGCCCTTTGACTATGATCTGTTTGTTATTGGCGGTGGCTCTGGTGGCGTGCGTGCTGCCCGCGTTGCGGCGGGTGACGGTGTCCGCGTGGCATTGGCAGAAGAAGACCGCTACGGCGGCACCTGTGTGATCCGCGGCTGTGTGCCCAAAAAGTTGATGGTGTTCGCGTCCGAGTTTTCCTCAGCCTTTGAGGATGCCAAATCGTATGGGTGGAACATCAAAGACGCAATATTTGACTGGGCCGTATTTCGTGACGAAATGAACGCTGAGTTAGATCGTCTTGAAGGGATATATCGAAAGCTTCTTGCAAATTCGGGTGTCGAAACCTTTGATCTGCGCGCCAAATTGGTTGACGCAAATACTGTAGAGTTGTCGGATGGGTCGCGAAAGTCTGCAAAGACAATATTGATCGCCACCGGCGGGCGCCCTGTCATGCCAGAAATTCCGGGTGCGGAACTCGGGATTACTTCTAACGACGTTTTCCACCTTGAGACCCTGCCTAAATCGATTCTGATCATCGGTGGTGGATACATCGCATGTGAATTTGCCGGCATCATGAACGGCTTGGGCGTTCAGACCACTCAGTACAATCGTGGCGCACAAATTCTCCGAGGCTTTGATGATGAGGCTCGTGGACTTGTTGCGGAAGAAATGAAGCAAAATGGTGTAGATTTGCACACGGGTACCAACATCCTTGAGCTGAAACAGGTTGAGGGTGGCATTTGGACAAGAGCGACCAACGGTGATGAGCAGGTTTTTGACCAAGTGATGTTCGCCACGGGCCGCTCACCAAATTCGGATGGTCTAGGGCTAGAGGATCTTGGCATTGAACTGGGTCGAAGTGGGCAAATTCTGGTCGATGAGTATTCTAAGACAGCAGTAGAATCGGTCTATGCGATTGGTGATGTAACGGACCGCGTGAACTTGACCCCGGTTGCCATTCGTGAAGGCATGGCGTTTGTCGAAACGATATTTCGCGACAACCCAACAGCACCGGATCACGAGTTGATCCCAACAGCGATATTTACACAGCCTGAAATGGGGACGGTTGGCCTGTCAGAAGAAGATGCGGCTGAGCAGGAACCGATTGAGGTTTACTGCACAAGCTTCAAGCCAATGAAGCAATCCTTTGCGGGTCGCAGTGATCGCGTGTTGATGAAACTGATCGTCAGTAAAGCAACCCGCAAGGTTTTGGGATGCCATATTGTCGCCGAAGGTGCGGGCGAAATGATCCAAATGGTCGGAATTGCCGTTAAAATGGGGGCAACCAAAGAAGATTTCGATCGGACGGTTGCAGTTCACCCAACGATGGCAGAAGAATTGGTCACAATGAAAACACCTGTCAGGACAGCTTGAATTTCTGTAAATCCTGCACAGTTAATGAATGACGTCTAAAGGGCGTATCAAAAAGGGATGGTCTTAATGGCTGGAAACAACGGCGGCCCATGGGGTGGCGGTGGAGATAACGGGGGCGACGGCGGTAACCGAAATAACGGTGGCGGCGGACGCAAGCCCGGTGGGGAACCACAAATTCCCGAAATCGATGAGTTGGTCAAAAAGGGCCAAGAGCAACTGCGCGTCCTAATGGGCGGCCGAGGCGGTAAATCCGGCGGCGGCTCAGGCGGTTCCGGTGGCTCTGGTGGGCCTGGTTTGACAAAAGGAACGATTGGTCTAGGCGCAGTTATCGCTGTTGGTCTTTGGGGACTGGCTAGCTTTTACACTGTGAAGCCTGAAGAACAGTCCGTCGAATTGTTCCTTGGTAGTTACTACAGCACCGGAAACCCCGGTCTGAACTTTGCGCCTTGGCCTATTGTTGCCGCCGAAGTTGTGAATGTGACCTCGGAGCGGACTGAAGACATCGGCGTTAGTCGATCAGGTTCGGGCGGAAATGGTCTGATGCTGACGACAGATGCGAACATCGTAGACATTGATTTCCAAGTTGTTTGGAACATCAACGATCCGGCACGTCTGTTGTTCAACATTGCGGAACCTCGCGAAACGGTTCAAGCGGTTTCGGAATCTGTCATGCGCGAAATTATTGCCGCATCAACGCTTGCGCCGATTTTGAACAGAGATCGTGGCGCGATTGCAGATGCTGCGCGCGAGAATATTCAAGCGACTTTGGACGAATATAACTCTGGCATTAATATCGTCCGTGTGAACCTCGACAAAGCTGACCCTCCGCGCGAAGTTATTGACGCTTTCCGTGATGTTCAGGCTGCAGAGCAGGAACGTGATCGGTTGGAAAGACAAGCTGATGCCTACGCAAACCGCGTTCTAGCGGAAGCACGTGGTGCGGCGGCGCAAATTTTGGAAGAAGCCGAAGGTTATCGTGCTCAAACCGTCAACGAAGCTGTTGGTGAAGCCAGCCGCTTTATGTCGGTTCTAACCGAATATCAAAAAGCCAAAGACGTGACACGCAAGCGTCTCTACATCGAAACGATGGAACGCGTTTTGGGTGATGTTGATAAAATGATCCTTGATGGTTCCATCGCAGGCGAGGGCGGTTCTGTTGTTCCGTATCTTCCGCTCAATGAACTTAACAAGCGTGGGGGGAACTAATCATGCGTAAATCAGCATTTATTTTACCCGTCCTTGTGATTGCCGTCGTGGTCGTGATGTCTTCTCTCTTTGTGGTGGACGAGCGTGAAAAGGCGTTGGTGCTTCAGTTTGGCCAGATTAAAGCGATCAAAGAAGAGCCAGGCTTGGCATTTAAGATCCCGTTAATCCAAGAAGTCGTCAAATACGACGACCGTATCCTGTCTTTGGATACTGACGTTATCGAAGTTACGCCGTCAGATGATCGTCGTCTCGTTGTTGATGCGTTCGCGCGTTACCGTATCGCTGACGTTCAGAAGTTTCGTGAAGCGGTTGGTGTTGGAGGAACGCGTCTTGCAGAAGATCGTCTGTCTTCCATCTTGAATGCGCAAATCCGAGAAGTTCTCGGTGCTGATCAGGTGACCTCGGACCGTATTCTTTCAACTGACCGTGGTGAGTTGATGGTTCGTATTCGTGACCAAGCCCGTGAAGAGGCCCTTGGCCTTGGTATCGAAGTTGTCGACGTGCGTTTGAAACAAACAAACTTGCCTTCGCAAAACCTTGAAGCAACCTTTGCGCGTATGCGTGCAGAACGTGAGCGGGAAGCCGCAGACGAAATCGCACGTGGTAACGAAGCTGCGCAACGTGTTCGTGCGCTTGCAGATCGTACGGTGGTTGAGACCCTTTCGGTTTCCGAAAAAGAATCTCAGATCACTCGTGGTGAAGCTGACGCTGAACGCAACGCGATCTTCGCCGAAGCATTTGGTGCGGATGAAGAATTCTTTGCATTCTATCGTTCGCTTAAGGCATACGAAAACGCACTCAAGGGTAGCAATTCGACGATGGTAATGACGCCGGACAGCGAATTCTTTAGCTACCTAAAGTCGGACACTGCACAGTAATGCTGGCATCAGCGTTCCTTGCATTAGGACTTGTATTGATTATCGAGGGGCTGGCCTATACGCTGGCCCCTTCGCTTATTGAACGCATGCTACAGGCCTTGGCAGAAACGCCTGAACAAGCCCGTCGAATAATGGGGGCCTTAAGCATCGTGATTGGAATGATCCTAGTTTGGATCGCCCATGTATTTGGTTTGACGATCCAAATGTGATCGCAAGTGTTCACAAGCCTTTGAATAACCGCGTGAGAATGCCAGATCACTGTGGTTATTGGTCACCAAATCATTAAGTTTCTAGCATCACCAAAGATACTGATCAGGAGTGAATAGGTAATGCAGGCATTTGCCACAACCAAAACGAAGACGATGATGAACTACAGAACTTGGCTCTGGTCGGGTTTAATGGTGGGCACAATTATAGTTGCTCAATCCATTGCTAGCGTTGCCAAAGCCGCGCCGGAATCCTTTGCCGATCTGGTAGAGGAAGTTAGCCCTGCGGTCGTGAACATCACGACTATGACGCTGACCGAAGTCGGTGAAGTCGATGCTTTACCTGTCCTTCCCGATGGATCGCCCTTTGAGGATTTCTTCCGGGACTTTGAAGATCGTAACCCCAGCAACGAAGGCCGCTCGCGGCGTTCAACAGCCTTGGGTTCCGGTTTTGTGATTTCTGAGGATGGCTTTGTCGTGACAAACAATCACGTCATCGAGGACGCCGACGAGATTATGATCGAGTTCTTTTCGGGCGAAGAATTGCCCGCAACGATCATTGGCCGCGACCCGAAGACTGATATCGCCGTTTTGAAAGTCGATGCCGAAGATCCTTTGTTTTTTGTAGAATTCGGCGATAGCGATGTCGCCCGTGTCGGCGATTGGGTTATGGCAATGGGCAACCCGCTTGGTCAGGGCTTCTCGGTCAGTGCTGGTATCATATCTGCACGTAATCGTTCTTTGTCTGGCACCTACGACGATTTCATCCAAACCGACGCGGCGATCAATCGAGGCAACTCGGGTGGGCCATTGTTCAACATGGACGGCGAAGTGATCGGCGTGAACACAGCGATCTTGTCACCCAATGGTGGGTCGATTGGTATCGGGTTTTCTATGGCGTCAAACGTGGTGTCAGGTGTCGTAGATCAGCTTGAAGAATTCGGCGAAACTCGACGAGGTTGGTTGGGTGTACGCATTCAAGATGTCTCATCCGATATGGCCGATGCCTTGGGGCTTGATGCAACAAACGGTGCGATGGTGACAGATGTTCCTGAAGGTCCAGCAGCAGATGCAGGCATCGCGTCTGGTGATATCATCGTTGGATTTGACGGCTCAACAGTCGAAGACGTACGCGACCTGGTCAATCAAGTTGCCGCTGCCGATGTTGGCGCAGTCGTCGACGTAGACGTGATCCGCGACGGTGAATTGGTTACAATAGACGTCACTCTTGGCCGTCGTGAATTGGCCGAAAACACGGTTGAGACTGAAGAGCCCGAAGCGGATAAAGAACCCCAAAGCGCAGAAATTCTTGGCATCATATTGTTCGAAATTACGGACGCATTGATCGAAGAGACCGGTATTCCAGCGGGAACTCGCGGGCTATTTGTGGCAGATGTGGATGAAACCTCGGAAGCCTTCGAAAAAGGCCTGCGCGCAGGCGCCATCATCGAAAAAGCTGGCCGCTTGTCAGTAAACACGTTGGCTGAGCTTCAAAAGCAAGTTGATGCAACCATTGAGGCCGGCCGCACGTCAGTGCTGCTTTTGGTCAGATCTGGCGGCAACCCTCGGTTCTTGGCACTTTCTGTCGACGAATAGTTGGTCTCATCATGAACAAAAAGGGGCGTCCAATTGGGCGCCCTTTTTCACGATTGAAGGACAAATATTATTCAATCGGGATCGTAACCAACCCGAGATGTTGAGCGCCCAGGATGGAAAGAATTTGGCTGTCGATGCCCAGAGGCACCTGCATCAAACGGATAGACTTAGCTGTGCGCGTATCAAGCCGGCCTGTGATTGGTCCTGTGTAATAGCCTCGTGCCGTCAATCCGCGTTGTACGCTTGCGATAAATTCGCTGGTCATGACGTTTTGGCAAGGGACTTCAAACCAGACCTCTTCATGCGCTTCGATTATGGATTGCGAGGTTTCAGTTTGATAAATCGTCTCGCCGTCCTGTCCAGCTATCATGGATTGCGTGGTCGAGGTTTGAATGACGGCTGGCTTGATTTGCTTGGCCCAGCACGTGCCAGCTTTGGCGCCTTCGGGCCGCTCCTCTTGTGAAGAAACCCCACTGCCCAATGTGCACCCCATTAGGGTGATTGCAGTGATTGCCAATAGTGCCGTGCTACGGATCATACTTTCCAACTCGATAACTCGGCTGAACATTAGCAAAACAGGCGTTCTGGAAAAGGATTAATCGTTTGCAGGCTCAAGAAGCGTGTCGAGCATGGCAGAAATGTCCTCGACCTGCTCGGCAATGACATGCGTCACGCCATCCGCCCGCTGCACCCGCCCCGTAACGCGCAACAATCGCCCCGAGATGACGGCCCGCCGGAACGCCTCGTAGATTTTTTTCCAAACCACGATGTTGATCACGCCGGTTTCATCTTCCAACGTCAAAAAGATCACCCCCTTGGCGGTTCCCGGCCTTTGGCGAAGAATCACCAAGCCCGCCACAGCCACGCGCGCGCCTTCAGGCGGCATATGAATTTGGGCTGCGACTAGACATGAGGGGGGCTTGGGCCAGAGATTGGATAAATGATTCATGAGAACAAATATAGAACATATATATTTTGTCGCAATCCTTTCTATCATGCGTCGCAAATGTGTGTGGAAGCCCCTAAATGCATTCGTTACAGAGGGTCGAAATCCACGGAGACACCCGAAATGGCGAAAATTACCTATATCGAGCACAATGGTACGCAGCACAAAGTTGAGGTTGCCAATGGGCTGACCGTCATGGAAGGCGCACGCGACAACAACATCCCCGGAATCGAAGCTGATTGTGGCGGTGCATGCGCATGTTCGACTTGCCACGTTTACGTTGACGCAGCTTGGGTCGAAAAAATACCCGCCAAAGACGACATGGAAGAAGACATGCTCGATTTCGCGTTTGAACCGGATACAACGCGTTCGCGTTTGACCTGCCAAATCCGCGTCACAGACGATCTGGACGGTCTTGTCGTCCAGATGCCTGAAAAGCAAATCTAGTGCATAGGGCAGGGCGCCTTTTGCGAGCGCGCCTTGCTCCCATTTTTGCTTGTGCGATTGCAATGTTCGTGCCCGCACACGCCGGGCAAGCTGCAAACATAACTTCTGCCATATATAGCCAGCCTACGACCCGATATCAGCACGGAGTCCTAGGCGACGCCATCGAATACGGCGCGTTAGAACTCCGCCTTTCCAACGGTCGAGCCATAATGCTCACCTTGCCAAATGACCGCGTGTTCGAAGATATCGCGCCACGCCTGACAGATGTCGACCTCGACGGTGACTTTGAAATCATTGCCCTTGAAAGCAGCCTGACCTTGGGCGCGCGCCTGTCTATCTATGATGAAAACGGACTGGTCGCTGCAACCCCCTACATCGGCCGTTCCCACCGCTGGCTTGCCCCAATTGGATCCGCTGATCTTGACGGCGACGGGTATATTGAAATCGCCTACATAGACCGCCCACATCTCGCCAAAACGCTTATAGTCTGGCGTTTTCAGCAAGGGCAGTTGACCAAAATCGCCAATCAAAAAGATTTGACCAATCACCGTATCGGATGGGATTTCATTCCAGGTGGTATCAGAGAGTGCGAAAACGGTCCCAAGATCATCACTGCCTCCGGCAATTGGAGCGATGTCATGGCGACTGAACTTTCTAGTGACGGACAACTAACCTCAAAGCCTGTTGGATCATACACCGGTCCCGAAGACCTAACAGCCGCCTTAAACTGCCCTTAAACTTTATCTTGCCCAAAATACCTCGGGGAGCGCGAGGGGTGGAACCCCTCGCTCAGTCGGATTGCGAAAGCAATTCGAATAAGAATTAAAGCGCCCGCCATCCGATATCGCGACGACAAAACCCTTCAGGCCAATCAATGCCATCTACCATGGCATAGGCACGATCCCGCGCTTCTAACAGTGTTTCTCCGCGCGCCGTTACATTCAGTACACGACCACCCGAAGCAACGATCTGGCCGTCTGCTTTCGATGTCCCAGCATGAAACACCATGTTGGAACTGTCTTCTGGCAAAGCATCAAGACCTTTGATAGGTGATCCCTTTTCATACGCACCCGGATATCCTTGCGCCGCCATGACCACCGTCACCGCATGGTCCGTCGCCCAATTTGCTTGCGTCTCGTTCAACCGGCCTTCTGCCGCAGCTTGAAGCATGTCCAAAACCTGCCCCCCAAGCCGCATCATTAGCACCTGACACTCGGGGTCGCCAAATCGTACGTTGTATTCCACCAAGCGCGCCTTGCCGTCTTTGATCATTAGGCCTGCATAGAGAATTCCCTGATAAGGCATTCCTCGCTTTGCCATTTCTTGCACAGTCGGCTTTATGATTTGCTCAAGTACATCAGCTTGAATTTGGTCGGTCAAAACGGGTGCCGGTGAATAAGCCCCCATGCCGCCAGTATTGGGGCCAGTGTCGCCTTCGCCAACGCGTTTGTGGTCTTGGGCTGTGCCCATTGGTAATATGTTTTCACCGTCAACAAGAATGAAGAATGAAGCCTCTTCACCGTCCATGAACTCTTCGATAACTACCTCAGCGCCGGCACCCCCGAAAGAGCCGCCAAACATGTCGTCGACAGCATCAAGGGCGGTTGTTTCGTCCATTGCGACGATCACACCTTTGCCTGCCGCAAGACCGTCAGCCTTAACGACAATCGGCGCGCCTTGCTCTTTGACGTAAGCTTTGGCTGCGTCCGCATCCGTAAAATGGCCATATCCAGCCGTCGGCGCATTCGCTGCGACGCAAACTTCCTTGGTAAAGCGTTTTGAGGCTTCAAGCTGAGCGGCCGCTCTTGAAGGTCCAAAAACCAAAACACCAGCATCTCGCAACCGGTCTGCAACACCCGCGGCAAGTGGGGCCTCTGGCCCGATAATCACGAAATCAATTGTGTTCTCTTCGACGAAGTTGGCAACGACGCTGCCGTCCTCAACATCAAATGACGCACATTCTGCGATTGCCGCAATTCCTGCGTTTCCTGGGGCAACAATAAGCCGGTCGCATTTTGGGTTTTGCATGACGGCCCATGCCAACGCATGTTCGCGGCCACCACCGCCGAGGATGAGGATGTTCATTCTGGCATTCTCCAGCTTGGAAGTCGTTTACGGGCGTTCTAAGGTGGGCCGAAGCCAGACACAAGGTAGGCATAATGTCCGATTTAATCGACGACCCACTTGAGGGCGAAAACGCCCCAGAATTTAGTGTTTCTGAGCTGTCGGGCGCGATCAAACGCATGATCGAGGGTGAATTTGCCCATGTGCGCATCAAGGGCGAAGTCGGCCGTGTTTCACGCCCTCGGTCCGGGCATGTGTATTTGGATCTAAAAGACGACCGCGCTGTGATCAACGGTATCATTTGGAAAGGCGTCGCCTCTCGCCTTGCGACCCAACCCGAAGAAGGTCTTGAGGTTGTCGCGACAGGGCGTCTCACGACGTTTCCGGGTCAATCCAAGTATCAAATTGTAATCGAGGATATAAAGCCTGCAGGTATGGGCGCATTGATGGCGATGCTTGAAAAGCGCAAAGCCGCGCTACAGGCCGAAGGCTTGTTTGACACCGATCGCAAACAGCCCATTCCCTATCTGCCTGAAGTAATCGGGGTAGTGACGTCTCCGTCGGGCGCAGTTATCCGTGATATTCTTCACCGACTGCGTGACAGGTTTCCTCGCAAAGTCTTGATCTGGCCCGTTGCTGTGCAGGGCGACAAATGTGCGCCTGAGGTTGCAGCTGCCATCCGTGGCTTCAACGCGCTCACACCTGGCGGAGCCTTGCCGCGTCCCGATCTTTTGATCGTCGCGCGGGGTGGTGGGTCATTGGAGGATCTTTGGGGCTTTAACGAAGAAGTCGTTGCACGTGCGGCTTCTGAAAGTGAAATTCCGTTGATTTCGGCCGTTGGGCATGAGACCGACACAACCCTGATTGATTACGTTTCAGATCAACGCGCGCCAACCCCGACCGCCGCCGCAGAGCTTGCGGTACCAGTGCGTCTAGAACTTCTGGCGTGGCTTGATCAACAAGACGCACGTCTTACGCAGGCCCTAACCTCGGGCGTGACCCGGCGCGGCGAACGCCTACGCGATTTGTCCCGCGCATTGCCCCGTGCGGAAACGCTGACCCAAGCGCAACGCCAGCAGATCGATCATTTGGATGAACGCTTACCCAATGCGTTGAAGTCTGGACTGCAAACCCGTCAGATTTACCTCAGTCGCCACGCTGGCAGGTTGCATGTCGGAGCTATTCGCCAGCGCCTGATAGCAGAGCATCGCAGTCTTTCGGCCCTCTCTGAGCGCATGAAGCCGGCCTACACACGGCGTTTGGGTCAACTAAGCGATCGTCTGACGGCCTTGGATCGGCAGCGTCAGGCTATGGGGTATGTTGAAACGTTGAAGCGCGGTTATGCGGTGGTACATGGGGCAGATGGTCTGGTGACGAATAAGGCCGCCGCTGAAGCTGCGGGATCACTTGAGATTGAGTTTCACGACGGCAAAGTCAAAACCGGTTCGCAAGGCAAAAAACGCGCACCTAGTAAGGCCAAACCATCTGAGCAAGGCAACCTTTTCTAGCGCCCCCTTTTAAATGGTCAAAAACCGCATTAGGTGAAACTGAATCCACACGAGGCAACACGGCAGCAGCATGGCGTTCTTTTCCAAACTCAAAGACAAACTCTTCAAATCTTCGTCCAAATTGGATCAGGGACTTGATGCAATTGTCGAAGATGGTGGCGAAGCCGAAGAAGATTCGGTTGTAGAACCAGATTCTGCGCCGACGAAAGTTTCTCAAAAAATTGTTGCTTCGGAACCGTCCGTTGAGGAAGTTACTCCAGAGCCAGAGCCAGAGCCAGAGCCAGAGCCAGAGCCAGAGCCAGAGCCAGAG
>ERZ1047821.1004-NODE-1004-length-18746-cov-4.624044_pt1 | contig 18746 bp, 18 predicted proteins | sample MGYA00383096_ERZ1047821 | MGnify/ENA primary metagenome ERZ1047821 (study PRJEB29581, sample SAMEA5548366) | metagenome | biome: marine; feature: coastal; material: water | depth 25 m | study: Short-term variability in the microbial, nano- and picoplankton... | reverse complement strand
AATGCTTTGCGTTTGATACGTAGACCTTGAAACAGCATCCAAGGGGCCAATGGCAGGCGCACCAAAACGTCTAAAGGTGGCAAAAACCCCATCTACTCGCGCTTTTTGCGTGCACGAATGAGCAGGCCAATCCGCAGGCTTGTTCCTGTCTCTGTACGTGTGCGCGTACGCAGGACTGGCGTATTTTCAGATGCATTTGCGCGCCCTTCACGCAGCACGATGTAAAGACCACTGCCAATGATGATTACAGCCCCCAAAATTGTCGCGCGCTCAATCGTTTCATTGAACAAAAGCGCACCAAACAGGGTGGCCCAAATGATTTGCGAATATTGCATCGGCGCGACGATCACCGCCTCGCCCGCTTTGTAGGCTGCAATCACAAGAGCAGACCCAAGGAGCGCCATCAACGACATCAAGGCGATGCCGCCCATATGCTCAACCGGCATAGGTTTATAGACGAATCCCAAGAGTGCACCCATGACGACAAAGTTAGACATCATCGGAAAGATAAGCAGCACAACGCTGCGTTCATCCTTGCCGATCTTGCGCACAATAATGGACGCAAACGCACTCCCGAACGCAGCTACCAAGGCCGCCGCATGGCCAAGCGTCAGATCTTGCGCCCCAGGTTTCAGCACGACCAGAACTCCGCCAAGCCCCACGAGAACAGCAACCCAACGGCGAATTCTAACCGTCTCCCCAAGGATCGGAATAGCGAAGATTGTGATCAACAAAGGCGTCGCAAATAGGATCGCATAGACCTGAGCAAGCGGCAGCGTCGAGAAAGCGTAATAGGCGGACACACCCGTAAGTGTCGTTGCGAGTGTGCGAAAGGCGGTCCAATAGGGATGACGCGGGCGCAAGTTCCCTGAACTTGCATCGCGGATCAGCATCAATGTGACCCAAGGAAAGCCGAAAAGGACAGAGAAGAAGATGATCTGGATCGGTGAATAATTAGCACCAAGGATTTTCACGATCACATCATGCGTGGCGAAGATCGCGAACGCGAGCAGCGCAAGCAATGCGCCTGTTGTGTTGCTGCCCATGTTTCGGCCTCGTTCGCTAAATCGGAATTACCGCAAACATCACGAGATTGGGATGCTAAGGCAAGCGCTTAAGCCCGCCTTAGCTGCTTTCATCATAGAAAAGCTTAAAGCGATGCGTCGAGTGCTGAGAGGATAGCATCACCCATTTCTGTGGTATTCACAGGCGTGCCATCGTTGGCCTGCATCAGGTCTGCTGTGCGCACGCCATCGGCGAGCACCTTTTCTACAGCCGCTTCCAAACGATCCGCTTCGGCACCCTGATCAAAGCTATAGCGCAACGCCATCGCGAAACTCAGGATACAAGCGGACGGGTTCGCTTTGCCCTGCCCTGTGATGTCTGGTGCGGAGCCATGTACCGGCTCGTAAAGCGCCTTCGGGCGACCATTTTCCATCGGCGCACCGAGGCTTGCAGACGGCAACATCCCAAGGGAGCCCGTCAACATCGCCGCGCAATCGCTGAGGATATCGCCGAACAGGTTATCGGTGTAAATCACATCAAACTGCTTCGGGGCACGCACCAACTGCATCGCACCGTTGTCAGCATACATATGCGACAGCTCGACCTCTGGATAATCCTTGGAGACTTCCGTGACAACCTCGCGCCACAGAATGCCGCTTTCCATCACGTTGGCCTTTTCCATAGAGCACAACTTTTTATTGCGACGCATCGCTAATTCAAACGCAGACCGCGCACCGCGCTCGATCTCTGCTTCTGTGTAGCGCTGCGTGTTGATGCCAACGCGCTCGTTGCCAACTTCAAAGATGCCGCGTGGCTCGCCGAAATAAACACCAGACGTCAATTCGCGCACGATCATGATATCAAGACCCGCGACCAATTCTGTCTTCAGCGATGAGAACTCCGCAAGCGCATCAAAGCACTGTGCAGGGCGCAGGTTGGAATACAGGTCCATTTCCTTGCGAAGGCGCAGCAAACCGCGCTCGGGCTTTACGGAGAAGTCTAGATCGTCATACGCAGGACCGCCCACAGCGCCAAGCAGAACAGCGTCCACCTCTTGCGCTTTGGCCATCGTGTCGTCGTGCAAAGGCGTGCCATGCGCGTCATAGGCGGCACCGCCTACTAGGTCTTTGCTCACGTCGAAGTTCAGGCCGCGCTTATCGCCGTACCAATCAATGATGCGTTGAACTTGCGCCATCACTTCGGGACCAATGCCGTCACCGGCCAGAATAAGGAGAGATGGGTTGCTCATAGCGATGTTCCTGCATGGGTTGATCTGATGCGCATCGCCCTAGCGAGTAGGGCGCGTCGGGTCAAGCTTTGGCCAGTTCGAAGCGCGTAGTGATCCCTGCTTCCAGCGAGTCCCAAACCCGTTTGATCCGAGGGTTAGAGCGCATGGCCTCCGGCGCAGCAAGCCAGATGGGCAGCGTGGGCAAGTCCACCTCGGGCAACAATCGCTGCACCGATGGATCCGTATTCGCAAAGGACTGTTGCGCAAAGCCGATGCCACATCCGACACGCACCAAAGCCCAATAGGTGTTCTGATCATCGCACCGCACTGCAAAGAACTCGCGCGTGGCAGGCCAACCTAGCGTACGCATGCCTTGGATAATCCGATCATCACGATCATAGCCGACGACCGCGTGATCCAGCAGATCTTCAAGCTGCGTCGGCGTACCATGTTTTTTCAAATATGACAGGGCTGCGTAAATCCCCATATGTGCGGTACCGATATGTTTGGTGATCACATCAAGCTGAGTGCTGCGATACATGCGGACCGCTATGTCGGCTTCGCGGAAAAGTAGGTTCTCGCTGGCATCGCTGGGGACAAGTTCAATCTGAATGTCCGGCTCTGACTCTCTGATGTCAACGATGATCTCGGGAAACACATGGCGCGCCATAACTTCGCTCGCGGTGATGCGCACCGTGCCATGCATATGGGAATCCTGGCCCGCAACTCGCAGGCTAAGCTGAAGAAACGCAGCGCGCATCGCTTTCGCGGGGTCCAGCAGGCTTTCTCCCGTCGGGGTTAGGGTAAGCCCTCGCGGCTGACGTTCGAACAGGCGAAGGCCTAGCTGAATTTCAAGCTGTTTGATTTGGCGCCCCATCGTCGGCTGACTTTGCGACAAGGCGCGTGCCGCACCAGAGAGCGAGCCGGTTTCTGCAACAGCCAGAAAGGCACGAACAAGGGACCAATCGGTTTGAGAGAGTGAGTTATCCATTCAAAAATGAATACATGATGTAGAAATTTGTTAAATATCAAACTGTTACTGCATGGTACATATCTGATCCCATTAGAAATGGAGACTGATATGAATCAGAATGTTTTGATCCTTGGCCCCACGGGCCGTTTTGGCCGGAATGCCGCGCTCGCCTTTGAAAACGCGGGATGGATGTCATCGTACAGGCGTGGAATCCGCCCTATCACAAATGGGCCGCGCAAGTGATTGCCATGCAACCCGCCATTCATCGCGAGGCGTTGGCCAATAATGCCACTGTGATCATCCCCGGCAATGTTTACGTGTTTGGCAAACAAACGCCCGCGCCTTGGTCGCACACATCGCAGCATGCGGCGCGCAACACGTTAGGCAAAATCCGCATCGCGATGGAGCAAAGTTACAAAGATGCAGGCGTACGTACCATCGTGCTCCGCGCAGGGGATTATCTGGACACAGAAGCCTCTGGTAATTGGTTCGACAAAATCATGGCACCAGGTCTACGCAAAGGCGTTCTGACCTATCCAGGGACACCCGGCATTGATCATGCCTGGGGATTTTTACCCGATGTTGCGCACGCCGCTGTCGCCTTAGCCGAGATGCACAAGAGCTTGGATCGCTTCACCGATGTTTGCTATAAAGGTTACACTTTAAGTGGCGAGCAACTTGCCGCCACGATATCCACCGCACGCGGCCATGATGTGCGCCTCAAGCTGATGCAACGCTGGCCGCTTCAACTGTTGCGGCCTTTCATGCCCGATATAAAGCATATCATTGAGATGGAATATCTGTGGCACACACCCCATTCGCTTGACCCAACGCTGTTCAATGAATTGGTGCCAGATTTCTCAACGACCCCAGCGGTGGGCGCATTGCGTAAAGCCTGTGCGTTTGTGCCAATGCCTAAGGATGCGCAACCTACTCCTATGGCTGCGTAACGTCCATCCAGATCATGCGATGACGACTGGCTTTCTCCGCCGCTTTGCGCAGTGGGCCAGTTTCGGGCCAGACCACTTTAGACTTTCCGACCAACCACTCAGCGCTGGGCAAAATATACGAAACCCGATGCGCACCAGCCTTTTCCCAGAACGCGGTTGCGATACCACCCAACTCACTTTCGGGTTTCACGTCTTGCACGCGCTTGTCCGCCAGCAAATCGGCAATCGCACTACGATCCCCCTCCCCCTTGTCCGGATCAAGGTTGGCATTGCCCATGAGGACAAAACGCGCTTCGGGAAAATCACCATAGGTTCCGTCCATCACAGCGCTTAATAGCACCAATTGCGCTCGATTGCGCAGGCCGTTCAGATCCTCTGGCCCATCGAAAACTGGGGTTTGGTTTTGGAACAAGGCTAACGTGACAGGCTTCGTGTCCTCCACTTGAATTTCGATGACCCACAAACCTTGCGACACCAGCTTTTGCAACTCGCGCGCTTGCATAGAGGGGAAGGCGTTTCTGTCGCGATCAAGCGGCATCTTTGCCCCTTCCACATCTTTCCAAAGCAGATTGTTCAAGTGAAACTTCAACCTGATCGGATGTTTTGAGAACAAGAGCATCCCGCCCTCACCCGCGTAACGCGCCCAAGTCTGGCGATCCCCCGTACGGCCATCCCCATCCAGATCAAGCGCTGTGGGGATCATCGAATTTGGCGTATGTGTGAACGTATGTTCATAACCAAGCGCTGCACCAAGGGCCCGAGCCGTGCGGCCTTCAAGGTCAAAATCAACTTTGGTGAGAAACAGAACGTTTGGGTCAACGGCCTTCACCAGCTGTTTCAATGCAGCGATCTGCTTGTCTTTGTCGCGCTCTATATCGCGCAGCAAGATCCCCGGCCCTTTACGGGTGAGTTCCGCATGAAATGTCGCCACGCGAAATCCCTCCGCAGCACCTACGAAGGGACAAAACAGTAAACCTGTAAGGAAAATCAGGCGGTTTGCGCATCCGATTGAGCGTAAGCGCGACGACGTTTTTCTTCGATCATCTCGGCAACGCGACCCATCGCGATACCGCGCATGATCATGCTTGCAGGAAGGAAGGCCCATGCGCTTATCGTCCAGATCAAAGTTTGCGGATCATCCATGGTCAGGTTTCCAACCAGATCCGTTGCCGTCTTCACGACCGCTGGGATTAAGAATGGCAGAAGAAATCCCAAGATAATGTTAATGCTCGAGTCACGCTTGAGACGCACAAGAACATCGCCGCCGCCTGTGGGGTCAAACAAAGGCAGGTTCACCCATACATTGAACGCACCGGATTTAGAGGGCCATTTAGCGATGCGCACCAAAAGAACGAAGATCACCAAAGAGAGCAATGAGATCGCGTAGGCAAGGCCAGCGGCAGTACGTACAATTTCCACCAATTCGATAGATGCGTTGGCATCGAGCATGAGGATAATCAGACGCACTGGCGAGTATGGCACGTCAATCGCATTGCCGAGCACGTCGCCCCAGTGCTTCACCGTAAGGGTCAAATTTGTTGGCTCGAACACGCCTTTGCACATCAAAGACAGGGAAGTCACAATCGCGAGGATCGTTATATACCGGTGTCGGTTAAAGGGGGCTGCGAAGCGAAATTCAATAATTGACGGGTATTTGAAGAAGTACTCAACGAACGTGAAGAGCGCCGCAAGGAACGCGATCAGAACGACCATCATGCTGTTCTCGACTACGACTCCGGTCAAAATCACCGAAGGTGTTATGACCAAAATCCAAACGAGTATCGAACGCAAAATTGCGCCAATAATATTCGTAACCACGTTGTTTCCCTTCAACTTGGACGCTGTCGATACGATGCCGACCGCTTGTTCCAACTTGAGTCCGCTCGTCAAAACGGTTGTGCCTCAATCTTGCCCTATTTGTGCCTTGATCGAGTCAACTTCTCAAGCTGTGACACCAACATGCTTAATCAAATGGGCCAAATGAGGGAGAAACTGGTGCGCGATTACATCATTTTCAGTACCGAAAAAAGGCAATGCAAAATCAATGCACTACATGTTGTGCTTCATGTAGAATTCATCCCTACGGCCCCGGCTTTCTGAAATATATGAAAGAAATCGCGAGGTGGTTCTCCTTAGACACGGTTAACCAAGATAGGCTTGAGAGAGGCCACGCGCGGCAGCCTCTTTCCAAATTTCTTCACTTAATGTGCGCTTAGACCCATGGGCGTGCAGCAGATGCTGACGCCTCAAACGTGTCAATTGCACTGGCTTTTTCCATGGTTAGGCCAATGTCATCGAGGCCTTCCGCAAGGCAGTGCTTTTTGAAGCTATCAAGCTCAAACGAGAACACTTCGCCATCAGACGTGGTCACAGTCTGTGCCTCTAGGTCGATGTCCATCCGCGCGTTAGCACCTTTCTCAGCGTCTTTCATCAACACGTCCACTGCCTCTTGTGGCAATACGATTGGCAAAATGCCGTTCTTGAAGCAGTTATTGTAAAAGATGTCAGCGAAGCTGGTGGAGATCACGGATTTGATCCCAAAGTCCGCCAAAGCCCAAGGCGCATGTTCCCGTGAGGAACCACAGCCAAAGTTGTCACCTGCCACAATGATCTGCGCATCGCGGTAGGCTGGCTTGTTGAGAACGAAGTCCTCGATCTCGTTGCCTTCGCGATCAAAGCGCATCTCGTCAAAGAGGTTCACACCGAGACCGGAGCGTTTGATCGTTTTCAAGAACACTTTCGGGATGATCATGTCCGTGTCGATATTCACGAGCGGCATAGGAGCCGCGATACCGGAGAGGTTTTCGAATTTTTCCATTGTCGTTTCCTTTGTCGCATCTGCGCGCCGCGCAGTGCTGTTTGGAGTATCTTGTGTGCGTGGCTGAGTGGCCTCTTTAAGATCGCGCGCTGCTGTTTGACTTGCTACGATGCTGTCCTCGGGACGTTGCCAAAACTGGCTCCACGCCCAGCGCCCTGATTTGGTCGCCCGTTGGATCAGGCCAACAACACCTTGCTTTGACAGATCAACCATCAACGCATTCGCCTGATCAATACCAAGGCCCAATTGCTGCGCCATGCTAAACACCAAGAAATTTACGCGGTGTTTAGCTTGATCCAGTGCCATCTTCATCGCCAAAGCAGGGTAAGCTGCTTTAGAAGCCGTTCCCACAGCTGCCGCACCCGCTGGTAGAGCACGCATAAGGGGCGCACTCAATGCGCTCCCCAGCAGTTGAAGAAAGCCACGCCGTTTCATTTAGACCAGCTCACGAATGTCGGTGAGGCGACCCGTAAGCGCAGCCGCAGCAGCCATTGCAGGGGACACAAGATGCGTGCGCCCTTTATAACCCTGACGACCCTCGAAATTACGGTTCGAGGTCGCAGCGCAGCGCTCATGCTCAGACAGCTGATCCGGGTTCATCGCAAGGCACATGGAGCAACCCGCAAGGCGCCAATCAAAGCCTGCTTCGCGGAAGATATCCGCGAGGCCTTCTTCCTCAGCCTGCGCTCGCACAAGACCAGAGCCCGGCACGATCATCGCGCGCATGCCCTCTTTGATCTGCTTGCCTTTAACAACTTCAGCAACCGCGCGGAAATCCTCGATACGGCCGTTGGTGCAAGAACCGATGAAGACTGTATCAATCTCGATATCCGTCAGTTTCTGACCGGGTGTTAGGCCCATATAGTCAAGCGCGCGCTGCGCGGCTTCAACCTTGCCACCCTCGAAATCGGAAGGGGACGGAACCACACCAGAGATCGGCAAAACATCCTCTGGGGATGTACCCCACGTTACGCTCGGTTCGATATCCGCGCCGTTGAGCGTCACGACCTTATCAAAGTGCGCGCCTTCGTCGGTGAAGAGCGTGCGCCAGTATGTTTCAGCCGCTTCCCACTCAGCGCCTTTTGGGGCGTGGGGGCGACCTTTGCAATATTCGTAGGTTTTCTCATCAGGCGCGATAAGCCCTGCGCGCGCACCGCCCTCAATAGCCATGTTGCAAACAGTCATGCGGCCTTCCATGGAAAGGTCACGGATCGCTTCGCCACAATACTCGATGACGTAGCCAGTACCGCCAGCGGTTCCAGTTTCACCGATCACAGACATGGTGATGTCTTTCGCGGTCACACCCGGCTTCAACTTGCCTGTGATCTCGACCTTCATGTTCTTGGACTTCTTCTGGATCAGCGTTTGCGTCGCCAGAACATGCTCCACCTCAGACGTGCCGATACCATGTGCCAAAGCACCAAACGCACCATGCGTCGCTGTGTGTGAGTCACCACAAACAACAGTCATCCCCGGAAGGGTCCAACCCTGCTCTGGTCCAACGATATGCACGATCCCCTGACGCACGTCAGAGACAGGATAGTAGTGAATGCCGAACTCTTTCGCGTTCGTGTCAAGGGCGGCGACCTGAGTCGCGCTGTCCTCTGTCATGTTCTTTGGATCATCACGGCCTGCGGTTGTCGGTACGTTGTGATCCGGCACAGCGATTGTTTTGTCAGGTGCGCGCACCGTACGGCCCGTCATGCGCAAGCCCTCGAATGCCTGCGGCGAGGTCACTTCGTGTACAAGGTGGCGGTCAATATAAAGAAGGCATGTGCCATCTTCCGCTTCATGCGCGACATGCGCATCCCAGATTTTGTCATAGATCGTTTTGGGGGACATTTGGTCCACTCCCGTCATTGTTAGCTATAGGGATTTGGCGCAGCGCAAAGGCTGCCAGATCAAAGCAGGCTTAGAATAGTCGAGCCAGTACAGCGCGCGATGCGCCGTAAAAGCGTTCGCGCAAACGCGCGTGCTCGTTCAGATCGAAAACTTGTTTCATATGCTTTCAAATACACAGGCAAACCCCTTCGTTCAAGGGGGAACCTTTTGCGCAGATAGACTTACAGCCCCAACTGCACGCTAGTCCCCAAGGCCGACATGCCACCGTCAATGGTGATGTCTTGCCCTTTGATCCAGCCACTTTCAGCGCTGAGCAAATAGAGGATGACGTCAGCGATTTCTTCGGGGTAGCCGGGACGACCAACGCGCGCGACGTTTCTTGTCATGCGATCCCCAAAGGCGGCTTCGAAATCATCCAAGATGCCCGTGCTCACCGCCGCAGGGCTAACGGAATTCACGCGCAGTGATTTGGCGAGCAAACGTTCTGTATTGGCGATGCCCCAAACGACGACCGCTTCTTTGGAGAGATCGTAGGCGCGCACGTAATTGATATCTTGATTGGCGATGAAATCATCTAGCGCTGCCACGTTTTCCAAGGCTATCAGCGCTTTCACTTGTTCGATGTTGGTACGCCACGCAGCCCCTGCGCGCGAGGCAACATTCACGATTGCGCCCCCTTGTTTCAACATCGGCTCAACCGCGCCCGTCAACCGCACCAAGCCCAGATAATTCACTGCGAGAACGGTTTTCATAAGCCCCTCGCGCGGGGGCACACCTGCATTGTTCACTAAGCATTCAAATGTGCCCGACAGCTTTGATACCGCAGCATCGATGGCATCGCGATCAGACATATCCACTTTAATCCAGTGATCCACACCAGTAGGTTCTACGATATCAAACCCCGTAACTTCGTACCCTGCTGCCTTGAGTTTTTGTACTGTCGCTGCCCCGATGCCAGTCGCTGCACCTGTGATCAAAGCTCGCATATTTTTGCCCCTTCAATTGATGATCAACACTGGACCCCTTGCGCGTTTCTATTGCAAGCGCTCTAGTAAAACCTGCGACCATCCTCAAACGTAAAGCCATTATGACCATTAAAGCCACATGTTGCGGCGCATCACGCAATGCACCACCTCAAAACAGGCCTAGCGCCGAGATCATCGCCGCGCGGACTGTCGATGACTTTGATACTGTCGCAATTCCAGCAGGGCGCAGCGTTTATGGAACCGCAACGCCGCAAATCCCCAATGACGGGGAAGGACCGATGCGCAGCAAGCGCCTGCGTGGTTTTACCTGCGGCGTGACCACAGTTACCAACGCGCAGTTCAAAGCGTTTATTGACGCGACAGGATATGTAACCGAAGCCGAGGACTTCGGCTGGTCCTTCGTCTTTTACAGCGACATCGCGAAAGAGATCGGCCCGACCCAAGCTGTGCCGGGTGTGGAATGGTGGCACCGCGTTGATGGGGCGAACTGGCGCGACATCAATGGCCCCTACACCTATGCTGCAGCATGGGATCCCGATCATCCTGTCGTGCAAATGTCATGGCGCGATGCGCGTGCATACGCGGCTTGGGTGGGTGGCCGCCTTCCGACAGAAGCGGAATGGGAACATGCGGCACGCGGAGGCTTGGGCGACGTCAAATTTCCTTGGGGCGATCAAGAGCCTGAGGAAAAAGGCTATACGCCCTGCAACATTTGGCAAGGCGATTTCCCCAATACCAACACGTGCGCGGATGGCTACCAACGCACGGCACCTGCGCGTTCGTTTGAGCCAAATACTTATGGATTGTTCAATATGGTCGGCAATGTCTGGGAATGGACCAGCGATGCCTATCATGTTCAGTCGCTCAAAAAGGATGTGAAGCGACGGTTGGTGCAGATGAAAGGGTTCAAACTGTCAAAAGGTGGTTCCTTCCTGTGCCACAAAAGTTATTGCTATCGGTATCGCATCGCGGCACGATCTGGCACATCGCCCGATAGCGCCACGCCACATCATGGGTTTCGCGTCGTTTGGGATGCGGTGTAATCGAGAAAATCAGATCACGGGCAAACCTATGAACGAACATGCAAACAAACCCTGCATCATCTGCGTTGCGATCACAGGATCTGTGCCCAAGAAAGCCAACAACCCTGCAGTTCCGATCACAGTCGCTGAGCAAATTGAAAGCACACATGAGGCCTTCGAAGCAGGCGCTTCGATTGCGCACTGCCATGTACGCAATGATGATGAAACGCCCTCTTCTGATCCCGAAAAGTTCGCGGCTCTGAAAGAAGGTATTCAAAAGCACTGTCCAGGCATGATCGTTCAAATGTCGACCGGCGGGCGATCCGGCGCGGGTGATGAGCGCGGCGGAATGTTGCCGTTGAAACCTGATATGGCATCGCTCTCTGTAGGGTCGTGCAATTTCCCGACGCGCGTGTACGAAAACAGCCCTGACTTAATCAAGTGGCTGTCCGCCGAAATGCACACATACAAAGTGACGCCTGAAATCGAAGCCTTCGATCTGAGCCATATCTTACAAGCGATACAAATGCACAAGGACGGCCTGCTTTATGGCACGCTGTATGTGCAGTTCGTGATGGGTGTAAAAAATGCCATGCCTGTCGATAAAGAGGTGTTTGATTTCTACGCCAAAGTAATGAAAACCCGCGCGCCTGATGCACCGTGGTGTGCCGCTGGTGTTGGTCCCGGTCAGATCCTTGTGAATGAATGGGCGATTGCCGCAGGCGGGCACACGCGCACAGGGTTGGAAGATAATCTACGTTTGGATCGCGCCACGCTCGCACCGTCTAATGCAGCCCTTGTTGCGCGTACGGTTGCGCTTTGTGAAAAATACGCACGCCCCGTCGCAACATGGGAACAAGCGCGCGATATCTTGGCGGTACCCTTGCGTTAACGTTGACTTGTGCTGTTGCCATTTGCGCGACACACTGGATTAAACACCCGAGCAGACAATTTTTCATCCAGTGAGCGGCGCGCAAGAGCAAAACACATCTGAGGCGACCGAGACGGTAGTGGCTGAAAACCCTGCCCCGACCCCTTGGATAATCTACGCGACGTCGCATTTTCTTTTGCGGACATCGCGCAGAACCTCAACGAAAACCTACTACGACCCTGGATCGCCTATCAAATCGCCATCGCGATTGGCGTGTTTGTTGTCGCGTATTTTCTGACAACCTCGCTAAAAGCACGCTTTCAGAATTGGATTCGCGCGCGAAGGCTGGCAGACGTGGCGTATGCGTATCTTTGTGATGTTGCACCGCCGTTTGCTTTTGCTCGTCTATGTTGTGCTGATCTGGATCACCTTGTTGGTGAAGCGCGAAATCACATGACCCTCGCGCTCCTATTTGATCGGGATCATCGCAAATCTAGCCACCGCTTGGTTCTTCATCGCTTTCGTTAAGCGCTATATTCACAACTCACTATTGCGCGCGATCATCCGCTATGGCGCATGGATTTGGGTGACGTTGAGCAGCATCAACCTGACGGACGAAACCCAAGAGCAGCTTGAAAACATCGCGTTCGAGCTTGGTACGATGCGCTTGTCGTTTTGGGCCGTCGTCTAGGCAGTGGTAATCCTTGCGATCCTGTTCGCGGGCGCGAGGTTAATTTCAACTGTGTTCACCGCTACGATCCGCAAAAACGAAGAAATTTCGCCATCCATGCAGGTGCTTGCAATCAAGTTCTTGCAAGTGCTGCTTTATGGCTCTGCCTTTTTATCGGGATGCGCACGGTTGGTTTGGATCTGGCTGGCCTCGCCGTTCTATCGGGCGCAATTGGTGTCGGCCTTGGTTTTGATCTGCAAAAGGTGGTCTCCAACCTTGTGTCCGGCATTATCATTCTGCTCGATAAATCGATAAAACCGGGGGACGTAATTTCTCTCGGGTAGACGTTCGGCTAGATCAACGCCCTTGGTGCGCGCTACGTGTGCATCGTGACCCGCGATGGCAAAGAGTACCTGATCCCGAACGAGGATCTGATCACAGGCCAAGTAGTCACTGGTCGCATTCTTCCGATTTTGTGCGTCTCGATATCTTCTTTGGCACTGCGTATGACGATGACCCCCTCAAGGTGCGCCATAGCGATTGAGGCGGCGCAAACCGTGAAACGTGTCCTCGGCGATCCACGCGCACCTGTGTGTCATGAGATGGGTTTTGGGGATAGTAGTGTCGATTATACCCTGCGGTTCTGGATCATGGATCCAGCGGGGGGCCTCACAAATGTGCGCGGCGCAGTGTATTTGGCTTTGTGGGATACGTTTAAGGCGAATGGGGTTTCTATACCGTTCCCCCGAGAGAGGTGCGGATGTTGGAGGGTGAGACGCAATAGAGCTTAAGAGCGGATAGCCGCTTGGAGCACCATATTGACCAATGCTGCAACTTGTATGAATAGCTGCTTCGCTTAGTGACGACGGTAAATTCGATTTCGCAAAAGTTAGAAGAAAAGCGGCGATGCCAAAACTGGCACCGCCGTTTTTTTTCGCATGGCCACATCTATTTCGTAATGATCTCTGGACCCATAAATGTGTTGGGCAAGACCGTTGAAATCCACGGCACATAAGTCACCAAGATCAAGAAGACGAAGAGTACGGCAAGGAATGGCAGTGCCGCGCGCACTACGCTCATCATTGGCATTCCGGCCACGCCCGAGGTCACGAAAAGGTTCAACCCGACCGGAGGTGTAATCATTCCGATCTCCATATTGACGACCATGATGATACCTAGGTGGATCGGATCAATGCCAAGCTCGATCGCAATGGGAAATACCAGTGGTGCCACGATTACGAGCAAACCTGACGGTTCCATGAACTGGCCGCCGATCAACAGGATGATGTTGACGACGATCAAGAACATGACCGGCCCGAAACCAGCAGAAAGCATCGCATTAGCGATATGTTGTGGGATTTGTTCGTCGGTTAGAACGTGCTTCAAGATAAGCGCGTTTGCGATCACGAACAGCAACGTGACTGTCAGCTTGCCGGCATCGAACAAAGTGCGTTGTGTATCTGGATGGAAAAACGCGGTCACGATGGCCCAAGGACGGTGACGCAAGGGTATGCTACCCGGCGTTTCATTCACCGCCGCGGCTGACAGGCTGCGCACCTGTCTATCTGCGAGTGGCCCCATATCCTTGTAGACGAACGTTGCGATAAAGAACGCATAGACTGCGGCGACTGCGGCCGCTTCGGTTGGAGTGAAAATACCCCCGTAGATGCCGCCAAGGATGATAACGATCAGGAAAAGGCCCCAACCGGCATCGCGGCCAGAGGCGAAGATTTCGCCCCAACCCTGCCACTCTCCCTTGGGCAAATTCTGAATTCTTGCGATGACATAGATCGTCGTCATCAGCATGAATCCGGCGAGCAATCCGGGGATGACCCCGGCCAGAAACATCCGACCGACCGAAACCTCTACCGACGCAGCATAGACTACCATGACGATGGATGGTGGGATCAGAATACCCAATGTCCCTGCTGTACAAATGACGCCTGCTGCAAAGTCTTTGGTATATCCCACCTGACGCATTCCACCGATCACGATGGTTCCGATTGCCACAACAGTCGCAGGCGAGGATCCTGAAAGAGCCGCAAACAGCATACAGGCAAAGACCCCGGCAATCGCCAAACCGCCTGGCAAGTGTCCGACGCAGGCGATTGAGAACCGAATGATGCGTTGAGCAACACCCCCCGTCGTCATGAATGAGGATGCCAGAATAAAGAACGGGATGGCGAGAAGCGTATAGTGGCCTTCAAACGCGCTGAAGAGGGTTTGGGCAACTGACGCCAGCGAACTGTCGGAAAAGACTAACAGAAATAGTACTGACGACATGCCGAGCGATATCGCGATTGGCACACCGATGAGCATGAGACCGATGACTAATGTGAAAAGGATGACAACTTCCATTAGTTTTCTCCCTGCATCTGGTCACGAATTTCTTCTAACTCGTCTTCAACTTCGTGGCTCGCAACGACACGATCAGTCTTACCAATCCAGAGTGCCCATCCTGCTTGCACAAAGCGCAACAGCAAGAGCGCCATCGACAAAGGAAGAACAACGTAAGGTATCATGCGTGGAATTTTTTCGTATTCTTCGCCTTCGTTGAAAACCGCCTCCATCCATCCCAGGATGGCGGGATGCGGTATGTCGTTGACCTCATACCAGCCTTTGCCGCGGTAGTTCTCTTCAAAGCCTAGTGGAAACCAGCGCCCTTCAGTTCCCGGGAGATTGGCGAAATTGGCCCAGTAATCCCAAGCGCCTTTCAGCATCAACAAGCTGAATGAGATGCACACAACCACCGCTGCCAAACCCATGATGCGGCGCGGTTGCGCGGACAAAGCATTGACCACAATATCGACGCCAAGGTGAGCGCCTTTTTTGACCGCGTAGGACGCCCCGAGAAGCACAAGCCATCCGAACAGAAAGACGGTTAGTTCTAAGGCCCAAAGAATATTCTGGTTGAAGCCGTAACGCGTCACCACATTTGCGAATGTGATCAACGTCATCGCACCCAGGATGCCTGCAATCAGCGTTTCCTCAATGCGGTCTGTGAACGCTTTTGAATGATCCATCCTGAACCCTCCCTTTGAGCATCGAGGGCGGACTGCCCGCCCTCGATGAGATTATGTTCAGTTTCCAGTATTGAAGGACTGCGCGGCGTCGATCATGTCCTGACCAACATCACCAGAGAACTGCTCCCAGACAGGCTTCATCGCGTCGACCCACGCCTGACGCTCTTCGGGTGTCAGTATGCGAACTTCTGCACCTGTATCGATGATGGCCTGACGATTTGCTTGGTTGACCGCGTAAGACTCAGCATTGCGAAGCTCGGTAACCTCTTTCAAGATTGTCAGGAATTGCTCGCGCACATCTGCGTCTAGGCTGTCCAACCAATCAACACTGGTCACGACCAGATAGTCGATAACACCGTGGTTGGTTTCAGTGATGCCGTCCTGAACCTCAAAGAACTTTTTGCCATAAATATTGGACCAAACGTTCTCCTGTCCGTCAACAACACCCTGCTGCAACGCTCCATAAACCTCGGAAAAGGCCATCTTTTGTGGGGCACCGCCGATCGCTTCCATTTGCGCCACGAGAACGTCAGATGACATCACGCGGAACTTCAACCCGTTAGCATCAGTTGGCGTCATCAGTGGTACATTGGCAGACATTTGCTTCATGCCGTTGTGCCAGAACGTCAAACCCTGCAGGCCGCGACGCTGCATGCTATCGAGCAAGGCTTGTCCCGCTTCGGAAGCTTGGAACGCATCAACTGCTTCGATGTCCTCAAACATGAAAGGCAAGTCGAAAATGCGGAATTGCTTAGTGAACTTCTCAAATTTTGACAGCGATGGGGCCGCCAATTGAACGTCACCCTGAAGCAATGCTTCGAGCACCTTGTTATCGTCATAAAGGGTCGAATTCGGGAAGACTTCTAAGCAGGCTTTGCCGTTCATCTCCTCGTTAACACGCTCTTCAAGAAGTGTCGCAGCAATGCCTTTAGGGTGTTTGTCAGTGTTCGTGACGTGGCTGAATTTGATAACCATTTCGCCATCGTCGCAAGCCGCCACTGCGGATGTTGCGCTAAATGCCAATGTCATGGATAGTGCTGTGCTTAGCAGAAACTTCATTTTTTCCTCCGTTGAACCGTTGTTGCCGTACCTCCAGATTTTTTCTGGAACGGCTTATGTCGGAGAGATTACTGGGGTTTCGCCTGAAGATTAGTCGGCATAACTAATCAGTTTTTCCAATTAAACATTCTCGTTTAATCTGAGATAGTGGATAAAAATTCATGTCCTAAGGGGGGTCGAAATGTTCAAGGATTTCGTGGAAGAGCGCATCGAAGGTGAAGGAGCAACGTTGTTTGTCCGCCGCGCCGGGCCAACAGGTGCGCCACCGCTTGTCCTTCTACATGGCTATCCACAAACATCCGCCATGTGGCACGGTGTAGCCCCCATTCTGGCCCGCTCGTTTCAGGTCATTTGCCCCGATCTGCGCGGCTACGGTCGATCTGACAAGCCAGCGTCCGACGCGGCGCACGCGCCTTATGCAAAGCGTGCTATGGCGAACGACATTGTCGCTGTCATGCGGCGCTTGGGCCATAAACGATTTCTTGTTGGGGCCCATGATCGCGGAGCGCGGGTCGCTCATCGGTTGGGTCTGGACTATCCTGACCACGTCGCGGCCATGGCATTGCTCGACATCGCGCCGACCCGCGAAATGTATACGGGCACAAATGCGGCATTCGCACATGCGTATTGGCACTGGTTTTTTCTGACTCAGCCAAGCCCACTACCTGAGCGCATAATAGGCGCAGATCCCGAAGGGTTCTGGAAGCTGAAATGCTTTAATCAGGCGCGCGGTGATAATCCGTTTATACCCGAGGCCCTGGCGGAATACCTAAATGCCTTCGCAGACCCCGACGCTATTCATGCAAGCTGTGAAGACTATCGTGCTGCCGCCACGATCGACATCGCACACGATGATGCGGATCAGGGCCGCAAACTTCACATGCCCATTCTGACCCTTTGGGCGAAACGAGGTGTGATTGAGACTTGCTTTGACGCGCTTGCACTTTGGCGACAGCGGGCAGAAAGGGTTGAAGGCGAAGCGCTCGACACCACACATTACATGGCCGAAGAAGTCCCGGGTGACGTCGCTACACGCATGTCTGATTTCTTTGCCCGTAACCCAATTCACGCAAAGGCTACCGCATGAGACGGACACTTTATGACAAACTGGTCGACGCCCATCAGGTGTGCGATTTGACAGATGGCGACATGCTGATCTATGTCGATTTCCACATCATGAATGAATACACCAGTCCGCAGGCCTTTTCGGGTCTAGACACAAAGGCGTTAAGCGTTTGGCGGCCCGAGGCGCATCTGGCTGTGGTCGATCACGTGAACGCAACCCGCAGCGATGAGCCGCATGATGCGGCGTCCAAACTCTTGATCGACAATCTGGAAGACAATTGCACAAAACACGACATCGCTTTCTACGGTCTGGGCGACCCGCGACAGGGCATCGAACACGTTGTGGTTCCTGAACAGGGGTTGGTCACACCCGGCATGTTAATTGCCTGCGGCGACAGCCACACCACAACCTATGGCGCATACGGCGCGTTGGGGTTTGGCATTGGCACGTCGGAAGTGGAACACGTCCTTGCAACCCAGACGCTGCGCTACAAACGCATGAAAACCATGCGGGTGATGATCGACGGCGAAACCGCACCCGGCGTGACCGCGAAAGATATCATCATGAAAGTCGTGCAGGTCGTTGGCGCAGGTGGGGCCAATGGGTTTGCGGTTGAGTTTGCAGGTTCTGCTATTCAAAGCCTCGACATGGCTGGACGGATGACCGTCTGCAATATGGCGGTTGAGTTAGGCGCGCGGGCGGCATTGATTGCAGTAGATGAAGTCACCGAAGCCGCGTTACAAGGCCACGCCCAAAGTGGTCAGTTCGCGTTCGAAGGTGAAAACTGGATGAGCGACCCCGAGGCCGTCTTTGATAAAGAGGTCACGATTGCAGGCAGCGACATCGAACCGTTAATTACGTGGGGCACCAGCCCGGATCAATCGGTACCCATAACTGCAAATGTGCCTGTTGCGTCGGACTATGTCTCTCCGAAAGCCAAAGCCGCTTTGGATCGCTCTTTGAAGTACATGGGGCTAACCGAGGGACAATCAGCCCAGTCGATTAAAATCGACACAGCCTTCATTGGGTCTTGCACGAACAGCCGGATCGAAGACCTGCGCGAGGCGGCCAAGATACTCGAAGGTCGGAGGGTTGCGGTGGGCATCGAAGCCATCGTCGTGCCCGGCTCTGCGATGACGCGGATCAAAGCCGAAGCCGAAGGTCTGCGCGCGATCTTCGAGGCCGCCGGTTTTGAATGGCGACCAGAGGCGGGCTGTTCTATGTGTCTGGCGA